>CETM01152874.1_pt1 | contig 25999 bp, 27 predicted proteins | sample 361451 | NCBI WGS metagenome assembly CETM01 (sample SAMEA2622690, study PRJEB7988) | marine metagenome | isolation source: saline water (ENVO:00002010), including
CCACGACCACGACCACAATAACGAACACCAACCGGAACACGCTCCCGAAAATGCTGGGACCGAATATACCTGCCCCATGCACCCCGAAATTGTTCGGGACGAACCGGGCAGCTGCCCGAAGTGCGGCATGGATCTGGTAGTCCGTGAATCTGACGACCACTCAGAACATGAACATTCCGGCCATGATCACGGTGAACACGATCACGGTGAACACGATCACGGTGGGCATGATCATGAAGGACATGATCATGGTTCCTCGGGATTCATGTCCATGATTGAAGTCACCAAAGACCTGCCGCGCAGCGCCGACGGCCTGCAGATGGACTGGCTTGAGGTGCCGTTCGGTCCGGTCTTCCCTGGCTTGCCCGGCGGACTGAAGTTGACGCTGACCCTTGATGGTGACGGCGTAACGGAGGGGCAGGCGATCTCCCTGGTGGGGGTGACCAGCAAAGGTGACAATGTTGAAGAAAGTGAAGAGATGGATGCCGAGACCTTCATTGCGTATCTGTCAGCTGCAATTCCGCTCGCGCCGGTGAGCTACCGTCTTTTGGCTTGTCTGGCAATAGAGCAAGCGGCAGGACTGGAGGACGATTCGGCAAACGCCGGTGCCCGCACTGGCGCCCTTGAGCGTGAGCGCATCGCCAGTCATCTTGGCTGGCTGGCTCAGTTAGGGCGCCAGCTCGGCTTCGCCTGGCTGACGCAACGGGCTTCAACTCTGCAACTGCAAGTCAGAGAGGCTAACCGGGACAGTCTTGCTGCCCTGGAGCCAGCGCTGCGTACATTGGGTACCCGCCTTGAACGAACGCCTTTGCTTAAATCGCGGCTGATGGGAGTCGGTATACTGCCAACGGAATCTTCTGGTTTGCGCGGCCCCGTAGCGAGTGCTGCCAACGAAGGCGGAGATGCCTGGGCGCGCCTGTGGCAGCGCCTGGCCGAAATTTCGGCCAGCCTTGACCTTATAAAGTCGGGCGCAGAACCGGAGCTGCCGGTTCTGCGCGACGTTGGCGATGTGGCAGGAACCGGTGAGGCAACCGTTGACACTCCGCGCGGCGAGGCCCGGCTAAGTCTGAAACTGGAGCGCGGCCATGTTAAGTCATACGAGCTGGACACCGCCTGCAGTCACCATATCGGCCTGGTCCCGAAGCTTGTCGAGGGCCAGGAACTGGGCGATGCGCTGCTGGCAGTCGGGTCACTGGACCTTTCGCCCTGGGAGGTGACTTCGTGACTGTCGCCATCGTTTTGCTCGCGCTGCTTGGCAGCGCCTGGCTGCTGGCTGTGATTGAGGGCTGGATGGCCACTGGGCGTCTGAGTCCGGCGGCGCCGCTGTTCAACGGCCTGGCTCACCTCGGACGTGAATCTATTGTGCCGCGCTCGCCGGACCGGGTCTTTTTCGAGGCGGCGCCGGTGCTGCTATTGGTCGTAGCAGTGCTTGGCATGGCGGTCCTGCCGCTGGCGCCGGATCTGATCATCGCGGACCTGGGCACCGGCGCGCTCTTCATCAACGCGGCCCTGGCCTATGTGCTGGTCGCGGTGATCATGGCTGGCTGGGGGCCGGATGGCGCCTACGCGATGATCGGCGGCTGGCGTTTTCTGGGCCAGCTTATTGCCTATTCCATGCTTATTGTCATGCCGATCACGGCCGTGGCCATGCGTGCAGAGTCCCTGGTGAACACCGCGATCGTTGGTTCCCAGAGCAGCTTGTGGAACATCGTCTACCAGCCTCTGGGCTTCGTGCTGTTTTTCATTGCCGCCATGGCGCTGGCGTTCCGTGCCCCCTTCGATCTGCCCACCGCAGAAGGGGAGCTTGGCGGAGGTGTGGACGCCGAGTACACCGGGGTGCGCCTGGCAGTGCTGCGCCTGGCCCGACTGACGCTGGTGGTTACTCTGGCTTCGGCGACCACGGTGTTTTACCTCGGCGGCTGGCATGGCCCGCTGCTGCCGCCCTGGGCCTGGAGCCTGATCAAGACCCTGGCCGTAGCCGTGTCGATGCTGCTCGTCGGTCGCTACCTGCCACGCATTCGCGAGGCGGATCTGATGCGGTGGTGCTGGATTATGGGCATCCCCCTGGCACTGGTTAATATCATTATTGTCGGTTTACTGATCCTGGTGGTTCCCTAATGTACGCACAGGCTTTTTTTGTCGCTGTGTTCGGGCTGGCCGCAATCGGCTTCGGCCTGGTGGTGTTTCGCACATCGTCCATGGTCCGTTCCGCACTGGCGCTGTTGTTTTCGCAGACCGCCGTCGGCTGCATGTTTCTGGCGATGCAGACCGAATTTCTGGGTGTACTGCAGATCATGATGATGGCCACGGAGATGAGCATCATGGCCATCTTCATGGTGATGTTCATGATGGATCCCGGTGGGCTTGGCGGTATGGATATGAGCCACCAGAAGCGCTTCTCGATCGGTGCCGGGGTCAGTGCCGCCGTTGTTGCCATCGCCATTGCACTGCTGTCCGACTGGGGTCCCTTGGCGGACCAGGTGCCGGACGCGGAGGCGCAGACACGGGCGCTGGGCATGGAGCTGCTCGGGCGCTCGATGATGATCTTCGAAACCGCTGGCATCACCATCCTGACCGCGATGATTGCGGCCACGGCGGTGGCAATTCCGGTGCAGAACCTGGCGAGTAAAAACGACAAGGAGTCATCGGAATGACCGCAGTTCTGATAGTAGCGCTTCTGATCGGCGCAATACTCTTCGGTATCGGTATCTATGGCGCACTGTCCCAGACCAATCTGGTGATGATCATGATGGGCGTGGAGCTAATGCTGGCGGGCGCGATGGTGAACCTGGTCGCTTTCTGGCGCTTTCTGCACCCAGAAGCCTATTCCGGCCAGATGTTTGTGCTGGTGGTGATGACGGTTATGGCGCTGGAGATGGCGGTCGGCTTTGGCATTGCCATCGCCCGCTTCCGGGCCAAGGGCTCGGTAGAGATGGAAGAAGCGGAGGACCTTAAAGGATGAATGCAGTGGTCCTGCCGATATTACCGCCGCTGATCGCCGCCCTGGCCGTGTTGATACTGCGCCGGTGGCCGCCTGCACTGGCCCTGGCTGGCGCAACGCTCAGCCTGGCGGGAAGCCTCTGGCTTCTGGCCCGGGTGGCTAGTGGTCAGACCGAAACCCTACTTATGCCCGGTCTGCCGGACATGCCACTGCGACTGGTCGGCGTGCCGCTTACGGCGTTATTGGCCGTGACGGTGGCCACGGTGGGTACATTCGTGCTGATCCATGCCGTCGGTTACATGAAGCGAGAGTCTGGTCAGGCGCGCTTCTACGCCGTAATGTCCCTGTTCCTGGCCGCCATGCAGGCGCTGGTGCTGGCCGGCGACTGGGTTCTGCTGCTGGCGGCCTGGGAACTGATCGGCCTCTGCAGTTACCTGCTGATCGGCTTCTGGTTCCAGCGGCCCGAAGCCGCGAACGCAGCCAGCCGCGCTTTCCTCTATACCCGCAGCGCAGATCTCGGGCTTTACGTTGCGGTATTCATACTTATCGGGTCGGCAGGTACCAGTGAGATTGCCGTCTCCCTGACCGCTGGTGGTAGTGCCTCGACCGCGGCCGGGCTTCTGTTACTGCTGGCCGCCATGGGCAAGTCGGCCCAGGTTCCCCTGCAGGACTGGCTGATGCGCGCCATGGCGGGCCCGACACCGGTCTCGGCGTTGTTGCACTCGGCCACGCTGGTGGCGGCGGGCGCGATCCTGCTGATCCGTTCGGCCCCGCTGCTGACTCCTGAAGCGCTTTTCGCCATTGGGCTTGTTGGTGGCGTTACCACGGTGGCAGCCGGGGTGATTGCGCTGGCCGAGCGTGATCTCAAACGCCTGCTCGCGGCTTCTACGGCCAGTCAGTACGGCCTGATGCTGATCGCAGTGAGCGCCGGGGTTCCGCTGGCCGCCCTGTTGCACTTGCTCGCCCATGCTGCCATCAAGAGCAGCCTGTTCCTGGCTGCCGGTGAATTCCAGCATGCGCGTGGCGATACCACTTTCGATCGGCTGAAGGGCGTTGGCCGCGCCAGACCCTGGGCCTTCGCTGGCTTTGCTCTGGCGGCGCTGGCACTGGCTGGCATTCCACCGCTGAGCGGGTTCTTCTCCAAGGATGCGGTGATCACCGCCGCTCTGTCTGCACAGGGCGCCGTCTGGCTCGGCCCTCTGGCCCTGGCAGGAACTCTGCTGACCGGCGCCTATATGGCCCGGGCTTTACGCTTGCTCTGGCAGGGCTCCGGCGATACCCGGCCGGTCGCCGGTACTGGCTGGATGCGCGCTGGCATCTGGGGTCTGGCGACCCCCGCCGCAGGCCTGGGTCTGGCCTTTGGTCCACTCGAAACAATGCTTGATCTGCCGGCGCCGGAAACCGCAGGTATCGGCGCCATATTGTCCGGACTCGTCGCCGCCTTGGGTGGCCTGGCGCTGGGCTGGCTGGTGCCGGTCAAGCGTCTGCTTGGGCCTGCCCATCAATGGGCAGCATCGGGGCTAGTGGTTGCGGGCGGGCTCACCGCCTGGGTAGGTCGGCCCGTAATGGCTGTTGCCCGGCAGTGTGACCGTCTGGAAGGCCACCTTTATGCGGCCGCGCTTGGCGTCGGCCATACAGCTCTCACCATTGCCCGCGGGGGCGAGCGCCTGGAACAGCGCCTGTATCTGGCCGTACTTGGCGTCGGTCGCGCCAATCTGGCGGTGGGTCGCTGGGTTCGGGGCGGGGATGAGCGTGGTATCGACGGTCTGATCTTCGCCCTGGTGGCCGGTGTGCGGGCCCTGGGCGCGCGGGCGAGAACCCTGCAAAGCGGCCTGATCCATCACAGCCTGGCGATCAGCGCCGTAGCCACCGCTGTGCTCCTTGTCATCCTGTTTTCAGCTTCACTGAGTTTCTAAAGGAACCCTGTATTCATGATACCACTCGTATCTCTGACCTTGTTTTTGCCTCTCGCCGGCGCCGTGCTGATTCTGTGTTTGCCGAAGCCGACGGCGCGGACAGTGCATGGCATAGCGATCGTCAGTGCCGCCCTGACTCTGGTCGGCGCTCTGGCCATGTGGCTGCAGGGGGTGAGTGGTGAGGGCTTTTCCCAGGTTGAAGAGCTGGAATGGATGCCGGCCATCGGCGCCGCTTATCGGGTCGGGGTTGATGGCATAAGCCTGCCGCTGGTGCTACTGAGTGCCGTGCTTTTCCTGGTTGCACTCATCTACGCCTCGTCGCTTCGCGATCGCCCGCGGGCCTACGTGGCCCTGGTCCTGCTTCTTGAGACCACGGCAATCGGTACCTTTACCGCGCTGGACGGGATTCTGTTCTATGTGTTCTTTGAAGTTTCCCTGGTGTCGATGTATTTCATGATCGCAGGGTGGGGACACGAAGACAGGCAACGTGCAGCGCTGATGTTCTTTATCTACACCCTGCTGGGCAGCCTGCCATTGTTGCTTGCTATTCTGGGGCTTTACCTCGGCAGCCCTGATCCTACCTTCGATATGCGGGCCTGGATTGCCCATCCTCCGCTGGAGGGGGCGGCGGCCATGTGGGCGCTGATCGCCATGCTGATTACCTTTGCGGTCAAGATTCCCGCCGTACCGTTGCATACCTGGCTGCCGGCAGCCCATGTTCAGGCGCCGACCGTTGGTAGCGTCATCCTGGCTGGCATCATGTTGAAATTCGGGACTTACGGGCTTGTGCGCTTCGCCCTGCAAATGACCCCTGACGCTTTCCGCGAAGCCGGAATCGTTGTTCTGTTCTTCGGTGTCGTCAGCGCGATTTACGGCGCCTTTGCCACCCTGGCACAGACGGACCTCAAGCGCCTGGTGGCCTATACCTCAGTCAACCACATGGGCTACGTGATCGTCGGCGTCGCCGCGGCTGCGCTAACACTGGATCCTGCCGTGCGTGCCACCGCTCTGGACGGTGCCGTGCTGCAGATGTTCAGTCACGGTCTGGTCACCGGTGCCCTGTTTTTCCTGGTGGGCATGATCCAGGTGCGCGCCCAGACCCGCGAAATGAGCGAGTTTGGTGGCCTGCTCAAAACAGTTCCGCTGCTTGGCTGGCTCTTTGTGCTGGCAGCTTTCGCGTCTCTGGGTCTCCCGGGCCTCGCGCACTTCCCGGCTGAGTTCCAGATATTCCTCGCGACTCTCGGTACCACTCCCATTGCCGTTATCGTGATTCTGGGCATTGCCATTATCGCCGGAACCTTTCTCAAGGCACTGCGTGAAACCTTTCTGGGTGAGCCCCGGGAGCGCTGGAATAAAATGCCGGATCTGAGCCCGCGCGAAATTCTCGCTGTGGCGCCCCTGCTGGTGCTCACTGTCGCCACAGGTGTTGCGCCGTCCTGGGTGCTGGACATCATTCACCGGACCACATCGGTACTGGTGCTGTAATGGGTCGAGATCTCGCATTATTAATCCCGGAAATTGCCGTCCTGTTGACGGCTGTCGGTGCGCTGATCGCGGAAATGCTGCGCCGGCCCCGAATTTCGCTGGCTGTCGCCGTCATCGGCTTGCTCGTTGCCACGGGGCTGACCCTGCGCCTGCTGGGCACAGACACAACGGTGTTTGGAGGCAGCTTTCGAATCGATGCTCTGAGCATCTGGGCCAAGCTTATTTTGCTGCCTGCTACAGTGCTTTCGATGCTGTTGGCGCGGGTGGATGTTCGGGGGAGCGCCCGCGAAGGTACGGTCTATAGCCTGCTGATCTTTGCCACCCTCGGCGCCCTGGTTCTGGCAGGGGCAGGGGATACCATGTTCCTGGTACTGGGTACACTGCTGACCGGCCTGGCCACCTTTGCCCTGGTTGCCTATCCGGATACTGATCCGGCGACCGAAGCTGCGATGAAATTCTTTGTATTCGCTTCGGTCACCACATCGATCATGATTTTCGGCCTGAGTTACTGGTTCGGCGCTTCGGGCTCCACACTGATTGCCGATCTGCCGGGGATGGATACGATGCCGATGGCTGTCATTCTCGGGTTCGTGGCTGTTGTTGTTGGTCTGGGCTACAAGGCATCGCTGGTTCCGTTTCATTTCTGGGCGCCAGATGCCTACGAGGGCGGGCCCCTCTCGATTGCAGCTTATCTGTCTGTAGTGCCCAAGGTTGGCGCCCTGTTTGCGCTAACGCAGGTGGTTCGTGACCTGCCCCCGGAAACCGGTTGGACTGCCGTCATTGCGGGCCTCGCGGTTCTCAGCATGACCTATGGCTATCTCGCTGCACTGGTGCAGGACAACGTCATCCGGCTGCTGGCCTATTCGTCGATTGCCCAGTCCGGTTATTTTCTTCTGGGCATTGTGGCGGTGGGCTCAAGTGAGCTTGCACTACCATCGATCATTCTGTTTGCCGCCGCCTATGCGGCCATGAACCTGGGTGCTTTCGCGGTTGCCGCCGCAACCGGGCGCACTCTGAACGATTTTGACGGGCTGGGACGTGCACGGCCGATTATGGGTATTGCAATGGTGATCTTCCTGCTGTCGCTGGTCGGCATTCCGCCGCTGGCCGGCTTCGTCGGCAAATTCATGCTCTTTGCTGCTGCCATCGACGTCCAGTTCACCTGGCTGGCAATCATAGCGATCGTCAACAGCGTGCTCTCGCTCGCGGTGTATCTACGCATCGTAGTGCCAATGTACCGGACGGCGGAAAAGACAACCATTTCACCGGGCACATGGCCCGGCATCGTGGTCATGATCACGTTTGCCGCCACACTGATCATCGGACTGGCCGCTCAGATTTTTCTAGCGGGACTGGCGACGTGATCGGACTCGCTATCAAAACGTCCGAGACCATAGACTCACGGACTGACGGAGCATCTAGGTATCGTTCTTTAGGCTTTGACACCTGGACTCAGGACAATAAACTTCTTATAGCTGCGCCTCTCCTTATAGGCGCATCAGCAGGTTAGCAGTATTTCGGAGGTCGGGCTCACGGGTCTATGTAGTTATAACCCGGCAATTTCACAGATCATCCATCCTCCCCGTCTGACGAACAAGGCGCATTGCTTCGTGTTGCTCCAGCTCAAGAAGGGATTCGAGTAATTCCTTTGCTTCAGGAATTTCTGCCTTACCTATGAGGTTGCGATAAAGGTCCGTCACCTGATCATGGAAATCGAAGATTTCCCGGCAGATCTCATTGAAACCCAGCGCAGCATAGGGTGCATCACAGGTTCGATGCGTACGGATCGGGCTTGTGTTCCAGATGATCATATATATAGGTATTCAATGCTTTGGGGTCGGCTCGACGCTTGAACTCTCTGACAACAAATTCCATCTCATTCTCATGATCCGCCAGATAAGTAAGCAGCATCCTGGCACGCTCTTCTTCATTATGATCGGCACAATGAGAAAGACAGCGTGCCAGATTCTCATGAAGCTGGCGTGTCCAGTCGACCAGATCACCAAACGTTTTTACCTCCATGATCCTGCTCCTCTGAAATCAGTGGGAATGCATATTGTCGCTGTGATTTGATGATTCTTTACGAGACAGAAAGAGACGTTCGCCAACCAGGATAGCCGCCATGACAACCGATGCTACTATCAGCACCAGGGGATCTGTCGTCGCTTTTACCCAAAGGAAGCCTGCCAGCACGACGGCATCCAGCAGTATCGCAATAACCAGCACGATTGGGTTGGCACCGACTTCCTTGCGAAGATGACGCAACACCCCCCAATGAATAGCGATATCCATGATCAAGTAAAAGATGATACCAAGTGCGGCGATACGGCTAAGGTCAAAAAATGCCGTCAGAACCAAACCAAGCACGACGGTATAGACCAGGGTATGCTTCTGGATACTTCCTGGCATATGAAAGTGACGATGCGGCACCAGTTCCATTTCCGTCAGCATTGCCAACATACGTGAGACTGCAAATATACTGGCAATGATGCCACCCGCGGTGGCCAGCATGGCAAGAATGACGGTAAACCAAACGGCGGCCTCTCCAAAAGCCGGCCGCGCAGCAGCCGCAAGTGAATAGTCTTTAGTTTCGATGATTTCCGTCAGGGACAAGTTACTCGCTACTGCAAACCCCACCAACGCATAGATAACGACGCAAAAACCGATCGATATCATGATCGCCCTGCCGACATTGCGATGGGGATCTTTTATCTCTGAGCCACTGTTGGTAATCGTCGTGAACCCCTTGAAGGCCAGAATACCCAACGCAGTCGCACCCAGAAAGCCTGTAAAAGACCCCTCAGGAGCCGATGCCGAGGTTTCCATACCGACGGAGTCGGCGAATATGACACCGACGACGCCAAACAATAGAATCCCACCAATTTTTATGAACCCGATTACTGATGCAACGCCCTGGATCAACTTGTTGGCGGTGAGGTTGATTAAGAATGCAGAAATAAGCAGCGCCACACCCAGTAGAGGCACATACAGAGACCTATCTCCTAGATCGAAGAGTTCAAGTGTGTAGGACCCGAAGGTTCTCGCCAGGAAACTCTGAGCGATCACCATGGAGAAATACATCAAGAGCGCATGAAAAGCGGTAGGTAGCGTCGATCCATAAGCTTTCTGCAGATACATGCCGATCCCACCTGCCGAAGGATAGGCATTAGACATCTTCACATAGGAGTAGGCACTGAAGGAGACGATTAGTGCCGATGACAAGAAGGCAAGAGGGAAAAGCGCTCCCGTCATCTCGGCCATCTGTCCTGTCAAGGCAAATATGCCAGCTCCAATCATGACCCCGGTCCCTAAAGCAATCGCGCCGACCAGAGACAGGCTATCTTTTTTATATTGTGGCGTTCTATCCATTGGCTCCATTATCTTTCTCCTAGCAGTTCACCTTGCGTCTCATCGATGCTTGGTTCCCGTGCCGATCTAGTACAGGCCGATCCCCTTCTCGATCACGCAGTAGATGCCAGTCAGCCATGCGACGATTCATGCCACACCCAATCGATGGCATATAACCGGCCTGGCCATGCCCCCCTGATGTGCGCTAGCTGCCATGAATCCTTCTCGATCGTAAGAAGAAATAATTCTATCGCGTGTCCAGTGAGATCTGGTGACCTATTCCATCGAGCGAAATGGTGTATAGAACCTCGAGAGAAGCCGGGTCGAGCACCCAGAGCTTGCTTTCCTCACGACTGGTGACAAGCAGCCGGCCATCATCCGGTACCACCGCCAGATGGTAAGGGGCCGTGGACAGGGTGATACTCTGCCGAGTCCCGTCGTCGAGCGTAATCAGGACTAACCGATCATCGCCCTGGCTGGTCGCGTAGAGGATTTGCCCATCTGGGCTCAGACCGACACCATGGGGGGCATCGCCGACCTCATATTCGCCCGTCACGCTGCCGGCAGGCAGATCGATCACGACGACGCGTCCGGCCGAGTCATCATTGACATAGAGCCGCTGATTGTCGCGTGAGAGCACCATATGCTCCGGGCTGCCGCCGACACGCAGGTTTCGCTCAACGAACCAGTGCTGAGTGTCGATTTCGCTGACCGTCCCGTTACCCGCGTTGCTGACCAGCAGCGATTGACCGTCTTCGCTTTCGACGACGTAGTTCGGATTCGGACCCGTTGCCACCGTCTGGATATGCTTTCCGGAATCCAGCGACACGACGCTGATGCTGCCCCCCATGGGATGAGTCGAGACGGCATAGCGACCATCGGCCGTCACCAGCACATGATGAACCGGGCCGGGAACTTCCAGCTTTCGCACAATGGCATTGGTGGTCGTATCCACCATATACAGCACGCCGGTGTTCTGCTGATTGGCCGCTGACTTTTCTCCGCCACCGTGATGGGCCGCATGTTCGTCTTCCGTCACGCCCTCCGGGGGGCTGACGTTTTCCTTCGTATCGCGTGGTGTGAGGCTGCCGGCGATCAGGTAGCGACCGTCCGGCGTTAGTGCAGAACCGTGCGTATTGAGGGTATTCGGAATGGAGGGCATCACCTGGTAGCTCTCCAGGTCAATGACGCCAATGGCATCTGCCGAGCCCATCGGCACGAAGGCGCGACTACCGGCTGCCATCGCGGCCATCGATGCGCCCAGCATGACCCCTGCCACGATTGCGTTGAGCCATTGCTTCGTTGATTTGCGTTCCATGCTGGCACCTCTTTGCTGGATACGCCGCGGGACGTAGGCCCCATAGGGGCGATGCCCACACAGCACTTAGTTGTTGGGTCCCGAGAAGAAGTCCTAGCGCTTGTCCTCGACCATGGTCAGATCTTCACCCGACGCAGCCGCAGCGAATTCGTGACCACCGACAAGGACGACGCGCTCATCGCAAAGGCGGCGAACATCGGCGAGATAAGGATACCGAGGAACGGAAACAGGACCCCGGCCGCGACAGGCACGCCGGCCCCGTTGTAGATCAGCGCGAAGAACAGGTTCTGCTTGATGTTGCGCATCGTGGCCAGCGACAACTTGCGGGCCCGCACGATGCCGTCGAGATTGCCCTTGACCAGGGTGAAGCTTGCGCTTTCGATCGCCACGTCGGCGCCGGTGCCCATGGCGATGCCGACATCGGCCTGAGCCAGGGCGGGGGCATCATTGACCCCGTCGCCCGCCATCGCCACCTTGCGGCCTTGTTCCTGCAGTTCACGGATGATGCGGGCCTTGTCTTCAGGCATCACATCAGCGCGGATCTCGTCGATGCCCAGTCGCCCAGCCACCGCTTTCGCCGTCCGCTCGTTGTCGCCCGTCGCCATGATGATGCGGAAGCCCAGTTGGTGCAGCGCCTTCAGTGCCTCGGGCGTTGTCTCCTTCACCGGGTCGGCGACACTGACCAGACCCGCGATGGCGCCGTCGAGGACGACGAACATCACCGTCTCGCCCTGGTCACGGCGGTCATTGGCGGTGTCCGACAGCTTGCCGCCGTCGAGGCCCAGTTCGGCCATCAGCTTGGCATTACCCAGCGCCACCGGCTTGCCGTCGACCACACCCTTGACGCCCATGCCGGTCACGGCCTCGAAATCGCTGGCATCGGCGAGTGTCACCCCACGTTCCTCGGCGCCGCCTACAATCGCCTCGGCCAGCGGGTGTTCGGAGCCGCGCTCCAGACTGGCCGCCAGGCGTAGCACCTCGGCCTCGTCATGCCCCTCTTCCGGCAACACCGCCACCAGCTTCGGTTTGCCCTCGGTCAGGGTGCCGGTCTTGTCGACCATCAACGTATCGACCTTGGCAAAACGCTCCAACGCCTCGGCATTCTTGATCAGCACTCCCAGCTGGGCGCCGCGCCCGGTGGCCGTCATGATCGACATCGGCGTGGCCAAGCCCAGCGCACAGGGACAGGCGATGATCAGTACCGCCACCGCCGAGACCAGCGCATAGGACAGCGCCGGCGCCGGCCCCCAGATCGCCCAGGCGATGAAGGAGAGAATGGCGACGCCGATCACCGCAGGGACGAACGTGCCCGCCACCTTGTCGGCGAACTTCTGGATCGGCGCGCGGGAGCGCTGGGCATTTGCCACCATCTCGACGATCTGGCTGAGCATGGTATCGGCGCCGACACGGGTGGCTTCCATGACCAGACTGCCGGTGCCATTGATCGTGGCCCCGGTGACCTTGTCGCCGTCGACCTTTTCCACAGGCACCGGCTCGCCCGTGATCATCGACTCGTCGATCGAGGAGCGGCCTTCGACCACCACGCCGTCCACCGGCACCTTGTCACCCGGCCGCACCCGCAGGTGATCACCCACCTGCACGTCATCCAGCGCGACCTCTTCTTCGCTGCCATCGGGCCGGATCACCCGCGCGGTCTTGGCAGCCATGTCCAGCAGCGCGCGAATCGCTTTGCCGGTGCCTTCACGGGCGCGCAACTCCATCACCTGACCCAGCAGGACCAGCGCGACGATCACCGCAGCGGCCTCGAAATAGACGCCGACATTGCCGCTCTCGTCGCGAAAGCCCTCGGGAAAGATGCCCGGCGCCAGCAGCGCGACGATGCTGAACAGATAGGCCGAGCCGACTCCCATGGCGATCAGGCTGAACATGTTAAGATTCATCGTCCGAAAAGAGTTGACACCGCGGACGAAGAACGGCCAGCCCGACCACAGGATCACCGGCGTCGCCAGGACGAATTCGATCCACAGCGTGGTGCGCTCGCCGAAAACGTCGCGGATCGCCGTGAGGCCCAGGAAGGGAGACATCGTCAGCACCAGCAACGGGACCGTGAAGATGGCCGCGACCCAGAAGCGCCGGGTGAAGTCGATCAGCTCGGGATTCGGCCCCTCATCGCCGACCGCCGACGATTCCAGCTCCAGCCCCATGCCGCACAACGGGCAAGCGCCGGGGGCGGTCTGGCGCACCTCGGGGTGCATCGGGCAAGTGTAGACGGCGCCGGCATGCCCGGCCGGCACCTTGTCGTACTTGCCGCCACGCACCGGCGTACTAGCCTCATGGTTGGCATTATGGTCCGCCTCGTGCTCGTGACACTGGTCGTGGACAGTATCGTCATGGCCGGCGAGGGCCTTTGGGTCATCGCTTACCACGGGCACGAGGTGCATGCCGCATTTCGGGCAGTCACCCGGCTGGTTGGCCACCACCTCCGGGTGCATCGGACAGATGTACTGGTCGACACTCTGGTGGTCTCCCTGGCAGCCGGCAGAGACGTGGTCCGTCTCGCCACTGCCTCGTGCTGATACATCATGCGATGCATGCCCGTGACAATGGTCGTGCTGATCTTGTTTCATGGAATCGTCTCCGTCGCCTTCATTGGCAGATGGAATCTCAGGATCGCCTGTTCCGTGATCGATTTGTCGCCATGGTGCTCATGCAGATCCATCAATGACGCAGATCGTTCCTGCGTTGCTCGTATTCCTCACGGTCGATCTCTCCCCGGGCATAGCGTTCTTGAAGAAGGTCCAGTGCCGTTGGCCGGGGCGGGTCCATGGCGTCGCCCCGCCCCCGGCTCAGGCGACGTACCAAGAAAACGGCCAAGGCGATAACGGCGCCCCAGAACAGCACCATCATGAACCCGCCGAAGAGCACATGCCCCCAGCCATCGTTGCCCATATACCCCATCATATCGCCCCACATGGTCGGATCTCCTTTCGTCATGAGGCACTCTGATGTCAGGCTAAGACCTGTGTGTTGCCCAAGGGTCAAGCTGAAGAGGCGAACGCATGCAGCTCTCGACTTCGGTCAACGTTCGGCCTGGATCATGGCATTTCGGCCTTAAGTGGCCGCCACTCCGGGATTCTGGCAAGAGCTCTTAGTGCCGCCCTGCCTGCTCATCATGAGAAATACGTGATCCATCGGCTAGCGTTCGCCACTGCCCCCAGCGAGGAATGAACATCGGCACCCTCCGCTGATAGGCGCGATAGGCGTCACCGAAATGGGCCAGCATCTGCTGTTCCTCGCGATGGGCCAGCCAGGCATAGGTGATTACGATCAACGGAAACAAACCAACCGAGAATAGCGTTGGCCAATGCACCACCCCCTCACCGAACAAGGCGATGAACAAACCCGTGTATTGCGGATGCCGTACGAGGGCATACAGTCCTCCGGTAACCAGGCGGTCCTCGCGCCGTGCCTTGTAGACTTGCCGCCAGCCTTGGATAAAGATCCCGATACCGGTAAACGCCAGTCCATAACCGAGCAGCATGGAGACAAGCATGCCGGTTTCTCCCAGCCCCACCAGCGTCGACCAGAGACTGGCGCTAACATACTCGCTATCCAGGCCGAAGAAACGCACCAGCAGATAGATAGTGAGTGGAAAGCCATACATCTCGGCGTAGAGCGCGATGATGAAGGCCTGCACCGCGCCGGCACCGGCCCATTCGCGCCAGTTCTTCGGTGCGAAATAGCGATAGAAGAACCAGGACACCAAGACGATGACGATCAGCGCGAGGCCCCAGGCCCCGGTATGATTGATGGATTCGTTCATAGCCTAGGCTCCGCTGTGCCGGTGGAGGCGTGTGACAAAGAAGTTGTAGAGCGGGCCGAAGACCAGGGCCACGTACCAGCCGTAGCCGAAGCTTTCAGCCAGGCCCAGGAAAAAACTTGGCCAACTCAACCAGGTGAAGCCAGGCAGGAATCGCAACCAGCTTTCGTACATCGCCTGGTCGGGAAACAGCAAGTCGAAGCCGACACATAGGATGAAGGTCACTGCCAGAAATAGCCCCAGGCTCATCCCCAGTGCGATCACGGGAATCCGCGGCGCGGCTTGACCCGGCAAGGGCGTGCCATGACGCGACCTGGGCTTGGCCATCGGAGCTGGATCGACGTCAGGCATCTTGGTTCTCCAGTTGGGCTGGCCGACTTTCGGTATCCGGGCTGACATATTGCTCGGGCGCTGCCTCGAAGCGTTCCCGACAGTCACGCGAACAGAAGTAATAGACGGAACCGTCGTGGACGCTCGGCTTGGCCTTCTCGGTGCTAACGGTCTTGCCGCAGACAGGATCCACGTCTTCGGCTGGCGGAATCCAGCGCGGGCCTTCGGAGGCCGCCCGGCTCTCTGACGCCACCTCGCCATGCTTGCCCTTGTCACGGCCATGCCCCATCACGTGAGCACCGCAGCCGAAGCGCATCATCAGGAAGATGAGTCCTGCCCAGAGCATGAAATACACCAGTTCGTTCATCGCCCTTCTCCTTTATCATCAACGCCTCACCGCTGGACGCCAGCGAGCTCGATGCCAGTCTGAGGCCTATGGGCAACCCAAGAGGCAAGCAGAACGAGATGTCACGTACTGCGATGCGATTCTTATCCCTAGAAAGCGTATCCCGCCAAGCTGAATCGATGCTGAATGCTGATCTTCGACTCCCGGCGAGTATCACTCTCCCGTCCCTATCTAGCGATCGGAGGCACCCATTCTTCTGCGGTCACCGTAAGCGGCCTGTGACCGCGCGGCCTGTCGAGGCTTATCCGTGAGTCAGTGCAGTCAGGGGCGGCGGGTGCCAAAGCAAGTGATCGAACACCGCACGATTAGGCCTAGCTAACTGGACTCAGCCTGGTTTCAGCTTCGCCCTCTACACTAAAAAAAGACAGTAAGAGGTGTCTCATCGAGCATCTCTGCGTGCCGCCCTCAGAGTGGTGACGGCTCTCGATTCCAGGAGGCGATCATGAAACAACGACGCTTTCTCATCGGCGCGTCGAAGGTAGGAGGTTGCATAGGGGCGACATTCACGACGGAACCAACACCGATCAATCTGGAGGTTCCGCCTTACCGTTTCCTGTCCGAGGCTCGAGTCAAGATCGGCGTCGACCCCCAATCAATGACAGCCTAATACCGAGAGGCAAGTCACCATGACCGCCAACACAGCGACAGACAAGGCACCAACGGTCCGCCGGGCCAAGCGCAAGCGCCAACCGGCAGCATCACAAGAGCTGCCCGAGCAGATGGCCGCACCCGGTCCAGATGAGGTTACTGTCCCAAGCAACGCAGCAACGGAACTGCTCGCCTATCAGGGCGACCTGTGGCGGCGCGGTCTGCGCTACCTGGATACCCTGCGTGAGCGCGCCGATAAAATGCTCGAACATGAGCAGGCGGGTAAGCCGCCACTGCTCGACTTCGACTACGAGATGATCCTCGATGGTCGGCAACTGGCGCGGCCTGCCAACTATGCCCTGCTGCGCATCACCCGGGTCGGCGACGACTGCCTGGAGGACTGTCTCGACGAGAGCAAGCCGCCGGTCATGATCATCGATCCCCGCGCGGGTCATGGGCCCGGCATCGGTGGCTTCAAGCGCGACTCCGAGGTGGGCATGGCGCTCCACTTGGGGCACCCGGTCTACTTCGTGATCTTCTTCCCCGAGCCCGTTGCCGGGCAGACTCTGGAGGATGTGCAGCATGTCCTGCGACGCTTCGTCGAGACCCTGGGGGAGCGTCACCCCGGCAAGCCGCCGGTGCTCTACGGCAACTGCCAGGCGGGCTGGGCCATCGTCCTGCTCTCCGCAGACTGTGAGGGCCTGGTCGGGCCGGCAGTTCTCAACGGCTCGCCGTTGTCCTACTGGTCCGGCGAATCCGGGGTCAATCCCATGCGCCTGGCCGGCGGGCTGCTGGGAGGGGCCTGGCTGACCCACCTGATAGCAGACCTAGGAGACGGGCGCTTCGACGGCGCCCATCTGGCCGCCAACTTCGAGAGCCTCAAGCCGGCGAATACCTTGTGGCAGAAAGACTACCAGCTGTTTGCCGACATCGACGGCCAGCGCGAGCGGTTCCTGGCGTTCGAGCGCTGGTGGGCGGGTTTCTATACGCTAAGCAAGGAGGAGATCACCGCCATCGTCGAAAACCTGTTCATCGGCAACAAGCTCGAGCGTGGTGAACTGCAGATCTGCCCGGGGTGTACCGTCGACCTCAAGCACATCCGCAACCCGCTGGTGATCTTCGCCTCCAGCGGCGACAACATCACCCCGCCCCACCAGGCACTCAACTGGGTCCCGGCGGTGTACCCCGACACCGAGGCACTCAAGGCCGCTGGCCAGCGCATCATCTATCTGCTCAATCCGCATGTCGGCCATCTGGGGATCTTCGTTTCCGCCAAGGTCGCACGGCTGGAGCACCGGGCGATCCTCGAGAGCGTCGGCGAGCTGAATGACCTCGCGCCGGGGCTCTACGAGATGAAGATCGACAACCCCACCGGCGATCCCGACTGCCACAAGCCGCAGTTTCAGGTGCACTTCGAGGAGCGCCGCGTGGAGGAGCTGGACTACCCCGAGCAGGAACCGGCGTTCGAGCAGGTAAAAGCACTTTCCACGCACAATGTGGCCCTCTACGAGACCTTCGTCGGGCCCTGGGTACGATTGTTCGTTACACCTTGGTCCGCCGAGGCACTGCGTCAACTGCATCCGGCGCGGACCAGCCGGCTGATATTCTCGGAGCGGTTCGCGCCCTGGATGGGCAGCGTGAAGTGGCTGGCCGAGATAGTGGAGACCATGCCAACGCCGGTCGATAGCAACAATCCCTATCGGCAATGGGAGACCTTGATGAGCGAGGCGATCACCTCGACGCTGACGCTTGCCGGCACGAGTCGCGACAGCGTCTTCGAGATGGTGTTCAAGGGGCTCTATGGCCGTCGCCCAGCCCGATGAGTCGCGGCCCTACAGGGGCCAATGGATAGATCGAGGTCATTCACACCCTGCGCCAGCCGTACTTGATGCGAGTCATGGGCCAAGGCATCCGGCAGGGGTATCCTGCGAGAACCACCGCTTTGGTGCAGGCCTATCGCCGACCAGGCATCCCATAACACAAGAGGGCGTCAACATGCAAGTCGAAACCTTTCAGGATCTCATCGACTGGACCCGGGAGCTCCATGGCTTCCTGGCCAAGTGCCTGCAGCACTGCTCTGTACAGCAAGATGAACCCCGGGCCAAAGCGCTGCTTGAGTACCTTGCCACTCATGAAGCGAACCTGGAAAGTACCGTGGCGAGCTTCGAGCAGCAGGCCGATCCCAAGGCCCTGCATACCTGGGTCTATGACTACTTGCCCCATCCGCCCATCTCGCCCCATCAGGAGTGTGACCTGCCCTACGCCAACATGAGTTTTGATGAGATCTGTCGTGAGGTATTCGCCTTCCATGATCAGGTCGTCGAGCTGTATCAATATCTAGAAGGCCGCGCCGAGATCCCCGAGGCACGCACCTTGATCCAGCAGCTGCTGAAGATGGAGGAACACGAGGCGATGCGACTTTCCCAACAGGCCAATCGCGCCAGAGACCTGTAAGCGTGTATCTTGCTCAGGCCACAGCGCGCCATCATCGTCAATGCGGGTATCGGTGGAGCGGTACTGATGGTGATCCCATTTGCTACGTCGCACTGAAGGAAAGTGACTCGTGGAAACGCTCTCGTCCATTGGACTGATCGGCGCCCTCGTCGGCGGGCTGCTGTCGTTTTTCTCGCCCTGCACCCTGCCACTGCTGCCCGCCTATCTGTCGGTAGTCACCGGCGGCAGTGCCGGCAAGGCGGATCGGCGCTTCGAGGCGTTGCTGCTGAGCACCTTCTTCGTCTTCGGATTCAGCGTGGTCTTCATCCTGATGGGCCTGGGTGTGACCAGCATCGGCCAGCTTCTGCGCGGCTATCGTCAGGAGCTCAACTGGATCACCGGCAGCATTGTCATCGTGCTCGGCCTGTTCATGACCGGCGTGTTCCGACTGCCCGCCCTACAGCGCAGCTTTCAGTGGTCGCCCGAGTTGCGAGGGGGCTCCCCCATGGCAGCAACCTTCTTCGGCGTTTCCTTCGCCATCGGCTGGACGCCCTGCATCGGCCCGATCCTGGGCGCCATCCTGATGGCCACCTCGACCACCGCCAATGCCCAGGCCGGCATGCTCTATCTTGCGACGTACTCGATGGGATTGGCCCTACCCTTCCTGGCCAGCACACTGCTGCTCAACAAGTTCAGCCGCTATCGGGGCAGTCTGGGCAAGTGGAGTGCCTATGCCCGTCCGATCGCAGGCGTGATCCTGATTCTGATGGGGCTTCTGATCGTCTCAGGGACGCTAACCAGGCTCTCCAGCATGCTGGTGGACTGGTTCCCGGCCCTTGCCACCATAGGCTAAATGCTGCCTTCCTGAGACATCTTACCCTTTACACCACCCAATTCGGCACGGGTGAAACCCTACCAAGGATACTCAGTGCGCAGTTCGTGGCACAGAACCGTAAGCTCGGGTGGCAGTGATGAGCCGGAGACCTAACAGGAGAAATTGTCCGTGCTAGTCCAACTACATCTTGTAGGAGCCAGGTACAAAGTATGGGCTAGAGTATGGGCTGATAGAATTTAGACATAAAAAAAGCCGCTGAAATCAGCGGCTTATCTTTGTTTGGTGGCGGAGGGACAGGGATTCGAACCCTGGGTAGGTATTAGCCTACGCCGGTTTTCAAGACCGGTGCATTAAACCGCTCTGCCATCCCTCCGGCTTACGAGTGCATATATTACCAGCTTCGCTTGATTCGTCAAGAGGCAGTTTGCGATCAATGCGTTACGACACAATGTCGCAGCGGACCGAGCCTAATAGTAGAGACGCAGACCGACCCGGGTGATCTGGTTACCGCGCATTTCGCTGACGACCCAGTGGAAGCCGTGCCAGTCCACGTCATCGCCCACTACCGGGTGACCGCCGACGCGCAGCGAGACGTATTCACCCAGCGTCATTTCTTGTTCGCCGGGGCTTAACGTCAGGCCATAGGCCTCGGCCACGTCCGACATCAAGGCATCACCCTGCAAGGTAAAGGTGCCAAAAAAGGCACGGGCACGTTCCAGTTTTGCATCGCCATTGAAGAGGCGGTTCAGGGCCGGAAGATCATCAGTGCGACCGATGACACAGACCACATCGCCCTCGCGTAGCCGAGTGCTGCCCTTGGGATGCAGCATCACATGCTGACGAAACATGGCCGATATCAGGGCCCCCGAAGGGAAACGCAGCAGGCGAATCGGCACGTCGTCTAGGGCCTTATCCTCAACCTGATAGACGAACATCTCATAGTCGTTCTCCGGCAATATGCCGAGCGGTCCACGGCGGTTCGGCGTGATCGTGGCGGGGACTTCGACCTTCATCCAACGCGCCATGAATGGCAATGAACCGCCCTGAATCAGCAGCGATAGCAGCACCACAGCGAAGGCGACATTGAAATACAACGAAGCATTCTCGACGCCGCCGATAACCGGGAAGATGGCCAGCACGATCGGCACGGCACCGCGCAGCCCCACCCAGGAGATGAAGCTGACTTCCCGCCAGCGAAACTTGAAGAAAGGCTTGATCGCGATCAGTACCGCCAGCGGACGCGCCACGAAGATCAGTGCGAGAGCGACCATCAGCGACGGCAGCGCGAACTCAAATACCTCACTGGGGTTAACCAGCAGCCCCAGCACCAGGAACAGCCCGATCTGACTGAGCCATGCCAGCCCGTCGTGAACCGGCAGGATAAAATCCAGGTGGCGCCCAGGCTGATTGCCAATCATCAGCCCCGTCAGATAGATAGCGAGGAAGCCGCTACCACCTAGCCAGCTGGTGGCACCGAACACGAAGAAACCGAGCGCCAGCGCCAGCAGCGAATAGAGCCCCGGCGCCAGATCCAGCCAGCGCAACAGGCGGGCAATGCACCAACCAGCCCCCAAACCGATCGCCAGGCCCAGGCCGAATTGGGAAAGCAGGAACATCAGGGTGCCGGTCACGCCGCGCAGATCACCGACCAGTATCTCGACCAGTGTCAGCGTCAGGAAGATCGCCATTGGGTCGTTGGTGCCGGATTCGATTTCGAGCGTGGCCCCCACCCTCTCGTTCAGGTTGATGCCCTGCCCGCCAAGCATCGAAAACACGGCGGCAGCATCGGTAGAGCCGACGATGGCGCCAACCAATAGCCCCTGGATCAAGGTCAGGTCGAAGACCCACATGGCAATCAGTCCCACCACGCCGCTGGTGATGAAGACCCCCAGAGTGGCAAGCGACAGGGCAGGCTTGAAGCCCACGCGGAAGGTTTTCAAACGAGTGCGCAGGCCACCATCGAGCAGAATCATGGCCAGCGCCAGGTGGCCGATCAGAAAGGCCAGGGAATAGTCATCGAACTTTATACCCAGCACCCCTTCCTCGCCGGCAAGCATGCCAAGGCCGAGAAAGATGACCAGCAGAGGAAGCCCAAACAGGGTAGAAAGGCGGCTTGCGAGGATACTCAAGGCAATCAGAAAGCCACTGAGCAGAAAGAGGGTATTGATGCTATCCATGATCATCCGTGGTCAAGCCAAACCAAGGCTCATTATGTCACAGCCACGGAAAGCCAGCGACGTACTCACGCGTTGGCGGGTGGCTCATACATGCTCAAGAGGGATAAACTACTGCCGAATTGGCCGATGGGCCCGACAAACCCTTTGCCTTGGGAGTCCCCCAGTTGATGACAACATGCTCGATGCTGCCCTCCAGGCGCACCGCCCGACTCGCCAGGCTGCTGCCAGCCACCCTGATGGCAGCGACATTGGCGATCGCTCCCGCCTGGGCCCAGTCGGCCGACGATGAAGCACCGGCGCAAGCGCCTTCGGCGACAGAAGAAGCCCAAGCAGGCGCATCACCGCAAGCCTCGTCCGCCGAGGCCACAGGAGGCGATTCACCGAGTAGTGCCAAACAAGACGCCGCCTCTGACAGTGCCCCCAAGACGTCGGAGGCAGTCGTCGACGTTCCCTCTGTGGTGCAGGGGTCTCCTGAACCCATCGAGCCGCCGCCGACGCGCGAATTGCGCCTGGTGCTCGATTGGTACCCATCGCCTCAACACGCTGCTCTGTTGATCGCACAGGCGCATGGAGAGCTCAAGCGTCGCGGAGTGTCGCTAACCATCATCACTCCAGCTGATCCAAGCGTACCGGCGAAACTCGTGGCCGCCGGCCGTGCCGACCTGGCGGTGGGCCGCGAACCGCAACTGCATATGCTGATCGACAAGGGGCTACCGTTAGTGCGTGTCGCCACCCTGATCGATACGCCACTCTCTTCCCTGATTGTGCGTGAAGACAGTGACATCACCGATATCACTGACCTGGCGGGCAAGACCCTCGGCTATGCCTTTCAGGACAGCATTAACCCCACCCTTGCCACGATGCTGAATCATCACGGCATGACGCTGAACGACGTGACTGTCGAGAAAATCGACTTTGCCATGGTGCGCGCACTGGCCGAGAAGAGCGTGGACGCACTCATTGGCGCACCTCGCAACGTCATACCGGCACTGCTCGGCCAGGAAGGCCTTCCTACCCGCCGATTCCTCCCCGAGGAGCACGGCCTGCCGCTGCATGACGGCCTGGTACTGATCGCCAACCGGGACCACCTCAGTGCCAAGCGCGACGACATCGATCACTTGCTGGCCGCTCTCGAGGAAGCCACCAATTGGATGATCAATCACCCGGATCAAGCATGGCAGCTGCTCGTCAAACAGGAGCCAAGCCTTGATAGCGACGCCAATCAGCAGGCCTGGCAGGCCAGCCTTAGGCGCATGTCACCCAGCCCAGCCCAACTCAACGTCAGCCGCTATGCCACCTTTGAAACCTTCCTGAAGAAAAAGGCCTTCATTGACGAGGCGACGCCGATAAAGCGTCTCGCCGTGGATCCCAGCTCGTCTTAGGTATCATCCTTAATCATCAGGCAGCACCACATGACCAAGGTTTTTCTGGACCTGGAGACCACCGGGACGCGCACCACTCGGGATAGAATCACCGAGATCGCCGCCCTGAAAGTTGAAGACGGCAGGGTGGTAGAACGCTTCGTACAGCTGGTCAATCCGGGCCAACCGATTCCCGCCCAGATCCAGCGTCTGACCGGCATTTCGGATGCGATGGTGGCAGATGCCCCACGCTTTGCTGAGTTGGCCGATGCCTTGCACGACTTTCTTGGTGGTGCCGAGCTCGTCGCGCATAACATGCGCTTCGACTACGGCTTTCTGCGCAACGAGTTTGCCCGCGCGGATATCTCGTTTCGCGCCCCAACACTGTGCACCCTCAAACTGTCCCGGCGCCTGGCACCCGAGCACCCACACCACAACCTGGATGCCTTGATCGAACGTCACGGCCTGACCGGCCATCAGCGCCACCGAGCCGAAGGCGATGCCGAAGCGTTGCTGGCACTTTGGCAGCACTGGCAGCAACGGGAAGACGGCGATCACTTCGCCTCGCTGATCGCCGCTCAGCGCCGCCTGCCGAGCCTGCCAAGCCAGCTCGACCCCGGCTTGCTGCAGGAGGTCCCTAAACGCCCTGGCGTCTATCTGTTCTATGGGCACAATCGTTTGCCGCTCTATATTGGCAAGAGCGTTAACCTGCGTGCCCGGGTGTTGTCACACTTCCATGATGACCTGAGTCAGGATCGCAAGATGCGTCTCACCCAGCAGATTCAGGATCTGGAGTGGCACGAGACGTCTGGCGACCTGGGCGCCCAGCTTCTCGAAGCACGCCTGATCAAGACCCAGCTGCCCATCATGAATCGTCGACTGCGTCGCCAAGGCAAGCTGATGGGCTGGCAATGGCCGCAAGACGAGCAAGCGCCTAGGCTGGTGTCGGCCGAGGAAATCACGACGCACCCGAAGGTACCGTTGTACGGCCTATTTCGCGCCGCCAAAGAAGCACGGCAAGCACTCAAGCAAATCGCCGAACATCATGGCCTCTGCCCGCGCCTGCTGGGATTGGAAAAAGGCCGCGGGCGCTGCTTTGCAAGCCAACTGGGACGCTGCCGCGGCGCCTGCCACGGCGCAGAATCCAGAGACGTCCATGACGTTCGCGCTCGAGAGGCCCTGGAACGGCTGCGTGTGCAGAACTGGCCCTGGCCCGGCCGAGTCGCCATCGGCGAGAACATCGCTACCAATGCCGGGGACACGCTCGCTTGGCATCTGGTGGATCATTGGTGCTACCTGGGCAGCGTCGAGACCCTGGATGACGCTTCGTTAGCAGCGCTCGACGACCAGCCGGTTGCCTTCGATATCGACACCTACAAGATCCTCAGCCGCGCCCTGGATAAACATAGGGACAGTGACGACGCCGGTGCACCGCTGACGGTTCACCGGCTGGACAGCGACGATGCCCCCCAGACTCGAGAGGACTAATCGAGCGATTCGATAAACTCGCTCACGGATCGCTGGAAGGCCATGGGTTGCTCTGCATGCAACCAGTGACCGGCATCCAGGGTCGCAATCAGGGCTGACGGCAATACTTCTTTAACTGCCGGCACTAGGTCATCGGTCACGTAATTCGAACGTCCGCCGCGCAGCAGCAGACTCGGGCCTGCGAAGGCGCCCTGCCCGGCCGGCTCACCACGAATGTCTTCATACCCCGCCTCGATGTGATCGAGCCCGATCCGCCAGCGCATGCCGCCCGCCTCGTCACGCTCCAGGTTAGTCGCCAGAAACAGGCGAATCGCTTTTTCGTCGATATGCTCGGCCATCAAGGCGTCGACCTCGCGACGGTTGGCCGGCTCATTGGCTTCGACATAGCGCAATGCCTTGAAGATCTCATCGTGACCGTGGCCGTAGGTGACCGGGGCGATATCGGCGATGATCAGCGAGGCAACGCGCTCGGGCGCCAGCCGCGCCAGGCTCATGGCGACCTTGCCCCCCATCGAGTGCCCGAGCAGATGACAGCTTGTGATTTCCAAGCGATCCAGCGCCGCCAGCACATCATCGGCCATGGCCTGGTAGGCCATGCCTTCCAGGTGCGGCGATCGACCATGATTGCGCAGGTCCAGCGCCACCACCCGGTGGCGACGCTGCCATTGTTTGACGTGAGAACGCCAGTTATCGGCGCTGCCCAGCAGGCCGTGAATGACCACCAGCGGCGTGCCTTCTCCGCCGCTGTCGAGGGTATGCAGTTCCGCTGTCATGAGAGCTCCTCTATCGATGCGGGACGATAAACGTCAGTGAAAGCCCGTGAAAGACATAAACCCAGGCCGGTAACCGTCCCAGGCGTCACTTGGCCATTGCCGGGTCGCGATCGCACTGCCCCGTCCAGGCCACCAGACGGCGACTCAGCCAGCCAAGCAGCAGGCCGTATAGCGGCAGGAACAACAGCAGGCTGATGCCGAGCTTGATGCTGTAATCGACCCAGGCAATTTCCGGCCAGTTGGCAGCCATGAAGGCATCCGGGCTTTCATGAAAGGCGATCGAGAAAAAGGCAAAGGTGTCCGCCAGATTGCCAAACAGCGTCGACACCGCCGGTGCGACCCACCAGGCACGCAGGCGCCGCAACCGGTCGAAGACCTGAATATCCATCAACTGGCCCAGCACATAGGCCATGAAACTCGCCAGGGCAATGCGCCCCACGAACAGGTTCCACTCCGTCAGAGCCCCGAATCCAGCAAAGTTGCCTTGCGGAAAGATCACCGACACGCCATAGGACACCAACAGCGCCGGCAGCATCACCCTGGCAATGATCATGCGTGCCGGCCCCTTGCCAAAGAGTCGCACCGTCAGATCAGTGGCAAGAAAAATGAACGGAAAACTGAACGCGCCCCACGTGGTGTGAAACCCAAACAGCGTGAAAGGCAGTTGAACGAGATAGTTGCTAGCGGCAATCACCGTAATATGAAACGCCACCAGAATGGCCATGCAGCGGCTGGCTTGGGCGGGGGTCAACGTGAACATCGGTCACCTTTTTGGAAAACGGAGGGGTGAGGGAACCCTCGAAACACAGGGCGCCACGG
>CETM01024910.1_pt1 | contig 25988 bp, 24 predicted proteins | sample 361451 | NCBI WGS metagenome assembly CETM01 (sample SAMEA2622690, study PRJEB7988) | marine metagenome | isolation source: saline water (ENVO:00002010), including
CTTTGAAGAACTCTTCTGAGTTCCGAGCGAAACCCGCTCATTTTTTTCTTTCCAAATAAGAGAGTAACAACTATTTTTATTGTTGATTAAAAATGCCGGTTCGCAGATTTGAACTACGGACGGCTCGATCTTCAGTCGAGTGCTCTCCCAGGCTGAGCTAAACCGGCTTAGTGTTGAATGGGTAGAGAGTAAGAAAAAGGATTTCGAACTTTAAAAAGAACCAAGTGAAGAGGGATTATTAAAAGAGTGGCATAATATGAAGGAGGATCATGACAAAACTCCACCAAACCACTCATGTGGACATGGCCCAATCTGTCCGGGGAGAGGAAGATTGCGTAGCCGTATCCAAATGAACTCAGATTGTCTGTAAATATATAGCTAGCTGTTATCGAAAGATTGTTGAGAAATAGAGATATTATAAGAGCTACTCAAGGGGCATGCTTTTAAGGATATCACGTTTTTCGATTGCAGTGACTGCTGCAACTAGGTCTTCTTGGTTTAGAACAGTTCTATCTTCACTCAAGGCTTCTAGTACGGCTTCTCGTAGGACGAGTCGGATATCACTACCAGAAAGTCCCTCTGTCAAATCTGCAAGAGTAGATGGCTCGAAATTTTCGATTGCCATGTATTTTGTTGTGACTTCAAATATTTTCTCTCGCATGTTGATGTCTGGGAGGGGGAAATGGACTATATCGTCGAACCGCCTCCAGGCCGCGGTGTCAAGTTGGTCAGGGTGATTTGTAGCCCCGATAAGAAGGACTTCGTCTCGAACGAGGCTTACTTCGTCTATACTTTTGAGTAATGTATTTACAGCACGTTTCAATGCCGCGTGTTCATCAGATCTTCGGGTTTTTGCGACCGAGTCGAACTCATCGACAAATAGAATGCAAGGAGACAGGCGTTTTGCGACTTCAAATGTTCGATCGATGTTTTTCGAAGTTTCACCTAAGTATTGGCTTGTCATCATGGAGAGTTTTACTTCTACAAAAGGTAAACTAAGAGAATGTGCTAAGGCACGGGCAACAGAAGTTTTTCCAGTCCCAGGAGGGCCTATGAATAATAATTTTCCAACCTCTCTGAGTCCAATTTCGGCCAAATAGTCACGATTTTTTATAGCTAAGCGTATTTTTTCAAGTTCGTCGGTTTGGTTGGTTGTCAATACCAGATCGGGAAGTTTCGTTTCTATTTCTTCTGGTGCCTTTATATCGACTAATTCTAGCATTTCTTGATCATCTTCAGTGAAATATTCAGATAGAAGGCTGTCTATCCAGAAACGGTCTGCTTGGATTGGCCTGTTTGAAGTATTAGAGTCCTCATAGGAAATACCTAGAGAATCATTTTCTTGAAAAATATATGCCAGTGTGGGGTTGGTGAGGATGAGATCGGGTGTGGTATTTTTTAAGAACCATTTTTCTGCGAGATCGAGTTGGGTTAAACACATTTCACCACTAAAATTATCTTTTTCGGTGAACATCAAATCACTAATAGAATCCCACGGAGACTCGACTCCTGTTGCTTTTTTTGCCATATTTTCAGTTACAGAGAGAGGGCGTTTTATTTCACCTTTTTTATCAAATGCTTTCCTGATTTGAGGAGGCAGGTCGTCAGGGGTCAGATTTGATAGTTCAGTGTAGTGTTTCGCTGTTAGTAATAGCTCAACGATGGCGATGGTACTGTCATTCATTCTCCAGGAAGTAGTATTCAAGGGCGCATAAGTACATCGAGATTGATGTAGTAAAAAGGAGAGATGTTTATGTTCAGAGGATCTGTTTAAACTATTGTAATGAGTACCAAAATCAAGCCAGTTATTGTTGCAGCTATGAGGACTCCGCAGGGGAAGAGAAATGGTATGTTTTCAAGTACAAGAGGGGAAAACCTGTCTATCGAGATCATAAATGAGGTTCTCCAAAAAACCGAGGTTGAACCGAAAGAAGTTGATGACCTTGTATGGGGATGTGCATTGCAACGGGGAGAGCAAGATAACAATATAGCTAGAATTATTGGGTTAATGTCTTCATTAGGGGAAAGTGTGCCTGCGACTACAATCAACAGATGGTGTGCGTCTTCTTTGCAAGCTATAATGACAGGTAGTGATACAATTAGTGCGGGACAAAGAGAATGTGTGATTGCAGGTGGGGTGGAACATATGACCCGAGTTCCAATGGATGAAGCTTCTTCATTTGCTAAAATACATCCAGAATTTATGCAAAAATACAATATATTTGAATTGCAGATGGGTATGACTGCAGAAGCTGTCGCGGGAGAATTTAACATTTCGAGAATGGATCAAGATTTGTATTCACTTAGAAGTCATGAAAAGGCAAATTCCGCGACGAAAAGTGGTAAATTTAAAGAAGAAATTGTTCCGATAGAAGTGGAAGGAGAAATAAAAGATGAAGATGAGGGAATTCGAGAAAATACATCTATAGAAAAACTTGAGAAATTGCAGCCAGTATTCAGAGGGGATGGGACGGTTACAGCAGGCAATTCATCTCAAATTTCAGATGGGGCGGCGGTAGTTATGATAACGAGTGATAGTTTTGCAAAAGAGCGGGGATTGGAAGTATTAGCAGCAATAAATAGTCATACTGTTGTGGGAGTAGATCCACGTCTGATGGGGGTGGGTCCCATCCCAGCCACACAAAAGTTATTGTCTCGTGTTGACAAGCAAATTGGAGATATCGATCTAGTTGAATTGAATGAGGCATTTGCATCCCAGTGTTTACACTGCCAACGTGAATTAAAAATACCAGAGGAAAAATTCAATGTGAATGGGGGGGCCATAGCAATTGGGCATCCATTGGGAGCGACTGGTGCTAGATTGCCAGTATCGCTGATTCACGAAATGAATAGAAGAGATGTAAAGAGGGGTTTGGCGACTATGTGTGTGGGGTTGGGACAAGGGGCTGCCATGATATTTGATAGAGATTAGATAATGGAAGGGAATAGACTCATTGCGGTGAAGAAAATAATTGTTGTTTCTAGACAGGGATGTGAGAATCAAGTTGAAAATATAAAACAATGGGCTTCTAAAGAGGGTATTGAGTTTTTGGCAGTTCAAACTGGAGAAAATATTGATGAGAATGGTGGCGAGTGGGAAGGGAGAACTATCGGGATTACTATTGGGGGAGATGGAACATTTCTAGAGGGGGTGAGAATATTTTCACCTAAAAAAATTCCATTTATTGGGGTGGGTTCGGGGACGTTGTCATTTCTAGCTTGCGTGGAGCCGGAAGAAATTTTTGATGCATTAGAAGAAATTTTCCAAGGAAAGTCAAATATTGATGAACTTCAAAGGGTTTCGGTCAGGGTTGATTCTTTTGAAGCAGAGGGTCTTAATGAAGTTGTCATAGGTCACGTCTGGCCAAAAAAACCAACTGAAAGGAAAATCAGCTCAATTGATGTGTTTGTAGGAGAAGAACATATAGGAAAATATGATGGCACAGGCATTGCGGTGACAACTCCCACGGGGTCTACAGGGCTTTCTCTGTCGGCAGGGGGGCCAATACATTATCCTATGTTAAATGAAACGATTCAGTTGACACCGCTGCACACACATAATATAGGAGTTCGCCCGTTAGTTTTTGGGGCAGGGACAGAGCTCAAAATAATACCAGATACTGAAGTTTATGTGTTGGTTGACGGAGGGAGGGTTACAAATTTACTTAAGACCAAAAAAGTGATCACCATTACTGGTTCAAAAATGCCAGCATATCTGATTAAGACATCTCAAAGTAGAGGATTTTTTGATAGGTTGGGAACGAATTTGGGATGGGGAATTAGAAGGGGAGGGGGGGAAATGGACCAAATAAATGGATATAGAGAAAAAACATTTGAAGAGGTTGCTTTAGAACTAGCTAGAAACGCTGCGGTGGGTGCAGGGGACGTTCTTAGAGAATTGCATCGGAAAGAAGAGATAGAGATATTTGAAAAGGCAAAAGAGGAGAAGGTGACAGAGGCAGATTATCTTTCTGAAAATATAATCACATCTTTAATTCGGAGTGAATTTCCAGATCATGATATCATATCGGAGGAAACTGTTTGGGAAGATAATAATTCAAAGTATAGGTGGGTAATAGATCCATTGGATGGGACGGGGAACTTCATACACAAAAATCCCAATTATTCTGTTTCTATCGCTTTGTTGGAAGAAAATGATCCGTTGATTGGGGTCATTTACATTCCAGAAATTGATCAGTTGTATTCTGCCGTGAGAGGGGAGAATGCAATGGTTAATGGAAATGTTATTAAAACGACGAACAGAGAGGAAATTCGAGAAAGTATGTTGATTACAGGTCACGATCCAAAAGGGGAATTGTTATCGAGTTTATACCCAGTGGTAAAGGGGGTGAGGAGATATGGTTCTGCTGCGATCAATCTGGCGTACTTGGCGTGCGGGAGTGCAGATATCGTGTGGGAATGGGATACAAATCCATGGGATGTTGCGGCAGGTATCTTGATGGTTAAGTGTGCAGGAGGGAGGGTTACTAAGAAAAATGGGGAAGAATATATATTAGATTTTAAAATTGACAACGTCAACGAACTGTTGGCTTCTAATGGTCAGCTTCATTCGAATGTTTTAGTGGAAATTAATAAAGACTAGTCGTGGGGGTGGAAAAGTTTTATTGCTGTTTTTACATCTTCTTTTCGTCCGAGAAGTGTGATGTGATCTCCACGTTCTAGGGTAAAGTCCCCATGGGGAATGATATCTTCACTGTCACGTCTGATGAGCGCTATGAGACAGCTAGAAGGTAGAGTAGAAGCAATGGAACTAACTGTTTTTCCGGTGAAGTGGGAAGATGTTAATATTATTTCTTGTACATCACCTGTGCGGCTTAGTTCAGTCATCCATGCGTTTAATGCGGGTCGCTCGATTATATTGTCTATTGCAAGTGCAGTGGCATGGGAAGATGAAACTGCTATTACACCCATATCTTCAAATTGGGGTACGTTATCAGGATTATTAACTCTAGAAAAGATTGTATCAATGCCAAATTCATTTTTGGCCAATTGAGATATCAGAAGGTTTGCTCCATCATCTCCTGTGGCCGCAATGAGTATTTTTGCATTGTTTGCTTTGGCTTTTTCTAGGGTCTTTATACGAGTCCCATCTCCAAGTACTGCGGAAAAGCCACCAGAAGATAGTGATTCGATCTGAGCTTCGTCTTGTTCTATAATCAAAATACTCTCTCCGCGGTCGGATAGGCGGGAAGAAAGGGAACGGCCTACTCTCCCACCTCCAATAATTATTACACGCATAGGTATCACATCTAAATATTCTGCTATATATCTAGAAAAGCCGGCTTCTAATGAAACTGTTGTGAAAATGACTAGAAACACGGTTCCAACGACTACACTTGCTTCACGAATGAGACCCAGGGATTGGAGATGTATAGCGAATAACATAGATATTGATGCGGGAATGATTCCACGGGGGGCCACCGCCATCATAAATATTTTTTCAGCCAGAGTGAATCGATTTCCAGTTATTGAAACATAAACAGATAGAGATCGGACAAAGACCATGATGAAGACCACAACCAATACTCCAGAAATGCCTAGGGAAAATAGAATTTGTAGATCGAGTAACGCTGCCAAGATTATAAAAATAAAAGAAAGAACTAACAAAGTTATATCGCCTTTAAACTCAGAAATTTCACGTTCGTAGGGGATTGAAGAATTTCCGATCATAATCCCCGCAGTGGCTGCTGCGACTATCCCAGATTCAGGAGTGATGTAATTTGAAATTGCAAACGAAGCGATTGCGACCATTAAAACCAATAATCGGGTTAGCTGAGGGGCATTTGAAGGAGGAATGAGAGATAATTTGAGGAAATTCAGTAAAGCAAATGCGGTTAAAATACCAACCAAGAGTCCGACCCCAAATTTAAGAACGAAAATTGGGAGAAGGTCGAAAATGGAACTTGTATTCATCAATATTGCTTCAAAAAAGACAATAGCCAAAATTGCAGCAGTAACATCGTTTATTATCCCTTCTGTTTCTAGGATTGTAGCAACCCGTTGTCGTACAGGTACCACTTTTAAAATTGGCATGATTACAGTTGGGCCAGTGGCGATCAACAGAGAACCAACAAGTAAAGAAACCATCCAGTTTACATTGAGTAAATAATGCACGAGTGCAGCAGTTCCAATTAATGAAACAGCCGCTCCGATCGTTAGAAGTCTTGCCGTCTCGGTGGGAATTTTAAGGAGTTTTTTTATTCGGATGTGGAATGCACCTTCAAAGATAATTATTGCCACAGATATCCCTACGATATCATTTAAAGCATTCCCAAAGGATAGTGGATTGAGGAGGCCAATTCCATAGGGTCCGAGTAGGACGCCGAAAGTTAATAGAAAAACTACACTAGGTATTGAAAATCTAGCCGCGATGAGTTGGGCTACCACTCCTGCAATGATTATAACTGAGAATATGGTAATTAGGTTTGACTCGATCATATTAAATTGGGAAGGTGAAAGTGTGGAAAATTGAAGTCACTATTCAAGAATACATACTTTTAATCTCTTTGGTATATTTATCCAGGATATTTCTCCGTTTCTTTTTGAGGGAGGGAGTTAGTAGATCATTTTCTTCTGTGAATTCCTCAGGAATGATACGGAATTGTTTGATTTGTTCGTGGGGTTCGAAATTTAAATTAAGCTCATCTATAATTTTGGAAAAATGATCGATTGTTTTTTGATGTGTGCATAAATCATTGATATTAAGAGAGGGTTCGTCTGCCCAAGATTCCAAAGCTGCGGCGTTTGGGACCAACAGTGCGCTAATGAATTTCTTTTCATCCCCAATGACGATGCTTTGTTCGACAAATTCATTTTGAGTGAGTGCATCTTCCAGTGGAGTTGGTGCGATGTTTTTCCCAGTTGAAAGGACCAATATTTCCTTGATACGTTCTAAAAATGTCACATACCCGTCGGGTTCTAGTAAAACCATATCTCCCGTTTTGAACCAATCGCCTTCGAAGGATTCTTTTGTTTCTTTGGGTTTATTCCAATATCCAGAAAAAACACTAGGGCCACGAACGAGAAGTTCCCCAACTTCACCTAAAGTTGAAAATTCAGAATCTTTTCCAGAGGTAGGGTCTATTTTAATTTCGAGATTTGATAAAGGAGGACCGACAGATCCTATACGTGGAGCGTCGGGGTGATTAACAGTGATTACAGGAGAAGTTTCAGATAGACCATATCCTTCCAAAACTAAAATACCGGCCCCATGGTATAGTGCGCATAAATCTTTAGAGAGTTTTCCCCCACCGCTTATTAAAAATTGGATATTCCCCCCAAGTGCGCTTTTAACTTTAGAATAGACAAGTCGATTGGCTATGGCATGTTTAATTGATAAAGCAGGGTTTAGATTGGTTGAATGTGCTTTTTGTTTGGCTATTTTAACCGCCCAATTGAAGATTCGTAATTTTGCAGAAGATGCGGATGCTTGGTCCCTCATTGCAACATACATTTTTTCATATACACGGGGGACACTGGATCCTGCGGTTGGGCGGACTTGAAGAAAATCCTCTTTGAGTGTGTCAGGACTTTCGGCATAGGCTATTGTTGCGCCACTTTGGAGCATTAGGAAATGCCCCGCCATTCGTTCCAAGATATGTGACAAAGGTAGGAAAGAGAGAATTCGAGTAGAACTATCAAGAGTGGGGGATCCGGGGTTGCTGCTACGAGGGCCAAACCGTAACTGAGAATAATCAACATTGGATTTTATATTCGAATGAGTCAACATGACTCCTTTTGGGACCCCCGTCGTGCCGGAAGTGTATACCAATGTTGCGAGGTCAGAGGGGGATTGTGCGTCGATCCAAGATTTATATTTAGAATCTTTGAAAGATTTCTTTCCAAGGGAATAGACATCCCCAAGGGTGAGAACTTTTTTGGGGTGTTTTGAAGAAAGAGCGTCGATACTGATGATGAATTTAAGAGATTTTGCGCTTTTTGTTTTTAATACTTTTTTTACTAAATCTTCATTTTCTGCTATGATCCCTATGGATTTTGAATCAGTGAGCAGATAGTCGATCATGGAGGGAGAGGAATTTGGATAAATAGTAACAGGGACCCCTCCTGCAGATAAAATGGATAGGTCTGATTGTGCCCACTCCATCCTAGTATTGGAAAATATTGCGACTTTACTTCCTTTTCTAAGGCCCAAATCACGTAACCCGGTCGCGATGTACTGGACAGTTGAATTTAAAGTGGAGTAGCTTAATGTGGCAAATTCATTGACTTTTGCAGGGGGGAAAGCGATTTTTGATAAACTTCGGTTATAAATACCACCTTTATACATTTGAGCAGGTAGGTCTTTATGTAATTTTGCGCTCTCCGCGAACATTTTTGATAGTGTCAAATCCCCAAGTAGAGTTCCTTGTCCGATGTCTTTCCAACTCATGAAGAAATGTTATGGTTCACGTAGCATGAGTCTTACCCTAGATTTAAAGGTAGGCGGTTTAAATTACACATAGGTTTAACGGTTAATAGCATAATAATGGGAATTTATACAAAAATGGGGAGGGTATTCGGAGGATATCGGGGGAAAATGTTGGTTATTGTTGCGATGGGGTGGGCGATAACACAGACGGGTAGATTCTTACTACCCCCTTTGTTGCCAATCATAATGGAAGAGGTAGAAATATCGGTGTTAATTGCAGGGGTGGTTTTAACAATTATGCAAGTGGTATATGCAATCGCACAGTACCCAAGTGGGAAGTTGTCGGATTGGAGTGGCAGACCAATTATTATAATTCCAGGAATGATTCTGATAGGGTTGAGTTTTTTCATTATTGCAGGGATAACAACTACATTTATGTTGGTGTTTGCAGTGGCATTGTTAGGACTAGGAAGGGCCATGTATAATGTTCCTTCAAGGGCTTTGATTTCAGATTTATATACAGGGAGGAGGGGAAGGGCCATGGGTATATTTACAGCGGGGAGTGATTTGGGAGGCATCTTTGCAGGGATACTTTCAATTATTTTGGCGATGGTATATTTGGTATTGGTAGAAGGCATACCCAATTGGAGAATTGTTATGGGTATTTGTGGGATTGCTAGTTTTGTGTTGGTAGGAACTTTCGTGGGGATAAATCGAGAAAAGTATAAATGGGATTGGAGAATTGCAAAAAAGGTGAAATCGTCGGTGAAAGATGATGTGAGGTATATAGTAGGTGAGAGAGATCAAAGGGAAACTATCTTGGCTTTTGCTTTGTTTATTTTCGTTGCCACTGCGATGGTGAATTTTCTTCCATTATATTTGATAGAAGGGAAAGATTTTGAGATAGAGATTGCGGGATCTATTTTTGGTTGGTTTTTTTTATTAGGGATGGTGGTTAAACCGATAATAGGGGCGTTATCAGACCGTGCCCCCAGGTATTTAATTTCAATAGGAGGGTTATTTGTAAGTGCAGGGGGGGTCGGTTTGTTAATCATTGTGGACTCAGTGGTAGGAGTAATGATTGCCATTGCCATTTTTGCAATAGGATATAAAGGACAATTTCCAGTTATTGATGCTATTTTGATGGATTCGGCGCCGGAAAGCTCGACGGGGAGTCACATAGGTGCGGCGAGGAGTATATTCTTCACATTAGGGGGGTTGGGCGCGGCGTACATGGGATTTGCAATACAAAATTATAGTTATACAGTGGGAATGGCAGGGTTGGGAGTGGGTTTATTACTTGCAGCTTTGTTATTAATTCGAAACTATCAGAATTCGTAGATATGAGAAGGAATTATTTGGGGAAAATGGGAGTTCCAATCTGATAAGAGGACGTGGGTTTTCCAGGGAAGTTGACGTATCGGTCTAATTTATCATAAGCATCCTCCAATACATTTGAACCATGGAAAAGGAGTGCTGAATTGAAATTATATTGTAGTATTTTCTCCAAAGTTTCTTCTGCTTGGTTTAAATTTACAGTATGGACAGCGGGTGGGAGGTGGAATTGGCCAGCTGGAAGCCCCCGTTGATCGGCTCCAGAGATTGCATCTCCGGGTATGAGGATTTTGGCTTTTTCATCTATTAAACCATAATTATCATTTTTATGACCGGGGAGATATATCGTCTGGAACCTACCAATCTGTTCCCCTTCTTGGTACCGGTAGTCGGGGGTGTGTTCGGAGGGGAAATCGGACTCCACAGGGACCCAAGTTTCTACATCATAAGTGTCGACTAACGCGTCGAAAGCGCCTACGTGGTCTCCATCCCCATGGGTGATGATTAACCTACCAGGTGTTAGGCCAGATTCTTCAATTCCTTTGAGCAATGCCTCGATAGTATCTCTTCGGGCACAATCAACTAAAGTTGGGACATCGTCATCGAATAGATATGCACGGTATCGGTTGTTTCCTTCAGCGACTAGACAGGTTATGTCATAAACACCTGGAAAAATTTCTTCAACAGACATACTATAGATATTAATGTCGAAGATAATGATAGTTATCCTTTAAATTAAATTTTTAAAAAATGTGTTTGTTTTAAGTTGATCGGGGGAATATTGCAAATATGGAAAAATATAAAATAGCGTCTATTGAGGAGATGGAGAAGGTAAAATCGAAATTTACTGAGGTTTTTAATTCAGGTTTGACAGAGGTATTGGAATTAAAAACTATGAGGGGGAAATTTTGGTTTGTCCCACCAGGAGAAGAGATAGTTTTCCACAAACATGGCGTCCAAGAAGAAATATATTATCAGATAAAAGGACCAGGTAAGATATTATTTGGAGAGAATAGAGAAGAGGTAGTTGAAGTGCCAGAGGGATCCATAGTTAGTGTCCCTCCAGAAACGTGGAGGCAAGTGATAAACGACACAGAAGAAGAACATATTTGGCTTATAATAGGTTCGCCCCCAATAGATAAAGATGGAATTCATTGATCAAATTTAGTGAGTGTGTAAAATTCTCTAAATTTTTTCTTTTATAATTAATTATGAATCAAAAAAATCTGTTAAATGTTATTGGGAATACCCCAATAATCAAACTGAATAAAATAGTTCCAGTAGATGCTGCGGAGGTTTGGGTTAAACTAGAGGGGTTGAATCCAACAGGATCTTATAAAGATCGACTTGCCATGTCAATTTTACAAAATGCACTCGAACGGGGGGATGTCCAAACAGGGCAGAGGGTAGTGGAATATACCGGAGGGAGTACAGGAACTTCATTAGCATTTGTTTCTGCAATTCTTGGTTTGGAATTTACCGCAGTATTTTCTAATGCTTTTGCAAAAGCAAAACAACAATCAATGGAAGCTTTTGGAGCGGAGGTAGTTGTGATAAACAGTCCAGGGGGTAAAATTACACCAGAATTAATTCAAAAAATGAAAAACAAAGCGTATGAGTTGGCCGAACAGCCAAATACTTTTTATGCGGATCAATTTAATTCTCCAGATATTAAAAACGGATATGAATCACTGGGAGTGGAAATAGCCAGTCAACTAGAAAATAAAGCAGATGTATTGTGTGCTGCCGTGGGGACAGGTGGTGCATTGATGGGAACATATTCGGGCATGGTTAGTTCGGGTATGGATCCGAAGTTAATTGCTTTAGAACCATTACAATCTCCTTTGTTAACCACAGGAGAGGGGGGGGCGCATAGGGTAGAGGGTATTGGGCTTGGATTTGAACCTCCATTTTTAGATAAAGAAAAAGTAGATGAGATGCGGGCAATAGATGAAGAAGACGCATTTGAGATGTGTAGATTATTAGCTAAAGAAGAAGGTATCCTGGGAGGAGGTTCTACTGGGTTAAATGTTTGTGCAGCAATTGAAATAGCTAAAGAAATTGGACCGGGTAAAAGGGTTGTAACTTTAAATTGTGATAATGGATTGAAATATCTGGGTGGGTATATTTATTCGTGAGGGGTATGGGAATAAAATAATTAGATATACCCAGGGACTTGGATCACATAATGCCCATCTTCTTGAATTGCAATAATACATTCATCTCGGTTGTATAGCTCCATTAAATTGAGTTCGTACTGGCCCGGTTCAAGAATTTTAATACTTTCAAATTGAGTACTCAACTCAACTTGGAGTTTTTCTATATATTCAGGGGAGGGGGGAGAAGGAGTAGGAGGTTCGTAATGATAATTTAAATTTAAATTTTGAGGAGAAGAAGGGGGAGAGTGGTCTGGGGGAGCTTCAATGATTGATGATTTATGGAAAAGTTCGGGGTCGGCCCCAATGGGAATGAATTGAAATTTCTTCCCCCCACAAACAGTGCAGCCAGCTAGCATTTTTTTGGAGCCATCAGAAAATAATTCCCCACAACTAGTACATTGGTGTGGCATTAGCTTTGAGATATGAAAGTTGTTATCAACTTTTCATCTTTATGAAGTGTTTCGATTCGGTTTGCAGGCCCGATGACAGTTAATTTGGAAGGTGTTCTTCTTCCCATTAACTTATTGATAAATGCAGACCCACTAGGGGTGGTGGGGAGGTGTGTTTCAATCTCAATTCCGGTGAATCCATCAGGATTAATTTCAGACATAGTTACCTCAATAAGTTTGGATTCTTCATCAGGTGAGAGGCCGGTTTCTAGTATAACAATTTTATCACTCCGAACACCATCTAAAATCATTCTAATTTTTTCCATCGTGGTTAGTTCATCCATTTTTTGGCTGCTAATTAGATCAATTTGTATTCCAGTTTTTTGTTTTAATTTTTGCATAGTTATCACCCGAAATAATCTGCTATTTTATCATACACTTCATCCATATTTTCCCCTTCTAATGCAGATAGTGGTACGGTTTTGTGTTGGGGAAAGGATTGTTCAATTAAAGTTGGATCTGACTTCTTCAGATCAATCTTATTAGCAAAAATTAGAACGGGTAGTTTCCTACTTTCTATAATGCCAATCAACATTGTGTTGACTTGAGTGAATGGATCTTGTGTGGAATCTAACACATAAATTACCCCATCAATATCTTCACGCAACCAATGCATAGCTTCTGCAACTCCTTCGGTGGCTTCGCGGGAACGGCGTATCGCGTCTTTCTTAGACATTCCAAAATCAAGAAATTCACGATAATCAATTTTGGTGGTCACACCGGGAGTGTCTACGATATCGATAGTGACAATTTTACCATTCCGTTCGATTTCTATATTCTCTTTTCTTCGAGCCCTACGGGTCTCGTGGGGAATTTTACTTTCTGCCCCAACAATATCACCAGTCCAGTCTCGTACTATACGATTTGCGAGTGTTGTTTTTCCTGCGTTTGGTGGACCATATATCCCAATACGTTTTGGTTTGGACCCAGAAAAAAGTTTATCCGTCGCTCGCGAAATGCTATCTCTAAGTTGTTTTAGTAAACCCATCATTTACATTGCCTCACAGATGAAACCAAATTATACTATATTTGGCATCTTCTCATCTATAACATAAATGCTATGTCTAATCACTTAAACTTATGTCAGACATATGTCAGCCACATACGTTGTGCACAACGGTACCCCTTCATTTCCGGTGGAATCAATTTTTTTGAAGTTTTTGTTGAGAATGGGAATAAATATATTTTATTTCATCTTTTTTTCGTTTGATTTTAAATGTTATTTTCATGTTTTTTTCGGTGAAATTTTTATCTTTTATAGAGATGAATCGTAATAAATATTTTCTTTTTAAAAATATAGATATAAAAAATAATTTAATAAATAATTCCAGTGGAAACGAAAGGGGGTGGGGGACCATTTCTACTGGAATTTTCAAAAACCATCTGTTATAAACAAACAACAAACCAAACGATATCTGTTGATTTTATATAATTTATATATTTTGTATATACATTTTTATTTTTTAATAAATATTTTTAAAAGAAACCTTTATTTCTATTGGAAATATATGAAGATATTACTGGAAATTTATAAAAACGAGGCAAAATCATGGACGACACTCCCAAAAACAATACCCAATATATTTCTAATCAAAATTCAAACCCCTCTATTACTGGTGGTTTGTTTGAAAATTTACTCAGTGTTGAACCAATTTTTAATAACAAAGAATTGTTAAGGCATTCTTTTACACCCGATACTCTACCCCACCGCGATTCCCAAATTCAAACTTTAGCTAGCATCCTTGTAGCAGCACTCCGTGGAGATACTCCTTCAAATATCCTTATTTATGGGAAAACAGGAACTGGGAAAACAGCAAGTGTTAATTTTGTCACCCGTGAGTTGGAACAAACTTCTACTCATTATGATATCCCTTGTGACGTTAAATTCATCAACTGTGAAGTTGTTGATACAAAATACCGAATTTTGGCAGAACTAGCTAATACTTTTATTGATAAAAATATAGAATATATACTTAAACAAATCTCCAAACTCGAGGTGTCTTTAACTAATTCTCCAAACACATTCCCCACCAACGACCAACAACTACAATTGGAGGAAATCTCCAAACTTAAAGACGATCTTAAGTCCTTCACAAAAGTACCCATGACCGGATGGCCAACCGACACTGTATATTCCACCTTAGTCAAAGCGGTCGATTACCGAGAGCGCGTCGTTGTTATCATCCTCGATGAAATAGATAAACTTGTAGAAAAAAGTGGGGACGATATCCTTTATAATCTTTCCCGAATGAACTCCGATTTAGATCGATCTCGTGTGTCGATCAAAGGAATTTCCAACGATCTCACTTTTACAGACTACCTAGACCCCCGTGTTAAATCCTCATTAGGCGAGGAGGAGATAATCTTCCCTCCTTATGATGCACATCAATTAAATGATATACTCCAAAATCGTGCAACAATCGCATTTAAAGAAGGTGTTTTGGCCCCTGGTGTAATCCGTATGTGCTCCGGATTCGCCGCACGAGAACATGGAGATGCACGACGCGCACTGGATTTACTACGTACTGCTGGTGAGCTTGCAGAGCGCTCGGGTGGTAGTGAAGTAACCACCGATTATGTAGAAGCGGCACAGGAAAAAATAGAACTCGACCGGGTTATCGAAGTCATTCGAACTTTACCAGATCAATCTAAATTTGTACTTTTTACAATTCTAGTTTTAACCACAAAGGATGTTTCTCATATCACCACGGGGGAAGTATATAATTTATATCGCCAACTTTGTAAAAACCAAGAATTAGATGTCCTAACCCATCGGAGGGTCACCGATCTAATTTCAGAATTGGATATGTTAGGGATTGTAAATGCAATAGTTGTGAGCAAAGGTAGGTATGGGCGAACCAAACAAATCACTCTATCCGTTCCCCAAGCCCATGTTGAAAAAGAATTACTATCCAACCAACGCAACCAACGTCTATTCGCCGGTTTGGAGGATATCTCTATTATTTTCCAAAGTCAATTTTAAATTTAAATAAAATTCCCCACCACCCCGTTAAAAATTAATTTTATATACCCTATCCATGGTATTCGAATTTCAGCAGTCCCCTTTATCCACGAAGATTTAACAGGCCCACTAATCCCTTGAGCTTGGTCATACCTTTCATTACCATCTCCTTTTGTAATATAACCATCATGGGGTGCAGGGCAATTAAACATCGCCCCACAATTTTTCCCCACCACCCAATTTGGGTTCCCCCGTTCATACCAATCTTCCCCCTCTTCTACCCAAAATTCAGCCCTATGTATAACCGCGAGACCCGGGTCTCCATTCGCATTAAAAATAATAACATCTCCCTTGTCTCCAAATTTATAATATTCTCCCACCTCTTTTTTTGTTACAATATCTCCTGTTCGTTCACTCCCCATAACAAAAACTAAATCCCCCTGATGTAGGTTTGGCTCCATACTCTCACTCTCTATAGCCACCAATGGTGGCCAACCCCCACTAATCCCAAATAAAATCCCCCCTATTAAAAAAATGAAAAATAAATCTTTTAAAATCAATCTACCAACCCCTCCTTGTTTAAACAAATCTATTATGTTTCTAATCATATACTCAATTCAATTTTCTACTCTATTATACTTCTAACTACCTCTACATCAACCTTTCCGGGCCGCTACGTTTTTATCTTCCCCCCCGTTCTTTCCCTCCACGTGCCACCAAACGAACTCTCTAAAATTGCCCAAAAATTGGTAAAACATGGGTACAACGCCGAACCTGAGGTGGTGCAATTTATCAATACAACCCCCGACCCAACTTCTACAATTAAATTCTTAATTTCTCACATCCCCAAAGGGATTTTCACCCTCGAAATGTCTCATATATCTGATATTTATGGAAATTCTTCCCCCCCTTCCCCCTCTATCTCTATCTCAAATGATATGACTGGAAATAGCACCGGCTCTGGGACATATGACGATTTCGTCTCCATTTTTCAAGACAGACTATCTAAACTTTCGTCCATCCTCTCCAATAGAATAAATCCATACCCTCTCGATTCTATCAAAAAAAATTCTGGTGAAGTCCGTGTTGTAGGGATGGTTTCCGACATCCAAAAAACAAATTCCAATCATGTCATCCTCGAGCTCGAAGATATCACTGGAACATTTTCAATATTAGTACATAATACTAGTGAAATTTTCCATCTAACTGATGAGATACTTTTAGATGAAGTTATAGGTGTCAAGGGAAAGCTCTCCTCTGATTCTGAAATTTTATTTGCAGAGATGATTTATTTCCCCGATGTCCCTTCAAATTTCCGACCCCCTCATGCTAATAGACCCGTCCAGGCGGCATTGTTGAGTGATATACATGTTGGGTCTAAACATTTCACATCTGAAATCTGGTCCGATTTTACAAATTGGCTCAAAACGCCCGAAGCAGAACTCATCGAATATCTCTTAATAGCGGGAGATTTGGTTGAAGGTGTTGGGGTCTACCCCGGGCAAGACATAGACCTTGCGATTATTAATATATACGAACAATACGAGGCCTTTATTGAATGTTTAAAGGATATCCCTGGTGATATCTCTATTATTATGATTCCTGGAAATCACGACGCGGTTAGATTGGCAGAGCCACAACCAGCGTTCGATTCCGAAATTAGAAATTTACTTTCTTCTTCCAATACACACCTCACCTCCAATCCCTCCACTGTGGTGGTAGACGGTGTTCCTATCCTGATGTACCATGGGGTGTCTTTAGATGAAATAATCGCAGAAACACCTTCCGCCCAGGTTAGCTACGAAGCTCCTCAAAATGCTATGATCCAACTACTTAAAAAACGCCACTTAGCCCCTCAATTTGGATCAAGAACTAGAATTTCACCCGAGCAGAAAGATTATCTGGTCATTGATCAAATCCCTTCCATTTTCCATTCAGGCCATGTCCATAAATTTGGGTATGGGAAATACCACAATGTGTTGGCCATTAATTCCGGCTGCTGGCAATCCCAAACCGATTTCCAAAAACGAGCTAACATCACCCCCGATGTTGGGTATGCTCCCATTTTGGATTTGGATACTTTGAATTTAACCATTCGAAAATTTTCTTAATTTATCTTCATTATTCTTTCCCAATCTTTGGGAAACACCGAATGATTCAAGTCCCCTCAACTTCCCTGATGGTTATATAGTGCGCGTAGTTGTAAAATTTGGAGGAACTAGTGTAGCCACCGGGGACCGCATCGAACGAGCAGCAACTTCTATAGAAAAACTAGTCAAAGACGGACACGAAGCAGTCGTAGTTGTAAGTGCAATGGGCTCTACCACGGATGATTTATTTGATCAAATCACGTTTGAAGCAGACCCCCAAGACCAAGCAGAAATAGTCAGTATGGGGGAAAGAACCTCTGTGAGGATGTTAAAAGCTGCACTAACATCTAAAGGTCTCAATTCCATCTTTTTAGAGCCCCAACACCCCCAGTGGCCGATCATCCTCGATGAAAATGGAACCGTTTCTGTAACTGAAACTACATCCCGATCTGCCAAATTAGGAAACATACTCCACGACACGGTACCTGTAGTCACTGGATTCTTAGCTGAGGACACTTCTGGAAATGTAACAACTCTCGGGCGTGGAGGCAGCGACACGACCGCTGTCATGCTCGGCAATTATCTGCACGCAGATGAAGTTGTAATCGTCACCGACGTTTCTGGTGTGATGACAGGAGACCCAAACGCCGTTGAAGGCGCTATGAATGTTGGAAAAATAAGTGTAGACGAACTACGCAGTCTATCTTTCCGTGGAGCCGAAGTCATAGCACCTTCTGCACTTTCTTATAAAACTGAGGAATTTGGACTTAGGGTCCTCCATTACCAACACGACGGACTTCTAACTGGTGGGACTGACGTCACTGGGAAATTTCAAAATTTGATAGATATGCGCGAACGTGCCGTAACGGGAGTCACTGTTGCTGGAAGGGCTGTAAGAAACACACCCCACATCTTAAGAGATCTATCTGTTATTCTAGGAGATTCTAGTGTTAACATCCAAGCTGTGTCTAGTGGACTTGATAGTATCACTTTTTACGTTGATAATGTGGACGGGAAAGCCGTCGAATCCACTCTACACACCGCTGTGATCGATATACCAACTCTTTCTAGTGTAACCGCCGAATCTCCTATCGCAGTAATTAGAATTTCCGGCGGTGTTGTAACTGACCAAACCACTGTGTTGAGAGATCTTATGCTCACTCTATCAGAGCACAAGATACATCTAAATGATCTCATCACAAGTGCCACTTCTATAGGCGTTTTTGTTAATTGGAATCAACGTAAAGACGCATTACGTGTGGTCCAACAATTGTTTGATAAAGCTGATTAAATTATTTATTATCCAAACTAAATTCTACAAATTCCCCCTTTACCACTCCAAATGCACATATTGAATGCTCAAACCCCATCTCATACATTCGATCAATAACCTCCCTCCCCGATTGTGGTTTGAAATTAAATACCTCTGGGCTATTTTTTTCATAAGTTGAAACAAACATAGGATCTATCACTTTTTGTACTTCAATTCCATCCTTCCTGATGATCCCGATGAACGATTCTTTCCCCACAATCCCTGCAATCCTTGGGGTGTCGTATTCATCCTTCTCATATCCTGACACAACTAACCCTTCTGTCAATGCATCTTTTGAATTTCTTTTCAACACGAGCTGCTCCACTATTTGGTCTACGTGGTCTCCATTTCCAATCACAACACAGTCTCCCTCCACCCTAGCACAATTATATGCAACATATGGATTTTCTGTCTCTTGAGCCTCTGGTTTAAGTTCAATACTCAAGCATTCTTGCCTTTCCACCACACACCGATCTGGGAAAGAACGTGAACAAACACAATATCCTCCAAAATTTTCACCAACAACAATAAAACGCCCTACATACATATTTTACAATCAACTATATTGCTGCATGTATGTATCGATCCGCTTGCACACAATCAACAAAAAACTTTTAACATGAATCAGATCCAACCCATTTTTGAATAGTCCCATGGGGTAGTGGCCAATCCTGTCGCGTTCTGGGCGCGACGACCCCGGTTCGAATCCGGGTGGGACTACATCTTTATCTTTACCCTTGCATCGGCAGCTTAATAGATCGCCCCTTGAATTATAATCACATGTCCGTAGATTTAGTTATTAAAAACGGAACAATTCACACTTCTAGTAATAGTTATGCGGCAGATATAGCTATTAAAGATGGAATAATTGTCCACATTGGGACTTCTGCAACTACTCCCTCCGCAACCGAAACAATAGATGCCACTGGGAAAGAAATTCTACCAGGGTTGGTCAATCAACATGTCCATTTCAGAGAACCTGGGCAAACACATAAAGAGGATTTCGAAAAAGGGTCCCAAGCGGCAGCAGCAGGTGGCTACACCATGTATATGGACATGCCAAATTGCACACCTATAACAAACACACTCGAACGTTACCAAGATAAAGTTGCTCTTGCATCTGAAAAATCTTTAATTGACCATAATAGCTGGGCAGGGGCAACAGATCCCGATGAAGTTGTTAAGATTTACAATAATACTGGAAATATAGGCTTTAAGATATTCATGCATCGCCACCCCGAAGTAGAATATCCATATGTCCCAGAACTAGCTGTTTACGAAACCAACCGGCTATATAATATTTTTGACGCCATCGCAAAAATGGATAAGAATATCCCGATATCTATCCACCCATCCGATGTACCGTTGGCAGATGAGCTTTTTTACCGTCTCAAAGCCATGGGGGCTGACGATTATTCGGCATTGCGTGAAGGAAAGGACGGCATGAACATGACACTAGGGTGTTTTGAAGCCGCATTCCTCGCCCACATAACTGGATTAAAACATCTAAATATTCTCCATTTAGGTTTCAATGAAATAACACCAAAACCCCACCTAGATTTTGAAAACCGTGTCACACTAGTCGATCTTGTAAGAAAACTTAAAAGCTGGGGCTGGGACTTACACGGAGAAGCAGAAGCATCCACATTCCTCCAACGAGATTCCAACATTAATTGGAAACGAAGATGGTATACACCAGATCATGAAAAACTCTGGAAAGCCCTGGACGACGAAGTTTTTGATTTAATGTTAATCGAACATGCTCCACAGTTAGAAGAGGAAGCAAACAAACCGGATGTCTGGGATGCTGCTTCTGGACTTTTAGGGGCGCAGGACTTTTTACCGCTTATTCTAACAGAGGTCAACAACGGTAGATTGACGATAAACAAATTGGTAAAAATGACCTCTGAAAACCCTGCAAAATTTCTGGGAATATATCCTAAAAAAGGAGCAATACAAGTAGGCTCTGACGCAGATATAACTCTAGTAGATTTAAACAGAAAATCTGTTATAGACGAATCCAAAACCTTTGCCAAAGCTGGATGGTCTAGCTTTGATGGTTATGATGTAATCGGCGTCCCAACACAAACTATAGTTCGAGGAACTGTTGTTTACGACGAAGGTGAAATAACCGCCGATCCTGGATACGGAAAATATGTAGATAAAAACGAGTATTTCCATTGATTCATTTTATGACTCTTCAATAATTTTTAATCCTTCATATTTCAAATGTTCTTCAAACCATTCCACTATTTGCGGTCCAACTGACTCAATATATTTTCCATAAGCTGCGTAATGCGAAGTCCCTCTCTGAATTATGATTTTTTTAGGAGATGAGGCCTTTTCATACAGTCGAATAGTTTGACGTTCGGGTGTTGTGTCGTCATTTTCAACACAAATAAATAAAACCCCTCCTTCTATTTGTCCAACAACATCTTCTGGGCAATATTCTATTATGGCTTCTGCACAAGATAACGGCAATTCTTGTGGTATCTTTGTGTCCACATCACTTTTCACACTTGTCGTCATTCTTTCAGGCGTTGGGATCTGTAGCCCCTCCAATCCCCTAGATGGTATCATTTTACTTTTCCCAGTAAGGGCACGCTGTTTACGATCCTCTTCCAGTGCATCAAGCAAACCAAGCCATTCATATTCTCTGCGCATACCCCTTACCCATTCCGCCCCATCTGCAACAGCATTGTTGGCTACCATACATTGTACTCGTTTATCCCGTGCAGCAGCAACAACCGCATTCCCGCCACCCGTACCACCTGAGCCAAATAAACCAATCCGGTTATTGTCCACTTCATCCCTAGTTTCAATATAACTAACCGCATTTCGTATATCTGCTATCTGACGCTCTGGATATAGGACTGAATCCCCTTCACTATCTCCAAACCCTCTATAATCAAAAACCAATACCACAAAACCAGCATCTATCAATAAATCATGATATTGTTTGTATAATTTGCCACCTTTTAATCCCAAAAAACCTGGTCCCTGAACGATCCCTGGGGCGGGTCCATCCATTTTATCTGGTAATCTAAGTATACCTGCAATCTTTTCCCCCTCGCTATAGAACGTAACATTTTCTTCTATCATTCTTAATTATTATAACCACCGTCGATTGTTAAAACAATCGCTATTTCTCTGTGTATATACTAGCAACAATCTAGCTTTTGTCCATCCCCATTCAATAGACCGTGTATGCCTACTAGAAATATAGCAGTCGTTGTACACATTAAAAGTAATTTTGAAAGCTGGGAAAAATTAATGTTGTCTAGTCTTGATAATCAAGACGCGGTCAATTCTGGAAAACAAATCTACGCAAAAGTAAACGATAAAAAAGCGATTCTAATACGATATGATATGGATATGGAAGAAATGGCCGCACGTGCTGGAAATACAGATTTTGAAAAACTAATTGAAAACGACGTTGAGCGTCACGAATTCTACACCTTAGAAGAACTGAAACCCCCTTCCAATTAATCTCTTACTTACCTCGGGCAGTTAGGGAGTATATCTTGCCCTAGTAAGTCCAAACAATAGTCCCAATCATCAAATCTCATCCGTAGGTCGAACACAAGATGATTAAGCCCACTTTGAACAAATTTCTCTACACCCTCTACTATGTCTTCCGGCGTACCTGCTAATAATACTCCATCAAGATCTTCAACTTTAGTAAATTTCCCACCTTCTGGTTTGACCCATTTATCTCTTTTATTAGATGAATCTAGAAGTCCTTGAACATTTGCAGAATCAAGTGCTTTCTGTCGGTCCTCATCTGGACTTGTAATCGGAATCGCACCCACCGTTGGCCGTGGTCTTCCATGTTCTTTTGCTTCTCTTTCGAGCTTTTTAATGGCTTTTACAAAAGTTGGCATATTAATCCTACCTGGGAGCCACCCATCACAGAATTCGGCCGCCCAAGAAACAGCTAACGGCGTCGAACCCCCATACCATATGGGAATGTCACTAACTGGCCGAGGCCGAACCCATACATCCTCAAATGAAAATACATCTCCATCATGACTAAAGACATCTTCAGTCCATGCAGCTCTCAATATGTCTACATTTTCCCGCACAACCCCTGTTCTATTCTCATAACCCTCTGGAAAACCAATGGCGTCGAATTCATGTTTAAAGTTTCCTGCACCAAGGCCGCAAATTGCCCTACCATTTGACATCCAATCTAAACTCGCAAATTGATGTGCAAGATGTAGAGGGTGCCTTAGCGGTATCACTACACCAGTTCCAAGTTCAATCTTTTTTGTAACAGTTGCCAATCCAGCTAATACGGCAAATGTATCCACGTGTGTCTTGTCTGCACCTTCCATGCCATGTGGCTGAAATATCAAATGGTCTCTAATCCATACAGAGTCAAGCCCATACTTCTCCGCTTTTATCGTCCCCTCGACTAATTTTTCTACCGATGCATGTTCACCAAAATTAGGAAGTAATATCCCATATTTTTGTTTCTCCATATTATTACATCTCCCACAACTGTAATTAATTTGTTGAAGTTCCCCGTTTGGGGTATTATTCTTCTTCTGGAAGCGTTATTAACACCTTTAAAATGCGCGTGTTGTTGACCTCCTTTACTGCAATGTTAATATCCTCATATATGATGGATTCATTCTCCTCTACTATCCTTCCCGCCTGATCTAAAATAAATCCCGCAATTGTTTCAAACTCATTTCCTTCTGGAAGCTCAATCCCCAACACAGAATTTATTTCATCTATATTGACATCTCCTCTTACTGCGATAACATTCGAAGATATGTGCTCTATTGGGACCTGTTCTTCACTTTCAAGAATTTCCCCAACAATTTCTTCGAGTATGTCTTCCAATGTGATTAAACCCTCTGCGGTGCCAAACTCATCCACCACGATTACCATCCCCAACCTCTGATTCTGCATTTCTTCCAATAATTCATCAATCTTTTTAGACTCGGGTACATGCATTGTAGGTTCTAAAATGCTTTTCAATGATGTTTCAGCCCCCTTTGATTTACTTTCTCGCAGCAAATTTCCTATTGTAACTACCCCTAGTATTTTGTCCAAATTATCACTATAAACTGGAAGGCACATATGGCCAGATCCCACACAAATATTTATTGCATCTGATACACTCGATCCCACAGAAACGGCGTCGATATCTAATCTGGGAGTCATAATCTCTTTAGCTATTGTTGTATCAAGATCAAATATACCTTGTAACATTTCAAGCTCTTCTTCTTCTATCACACCTTCCACTTTCCCTACTTCTAATATATCTTGAATTTCATCTCGAGTAACATAGGGGCTCTGTATAACTGCATCTGAATCTTCTTTTGTGATTATTTGAGCCAATCTGATAAAAATAAACACAACGGGGGCAAACACCGATTCAAAAACATCTACCACACGAGCAATCTTAACTGACCACGATTCTGGATTTTTTATGGCGTATGATTTGGGAATTATTTCTCCAAAAACCAATACCAGTATTGTGATGGTAAATGTGGCCAATGCAATTGCAATTCCCTCTGTAAAATAAAGTGCCAAAACACTCGTAGTTACAGAAGCCATTGCAATATTTACTATATTATTTCCTACAAGTAGTGTTACCAACAAATTTTGCGGACGTTCTCGGAGCCCTATCACTACTTTTGCGTTTGGAACATCTTCCGTTGCCATCGCATCAATCCGATGTTTTGAAAGAGAAAACATGGCTATTTCTGCAGAAGAGAAAAACGCAGACAGTCCTAGTAAAACCAGTATCAAAATTATAAATACTATTATCGCCAGCGAATTTGCAGGGACTATCTCCCTCGCACTTTCCAATATTGACAGCCCATAAATCCAAGCGGACATTCGATTCCATCCCATTTACACTTTAAGATCTCTTAAAAGTTCCTTTGATCCCCTCTAATCTGTAAAATTAAATATATTCAAATCACATATCCTTGTAATCAACAACAATTAAGATGAATCATATACAAAATGCTGCAATATCAATAAACTCTGGACATTTGATAGTCTACCCCACCGAAACCACCTATGCACTAGGTGCAAACCCACTGAATCCCCTGGCAATCGAAAAATTATTTCTCGCTAAAAAAAGAGACCAGAAAAATCCCCTCTCGATAGCATTTCCCACTCTCACAGATGCATCTTCTTATGTACACCTCTCTGCCAAAACCAAATCTTTCGCACATCAATTTCTCCCCGGGCCTGTAACCATTTTATGTAAGCCAACCAACTCACAACTCAAACCCATAACTAAAAGTGGAAAGGTAGGCATCCGGATACCTGACCATCCCCTCGCATTAGATTTATTAGAAAAATCAAATCCCATAACCGCAACAAGTGCCAATATTAGTGGAAAACCCGGAGCATGCAGTATATCTGAGATAGACTCCGAATTATTATCTTCCATTTCCGCTATAATAGATGGAAAACAAACACCTGGTGGCAAAAGCACCGTGGTGGACATAGACGAGTCAACCATCATCCGAAAAGGGTCTCAATATGGGGAAATAAAAGCATGGCTAGGAAATTATCCATCAACTTCTTTCTGAATAAAACTTAACTTTTAATAACTATAAGTCCAATCAACTATATCCAATAGTGATACTTTATGACATCTACCCTCCCTCTTGAAAATGCAATTACAAGACCTATTTTTTGGGAGATAGGATCTGTTGGGAAGCTTTTATTTTATTATCTAGCCCTTGTTGGATCAATCATATTCATCCACGGCATCCGTTTGCGTTTGAATCGCTATACTTCCGGGAGCGAAGATCCTACCAACCGATTGGATAATCTTCCTCATAGAATATTTTATTCACTCAAATTTATTGCACGAAACACAGGCCAATTTGACAGAGATGTTTACGCAGGAATTATGCATACTCTAATTCTTTGGGGGTTTCTAACGCTGACAATAGGGACTACCATCCTTGCCATAGATATCGACCTATACCGCAAACTAACAAAAAAATCATTTTTCGTTGGCGATTTTTACCTAGTTTACTCCTTCGTCATGGATGCGCTGGGTTTTCTTTTGGTAATTGGGATTGTGATGGTTATCTATCGTCGTTATTTTGTGAGAACGGACAGATTACACGGGAAACACACCAGCCTCGAAGACGATTTGTTTATTTTTTCTTTACTTTATCTTTCAGTCGGTGGGTATCTCCTAGAAGGCATACGCATTTTGGGCCAGGAATTTCCACCTTTTGAGAAAGTTAGTTTTGTGGGCTGGTTTATTGCACTATCACTTTCAAAAATTGGGATATCACCCTTGG
>CETM01036985.1_pt1 | contig 25729 bp, 18 predicted proteins | sample 361451 | NCBI WGS metagenome assembly CETM01 (sample SAMEA2622690, study PRJEB7988) | marine metagenome | isolation source: saline water (ENVO:00002010), including
TTGTCACGCCAGTGGCATTGCCCGGTAGCTATGTTCGGAAAGGATAATCGCTGAAAGCATCTAAGCGAGAAGCCTCCTTCAAGACTAGATTTCCCTGGGCCTTCGGGCCCTTAAAGAGCCGTTCAAGACTAGGACGTTGATAGGCAGGGTGTGTAAGCGCTGTGAGGCGTTGAGCTAACCTGTACTAATTGCTCGATCGGCTTGACCATATTTCATCAAATAATTTTTTGATGAAATCACCTCAAAATTACTTCTTGATTGGCTTATAAGTTTATGTCTGATGATATTAGCGAGAGTGAACCACCTGATACCTTTTCGAACTCAGAAGTGAAACCTCTTAGCGCCAATGGTAGTATGGTTGCGACCATGTGAGAGTAGGACATCGTCAGGCTTTTTTTAAGAAAACCCTGTTAATTTTTGTTATCAGGGTTTTTTTCTGCTATAAGTAAAGCCCCTAAAGCAGAAGCATACTCAGCATTCTTAGGGAAATGAGGGGTAAAATTAGTTAGCATTGCAGCTTCTTCTAAAGAATTTCTTAAAGAAGTAAAAGTAGGAGTTCTTCCAACTACAACAATGTCAGTTACTTGAAAAGCCATAGCAATGGAAGTTGAGATCCTGGCGACGGTTTGTCCCACTAAATTAACTATCCCTGCAGCCATATCTTCTTTAGATACCTTTGAATCTGATTTTGATATTTTCCCAAAATTAACAGCAGTCATATCTGGAGGCAGTAACCCTATGGGACCTGAAACAACATCTTCTAATATCAAATCAGTACCTTTAGATAAACCTCTTTCTGCGAGGTCTTGGATTTCTTCTGGGTTATCTGTTCCTAAAAGCAATTTACTTAAACCCAAAACTGTTCCTCCTCCCACACCCGTACCAGAACAATGAATAAATTCATCATTTTTTGCCAAAATACATGCTGTCCCTGATCCTGAACTAACTATAATTGCGCTTTTACTTTCATCTAGTCCAGAAAGATGAAATCCTCCTTTTCCTATAGCTTGAACTTCATTTACATGTTTTACAGGTAAGCTTTTTATAGTTTCTCCAATTAACTGATGATGACCTCCCGTTAATGCAAGATAATCTACTTCTTGAAAATTTATGTCCTTAAAAATTTCTAAAATTAATTCTTCGGAAGGTTTTTGTTCAGAAGGGCGCATCTCATGAAATAACTCTCCATTGTTATCTTCTTTGAGAATATCAGTTATGGTTATTCCAAAGTCTAAAGAAAGACGCATAATTTTTTAATATCCTTATGTATATATTGTTAGTATAAGCGTTTATTTTATAGTGAGGTAATTTATGAGATTAAGACAATTAGTTATTGTAGCTGAGGAACGGGACGAGGTTGTAAGAGATTTATGCAAATTGTTTGAACTCGAAGTTGCATTTTATGATCCTGGAATCATTCATTTTGGTCTAGAAAATGCAGTCTTACCTGTAGGAGATACTTTTTTAGAAGTTGTCAGTCCAGTTCAGGAGGAAACTACAGCAGGAAGATTCTTAGAAAGAAGGAATGGGAATGGTGGTTATATGGTTATTGTCCAAACAGATGATCTTGAAAGAGAAAAGACTAGGGTTGAGGCAGAGGGTATCAATATTGTATGGAATGCCGATAGAGTAGAGGATGGTATACATGCGAAGGCTATACATTTACATCCTAGAGATGTAGGGGGAGCAATTCTATCTATAGACTCTATGGACCCTCCAGAAGCTTGGTTATGGGCAAGCTCTACTTGGGAAAAAAATGTAAGGACAGAAGTAAGTAGTCTTTTAAACGGAGTGCGTATACAGTCAAAAGACCCTGAGTCTATGATGAAAAGCTGGGAAATAGCTTTAGGGAAGGAAGCAGTCTATTTAGATAATCAATTTCAAATCACACTTGAAGGCTCTAGGATCGTTTTTGTAGAAGATAGTGATGGCAGAGGAGAGGGCATCGAAGCATTTGAAATTAATATTAAGAATAGAGAAGAATTGATTGCAAAGGCCACCGATCTTGATCTTTTAAGTGATGGCGACGTATTCATTGGAGGAGTAAAATTTTTACTAAATTAATAAGATTAAAAATATTTATACTTTTTACCCTTAGCCTCTTATCTTGTGGCGGAGGTGGTGGAGGAAGTTCCTCTTCTCCTATCATTCCAACTGCAAGCAGTTCTTCATCAAGCTCCACTAGTTCTGCTTCTAGCGCTCCTTCTTTTAGCGAATCAAAGAATGAATTTGAAAGCTTTGAAGAATATCAAGACCAGTATGGCTTAGGGTTAATTAATTCATCTTCAGTATATGCTAGAGGAAGTACCGGATTAGGATCGATAGTTGGCGTAACTGATTCAGGTCTAGATAGTTCCCATGAAGAAATAGGAATGTTTAAAGTAGCAACTGGTAGTCAGTTAAGTTATTCAAACTATTCTCCAAATACAAGACAAAAAAGACACGGAACAATGGTTTCAAGTGTTATTGCAGGGAGAAGAAATGGAGAAGGCTATAGGTATACTCATGGAGTAGCATTTAATGCTAAAGTTTTTTTTGTTGCTATACAGTTGTCTGAGCCCGATGAGACCTATGATCCAATAGACTTAGGAGATGATCAGGGAAATAATGCCCCTGATTATTCAGGAGTTGATAACTTCTTCAAAGACCTTTTTAGCTTTTTTAAATCTAACAATGTAAAGATCATAAATAATAGTTATGGTTATCCAGGGAATGTATTTGACTATACAGAAGCGCAGATAAGGAATGCCTTTCCAAAAGCTATTGCTGAGATAGCCCAAGAAGATGTGCCTGCTAGCGAAAAGTCAATTTTTGTTTGGTCAGCAGGAAACGCTGGTGGGTATGCAGATCAAGGTGTTTATTATGGGAGCCCAGAAGTTTTTTCTGGTATGGCTTATTTAATTCCAGAACTGCAAGGCCATTCTGTTGCTGTTGCTGCAGTAAATGAGGATGGAGTTATTTCAGATTTTTCAAATAGATGTGGAGTGTCCAAAGACTATTGTATAGCTGCACCAGGAGGAAATATCGCTGTTGCTTACGCAACTTCAGCTGATGATACTGGCATATATGACTCTACCGATGCATGTGTCTCTACAAATTCTTGTTATGCATCTGTTAATGGAACTTCATTTGCTGCTCCTCATGTTTCTGGAGGTATAGCTTTACTACAACAATTTTTTGATGGGCAATTAGGTAATACAGAAATCTTAGAAAGGCTATTTTTAACAGCCAATAAAGAAGGCATCTATTCTGATAGGGATATCTATGGTCAAGGTTTAATGGATCTAAATGCTGCAACATCACCTGTAGGTCAGACTGCTATTGCTACCATCAATTCTCTTGAGAGCCTAGTATTTCCAGTTAAAAGTACATCAATAGGTTTTGTAGGCGGTCTTATGGGTGATGCTATCTCCAGTAACCTTATGACTGATTTTATCGTTTTAGATGAACTAGGTGCTCCTTTTCAGAGGAACCTTATTTCTACTTCTAATAATTTTTTACCTTCTTTAGAAAATCTTACCTATAGATATGCGAACCCATTTATTAGAGTTCAAGAAGTAAGTAGGAAGCTAAGTGGCAGTGGCCTCTTTACTCTAGGTTTTAAAGTTTCGGATTATGATTATGATAAATTTTCTTCTTCTCTCTGGCCAAGAGACAAAGAAAAGATTAAATATTTTGGGTATAAGAATTTTTTTAATCAATCAAGCTTCATTCTTATGGGAAGTGGAATGGATGCATCTCTACTTTTTACAGGAAATAATGATAGAAAGTCTATGCATCAATTCTTTCAAAAGAAGACCGGCATTTCACCCTTCTTAGCATTTGCCAATGAAGGTTCCTTTGTTGGAGCAGGGAAATTATTATCTAAAGGTTCTTCTTTTTCAGGGGCTTTATTTACGGGGCAACACCCAGACTTAATTGTTAGTCCTAATCATTCCAATACTACAAATGGTCTTTTATTAGAGTACCAAACACTAATTGATGAAAAAGAAATTTCTATTCAAATCGGTGCCATGAATGAAGACAGATCGATGTTAGGAACTTCATTTAATGGGGCTTATGGTCATCTAAATGATTCCTTGACCTACTTTTCAGGGGTAAGTTCTTCTTTTAATTTATTAAACTTTAAGGTTTTAGCCTCTTATTATTATGGGATTACAGATCCAAATTTATCTCAGAAAGGTTTAATTCAGAAAGTTGGAAGAATTTCATCTTCTTCCTTTAACTTAAGCTTTTTTAAATCAGGATTTATATCTAATAAAGATAATTTTGGATTTAGAATTTCTCAACCCTTAAGGGTTGATAGTGGCGAAGTGAATTTTTCTATTCCATACAAAAGAAATGTTAATAGGGAAGTGCTTTTTAGAGATTTCTCTGGAAGTATAAGTCCTACAGGAAGGCAAATAGATCTGGAGTTTATTTATAACTCTCCACTAAAAAGAGGAAATATTATAAGTAGGATGGGTTTAATTAAGGATTCAGGTAATATCTCAAGAAATAAAAGTGAGCCTTATTTTGAAACAAGGTTAGATATTTACTTAAAATAATCCCTTAGGTCTTTTTTTACAACCTTTCCCATTGCATTTTTTGGAAGTTCTTCAAGAAAAATCAATTTTCTAGGTATTTTATAGGCTGAAAGATAATTTTTTGACCAAGATTGTATATCTTTAAGAGAAGTGGTTTCAGTAGATGAAGTTATTGCAGCCGCAACTATTTCTCCCCATTTAGGGTCTTCAATACCAATAACAGCACATTCTTTAACTGAGGGGTGTTTTAATAAAGTGTCTTCAATTTCTAGAGCAGAAATTTTGTAACCCCCAGTTTTTATAATATCAACTGACTCCCTCCCTAATATTTTGTAATATCCATTGGATAGTTCAGCTATGTCTCCAGTTTTAAACCATCCCTCAAAAAAGGAATCTTTTGATTCACTTGTTCTGTTCCAATATTCTAAGAATACTTGCGGGCCTTTTATCATTATTTCTCCAGGTTTGTTTTCTTCTGAAATCATCTTTCCTTCTTCCATTAGGCACATTTCTACATTTGGAAGGGGTTGTCCAACAGATCCCGCTCTCTTTTCCCCGTGTAAAGGATTAGAAAGAGCCATTCCTATTTCTGTCATTCCATATCTTTCTAATAAGTCTTGACCAGTTAATTCCTTCCATTTTTTATGTATTTCTGGAGCTAATGCAGCAGACCCAGACATTATCAGTCTCATTTCTCTAAACCTATTTTTAGCAATGTCTATATTTTTATTCTTAGGGTCTTGCAAAACATCTATCAAAGAGAAATATATTGTTGGAACAGCTGTGAATACTGAATAATTATTGTTTATTATTTTCTCAATTACTTTATCTGCTTCAAATCTCCCGAGGATATCTACTTTCGCACCTGCCCATAGAGGACAAGAAAGAGAGTTAATAATCCCATGAATATGATGTAGAGGTAAGATTAATGGAATTGAATCATTCTTATCCCATTCCCATGCTTTAACCAGAGACTTTATTTGAGCTTCAATGTTTTCATGTGTTGAGACCACACCTTTAGGTTTATTAGTTGTCCCACTAGTAAACAGTATCATTGCTCTCCTATCTTTTTTTATTTCTGGTAAAGACTTACTTTGTTTTGAGACAAGGTTAGCTACGTCTTCTATGTGGACGTTTATTTTTGTAGATAAGTTACTAAACTTTTCTAGATGCACCTTATCTAATATCAATTTTTTTATTTGAACAGCTTTCAGGTAATAGGTTAGTTCAGATTCTGTAGCAGAAATGCTAATAGGTACTGCTATTCCGCCCGCTTTCCATATTCCCCAAAGTACAGTTAGGTATTTAAAACTTGGAGAAATTAAAAAACCTATCCTTTCTTCATTTAAATCGGCTTTTTTAGAAAGCAAAGAGTAAGCAACCTCATCAGAAGTTTCAGTAAGATCTTTGTAGCTATAGGAGCTATCCTTATCTTTAACCGCAATCCGATTTTTATATTCTTTTGCTTTCTTAAATATGCTTAGCATATGTAGATTTTAAACATAGAATTAAAGAAAGTGATAAATTAAAGGTTAGAAATTAGAGGAAACTACATGAATCTACCTTATAAAATTTTAGGAGCACCTGGATCTCCCTATAGCAGAAAATTAAGATCAATTTTAAGATATCGAAGAATTCCTTTTATTTGGGCCAACAGAAACAGCAAAGAAGATAATAATACTCCTAACGTACCTGTTAATTTATTACCAGTACTAGTAATACCTGATGAAAATGGAAAATATTCTGAAGCCAAAGTAGACACTACTCCGATTATAAGATCTTTAGAAAGGCTGCATTCAGCTAGGTCAGTTATTCCTATAGATCCTGTAATTTCTTTCCTGGATTATCTAATTGAGGATTATGCAGACGAATGGCTAACAAAGGCAATGTTCCATTTTAGATGGGCTCATCAGAAGAATGTAGATTTTGCAGGATCAGTTCTACCTCGATGGACTATGAATCACTTAAGTGATGAAGAGATCGAACCTCTGTCGAAGCATATAAGTGAAAGGCAGATAGAAAGGTTACGCTACGTAGGTTCAAATGAAACAACAGGAGCATTTATAGAAGAAAGCTATAAGAAATTTATTGAACTATTGTCTGATCATCTAGTAGGAAGAAGGTTTCTGCTTGGAGAAAGACCAGGATCTTGTGATTTCGGTACCTTTGGGCAACTAACTCAGTTAGCACAGACTGACCCAACATGCAGAGACTTAACTTTAGAGGTGGCTCCTAGAGTTTTTGCTTGGTGTGATAATGTTGAAGATTTAAGTGGCTTAGAGCCACAAGATGATGACTGGATGAAACAAAATGAAATCCCTGAAACATTAATTAAGATCTTAAAAGAAATAGGAAGAACTTATGCCCCCTTCTTAATAGCAAATGCAGAAGCAGTCTCTAAAGGAGAAGAAGAATGGGAGTCAAAAATAGATGGTAAGTTATGGAAACAAATGCCTTTTGTATACCAAGCTAAATGCCTTAATTGGATAAAAGAAGAATTTGAAAAATTACAGAAAGAACAAAAAGCTAAGATATTTCAACTTCTTGAAGGCACAGGTTGTGAAATTCTAATTAACTAATGATGCAGTAGCTTCTTCCATTATTTTTTGAGAAACTTTAAGTTCCTTGTCAGACTGCTTATCGATTTCTTTTGAATTTTCAAGAGGTTTATTCATTACTGCCCAGTCAACTTCAAAGTCACTATCTGCATCTGCAAAACCTAATAAACCAAGCTTTTCATAGAGTGGAAGAACTTTATCTGTTAATAGACCTATCTTTTTAAGGTTAGGCATAACTCGGTTAAAAAGAAGGTTATTAAAAATATCTTGTGTTTCATTATTCATTACAGTTTCAAGAATCTCTTCTTCTGAAATTCCAAACCATTTAGCTGGAAGTTCTGTATTAATTATTCTATTTCTCATAACAACACAGGCTTCATAAGCAAACTGTGCTCTATCTTCTAATTCTTCTGGAGTTAGTGTTTGTAAGAATTCAGTTAAGTAATTTATTCCAAAAGTTACATGTCTTGCTTCATCGCGTATAACGTAATGAACTAGTTGCCTGAGAAGAGGACAATTGGAGGTTTCTTTTGTTGTTTGAAAAGCGGCTAAGGCAAGGCCTTCAATCACTATCTGCATACCAATAAACTTTAGATCCCATCTAGGGTCAGTAAGTGTCTTATCTAATAAAGCTTTAAGATTCTTATTACAGGGATATTCCATACCATGAATTCTTTGTAAATACCTTGCAAAAACTTCAACATGCCTAGCTTCATCAAAAGTCTGTGAAGCAGCATAGAGTTTTGCTTGGTACGTTGGAGCACAAGATACAAGCTGAGAAGCAACTAATAGAGCTCCTTGTTCACCATGCAGGAATTGGCTAAGTGCCCACGCCTGATCATGGCGCATATATTCCAGTCTATCTTTTTCATCTAGCATTGAAAGAGGGCCTTCAAGCCTGGCAATCATCTCAGCTTTTATAGGAAACTCATCTCTACCTATTGCATTAGACCAATCTAGGTCTATAGCGCCATCCCAGTTAAGCTCTTTTCCTAGCTCATAGAGTTTCTTAATTCTTGTATCGGCATCCGTATAGTCCCAGTTGTAGTGACCAGTCATTGGAGTTTGAAAAATCTCAGCAATATCCTCTATATTCTTTGGAGAAAAATTTTCTGGTAAATCAAATTCTCTAGGATCTATAGGTTGAGTATCAACTAATTTTATTTTCATTTAATCTTCCTTAATTCCTAAGCAGTATTATATTCGTAATCAAGAGGCTTAGACATTTCATCCCAGTCTGTAACTGAAGCATCTTCAAGATCTTGAAATTCTAATATACCCATTTCTTCATATTTCTCAGAAACTTCGTCGTTTAATAAACCTATTTTCTTAAGGTTAGGCATAATTTTAGAAAACAGTAGGTTGTTAAATAGTCTACCAGCTTCTGAACCTATTTGAGCTTGTGATGCAGCTTCTGCATCCCAACCATAGTGATTAATTACGTTAGTAGACCCAAATCTATTTCTCATTACAACGCAGGCTTCATAAGCAAATTCAGCTCTATCATTCCTTTCTTTCTCTGATAAGGTTTTTACAAAATCTTCTAAGTAATTAACACCAAAAGTTACATGCCTAGCTTCATCTCTAATAACCAGATAAAAAATATCTTTAAGTAAAGGATCCATTACAGTAGCTCTTTGCCTTTCAAAGGCAGCTAAGGCCAAACCTTCTATAATGATTTGCATGCCAATAAATTTTAGATCCCATCTTGGATCAGTAAGAATTTTATCTAAAAGTAATTTTAACCCAGGCATAATAGGGTAGTTCCAGCCAATTCTTTCTTGAAGGTACTTGTTGTAAACCTCAACATGCCTAGCTTCATCAAAAGTCTGTGAAGCAGCATAGAGTTTTGCATTGTAAGTTGGAGCACACGTAGCTAATTGCGAAGCAACAAGTAGGGCGCCTTGTTCTCCGTGAACAATATTACTTAAACCACTTGCTAGTACATGCCACGAACATTCAATTTTTTCTTCCTCAGATAATTTTTCATAAGGTTCAAAACCTTTAAAAGCTTGAAATTCAGGATCTGAAGCCCATTCAGTAAGTGGATAGGGGTCTCTGGACCAATCTAAGTCCATAGTTGCATTCCAATTTAACTTCTTACCAAGTGCATAAAGTTTTTTTAATCTATTGTCAGCTTCTGTGTAATCCCAGTTATAACTGCCTGTAAGAGGGGTTTTAAAGATCTCCACTACATCCTCTATATCTTGAGGTTTTAACTTACTTTCAAGGTCATCATCATTAAAATGACGCAAACCTTTTGGACATTCATCTAGATACTTAATCTTCATAAAGAGAACCCTATTCTTTTAAGAAATTGATGTCAATGCTAATCAATTTTAAACAAATCTGTTAATTGATCTAACATTACCCCACCAAGTTCTTCAGCCCTGTGAATAGTTACAGCTTTTTGGTAATACCGGGTTACATCATGACCAATACCTATAGCAATTAACTTGACCGGTGATTGAGTTTCTATGGAATGAATAACTTGTCTTAGATGAAGGTCTAGGTAGTTATTTGGATTGGTTGAAAGTGTGCTATCGTCTACGGGTGCTCCATCAGAAATAACCATTAATATTTTTCTTTGCTCTTGTCTTTTTACGAGCCTGTCATGAGCCCAAATCAATGCTTCTCCGTCAACATTCTCTTTTAAAAGGCCCTCTCTTAACATTAAACCAAAGTTTTTTTGTCCTCTTCTCCAAGAGGTATCTGCTGATTTAAAGACTATATGTCTTAGATCATTTAGTCTTCCAGGGTTTTCGGGCTTACCTGCTTCTACCCACCTTTTTCTGCTTTCTCCGCCTTTCCACTGTTTCGTTGTAAAACCTAATACTTCTGTTTTTACATTACACCTTTCAAGAGTTGTACTTATGATATCTGCACAAATAGCTGCCACTGTCATAGACCTTCCTCTCATAGAACCAGAGCTATCTACTAGGATAGAGACCACTGTATCTCTAAACTCAGTATCCTTCTCAATCTTGTAGCTCAATGGAGTAACTGGATCAAGAATGATTTTATGCAGTCTCGAGGAATCCAGAAGCCCCTCTTCTTTATTAAATTCCCAAGACCTATTTTGTTGAGCCATTAAAAACCTTTGAAGTCTATGAGCTAATTTAGAAATAGTTGATTTACTTGGACCCATTAATTGATCTAAGTGTCTTCTTAGCCTTTGAAGTTCTTCAGGACTGCACATCTCTTCAGCTAAAGACTCCTCATCGAAATCCCTAGAGTAAACTTTGTATTCAAAGTTAAGGGTTTGTTCGACTAATCTTTCTAACCAAGAACTATTGGTTAATGCTTCTTGGTTCTCATCTACTATTGAATCTTCATCAGATTCCTCTAGCTCCATTTCTTCTTCTGATAGTTCAGGGGAGTCCATTTCTTGAGACATATCTGGCTCTTGAGACATTTCTTCTTCAGCCGTATTTGCCTCATCCTCTTCTGCATCTGAATCTTGAGAGTCATTTGTATCTTGGTCTTCCTCTTTTTCTTTATCTTCTATATCTATTCCTAATTCATGCAGCAATCTTCTTGCTGTCTCAGAGAAACCAATTTGATCTTCAAGAGATTCTAAAAACTCTTTTTTAAACTGCAGTTCCTTCTCATTTAAAGATTTCTTCCAAGGTTTAATTATTTTGGATTGGGTTGTAGAAAGTTTATCTCTCAATAAAAGCTGTCTTAACCAAGCTTCTAAGGCAGGCTCAAGAAGCTCTTCTTTTCCTTCTTCAAGGAGAAGGATTGATTTACATTTATTTTCAAACTTAGCCTTTAAATTACTTGCAACTCCTTCATATTTTAGAGAACCAAGTATCTCTACTCTTATGTCTTCCATGGAATTTATTAGTTTATTTATCTTAAGAGACCCTGTATCAGGGTGTATGTTTTTATCACTAAACCTTTTAGAACAAGCTAAAGAATCAGCTTCACCCCTGTATGAAGCGAGGTCAGATTTTTTTGAAGGAGGGTTAGATAGGACCAATTTATTACCCGTAGCAGGCATTCCACCAAAACCAACTTCTAACTCAGGGTCTTGCGACAAGGCTCTTGTAGCTGCAGAAATAGCCTCTTTTAATATTTCATTTGAAGCGGAATCTGGAGGCATAAAAAGAGTCTATTCTTCTAAAGAATCAGCTGCTGAATCCTCTATATCTTCGTTAAAACATCTTTGATAATACTCAGCTATTATAGATCTTTCTGTTTCATCACATTTATTAAGGAAGGTAACTTCGAAAGCCTTGTTCCTGTCTTTAAAAATTTCTGTGTTTTCAGCCCAGCTAATTATTGTTCTAGGAGACATTAAAGTAGAGATATCCCCATTTGCAAACCCTTGACGAGTTAGATTTCCTGTAGAGACCATATTAGAAACCTCCTCTCTACCCTTTTTGTTATTAAAACTTGGAACCTTCGCGAGTACTACACTTTCCTCTAGGTCTGGTTCAAGATAATTGAGAGTTGATACTACATGCCATCTGTCCATTTGCCCTTGATTTATTTGTTGAGTTCCATGATAAAGCCCAGTTGTATCACCTAAACCTACGGTATTTGCTGTTGAGAAAAGTCTAAATGAAGGGTGTGGAGTAATTACTTTGTTCTGATCTAAAAGAGTTAATTTACCTTCTACTTCCAGTACCCTTTGTATTACAAACATCACATCCGGTCTACCAGCATCATATTCATCAAAAACTAATGCTGTTGGAGATTGGAGGGCCCAGGGGAGAATTCCTTCTTTAAATTCAGTAATCTGCTTACCATCCTTAAGAACTATTGCATCTTTTCCCAGCAAATCAATTCTACTTATATGACTATCAAGGTTTACTCTAACGCAAGGCCAATTTAGTCTGGCGGCTACTTGTTCAATGTGCGTAGATTTTCCTGAGCCATGGTAACCTTGGATCATAACTCTTCTGTTATGAGCAAAACCAGCAAGAATTGCTATTGTGGTTTTTTCATCAAATTTATAAGCCTCATCAATATTAGGGACATATTCATTTGGAGAACTAAAACCTGGTACCTTAAGATCCAAGTCAAGATCAAACGTTTGCCTGACATCTACTTCAATGTCAGGATTATTGTTTACTTCAGTTGCCATTTATTTTTATATATCTATTAAAAGGGGGCCCTATTATCCTTATTTGATTCATTTCAGCAAGAACACTCTCTAGAGTACAATTACAATTCTTTTAATAAATATGAGATTAATTCAATGGATGTGAATGAAGTTTGGGAAGTTATAACTGAGGAAACTAAGAAGCGGGCTCAAGCTGAACCGGTTTTAGCTAGCTTTTTTCATGCTACTGTTCTTGAACATGACTCCTTTTCATCTACTTTAGCAAACCAGCTTGCTAGCGATCTATCTAGTTTTGCAGTTACACCAATGATGCTAAGAAGTGTTATAAAAGAAGCAATTAATTCTTCAGAAACTATGCTCTCTGATGTGGCTTTTGATTTAATTGCGACAAAAGACAGAGATCCTGCTTGTAAGTATTTCTCAACTCCGCTTCTTTTTTATAAAGGGTTCAAAGCACTTCAAGCTCATAAGGTTTCGCATTGGTTGTGGTCAAATGAAAGGCATACGCTAGCTTTATTCATTCAAAGTAGGACTTCTGAAGTATATGGAGTAGATATTCATCCAGCAGCTGAGATTGGAAAAGGTGTAATGATTGACCACGGAACAGCCGTTGTCATAGGAGAAACGAGTGTAATTGAAGACAATGTATCTATATTCCAAGGGGTTACTTTAGGAGGGACAGGAAAGGAAACAGGAGATCGTCATCCTAAAGTTAGAGAGGGAGTACTTCTTAGCGCCTCAGCTACGATTTTGGGAAATGTTGTAATAGGAAAGAATGCTAAAGTAGCGGCTGGTAGCGTAGTTCTTTCGGATGTTAAAGAAGGTACAACAGTAGCAGGGGTTCCAGCTTCAGAGGTAGGAACTTCCGGTAAGAAGAGTCCAGCAGATGAAGTGGACCATCAAATAGAATAAAAAAATTAGAGGAATTTTATGGATTTTGAAACTATTATTTTTGAAAAAAAAGACAAGGTATTAACAATCACTTTAAACAGGCCGGAAAGACTCAATGCATATACCGGACAAATGCAAGGAGAGTTAATTGAGGCTTTTGAAACGGCTGGAAAAGATGATGAAGTAAGAGCAATTATTGTCACGGGTGCGGGCCGAGGATTTTGTGCTGGGGCTGACTTAGGGGCAGGAGGCAATACTTTCAACAGAGAGGTTAGGAATAACAAGGGCGAGACGGAAAAAATAAAAGATGACCCTGAGTGGATGCGAGATGGTGGTGGTAGGACTGCTCTAGCAATTTTTGATTGCCCAAAACCTGTTATTGCAGCCTTCAATGGACCTGCAGTTGGAGTTGGAGTAACTATGACTCTTCCAATGGATATCAGAATAGCCAGTGAAGAAGCTAAATTTGGTTTTGTTTTTGCTCGAAGAGGTTTAGTACCAGAAGCTACATCAAGTTGGTTTTTACCAAGAGTTGTAGGTATCAATAAGGCTTTAGAGTGGACCTTTTCAGGTAGAGTATTTTCTCCAGAAGAAGCCAAGGAAGGTGGCCTTATAAGATCCGTACATCCCCCAGATAAGCTTATGGAAGAAGCAAATAAAATTGCACAAGAAATTGCAGATAATACTTCTCCAGTAAGCGTAGCTCTGACTAGACAAATGCTGTGGAAGCTATTAGGTGCCGATCATCCTATGGAAGCCCACAAAATTGATTCAAGAGCTATATACGAATTAGGCAAAGGTGCAGATGCAAAAGAAGGAGTAGAGTCCTTTTTAGAAAAGCGCCCGCCAGAGTTTCCAAGTAAGGTATCACAAGATATGCCTAATTTTTATCCATGGTGGGAAGAAAGAAAATTTAAATAATATGAAAAGAAAAGCATTAGATAAACTTATAAAACTTCTTGATCTCGAGCAATTGGAGGACAATTTATTTAGGGGTCAAAGTGAAAATATTGGAGGTCCAAGAGTCTTTGGAGGTCAAGTTTTAGGTCAAGCTTTAACTGCTGCAGCTCGTACAGTCGATAAAAAAAGAAGTGTTCACTCTTTACATGCTTATTTTTTGAGACCAGGTGATATGAAACATCCTATTGTCTACGATGTGGATAAAATAAGGGACGGCGGAAGTTTTACGACTCGAAGGGTCGTTGCTATACAGAAGGGCGAGCCAATCTTCAATATGTCTTCTTCTTTTCATAAAAAAGAAAGTGGCCCAATCCACCAAATAGATATGCCAGATATTCCTGGACCTGAAGAATGTATAAGTGAACTCGAACAAAGAAAAAAGATAATAGATAAAGTGGATGAAAGGTTTAGAGAGTATTTCACCAGAGAAAGGCCAATTGAGATGAGAAATCTACCAGGAGAAGGAATGTTTGAAGAACCAAAAAAACAACCCCCTTACAAGCATGTTTGGATGAAGGCTGTAGCTAAGCTGCCTGATGATGAGATCTGCCACCAAGCCATTCTTGCTTATGCTTCCGACATGGGTTTGTTAAGCACTTCTTTAAATCCACACAGGCTTAGCTTTGCTAAAGGCAATGTACAAAGTGCCAGCTTAGATCATGGTATGTGGTTTCATAGGCCCTTTAGAGCCGATGAGTGGATGTTGTATTCCACTGACAGCCCAAGCGCTAGTAATGCCAGAGGTTTTAATAGAGGTAGTGTATATACTAGAGATGGGAAACTTATAGCTTCAGCAGTACAAGAAGGTTTAATGAGAGTGGTGAAAGGTTAGTTTGAAAGATAATTATTTATCTCTTGAGCTGCTGCTCTACCTTCATTAATTGCCCACACCACTAAGGATTGACCTCTTCTGCAATCACCTGCTGCAAAGACTTTTGGGTCACTTGTTACATGAAGATTGTGCTCGGCTTTGTAGTTACTTCTTTCATCTAAGTCAATGTTTAGACTGTCAATGACATAGCTTTCAGGACCCAAGAAGCCCATTGCGAGAAGTATTAAATCTGCTTTCCATTCTTTTTCGGTTCCAGGAATCTCTTTAAAATTACTATCTACCTCAGTTGTTAATATGCCTGTAAGATTACCCTGATTATCACTTAGAAATTCTTTTCCAGAAATCGAAAAGACTCTGGGATCTTTTCCGAACAGACTAGCTGACTCTTCATGACCATAATCGACCTTATAGGTCCTAGGAAACAAAGGCCAAGGATTATTTTCCGCTCTTTCTATTGGTGGTTGAGAAAGAATTTCAAAGTTGGTTAAAGATTTACATCCATGGCGTAGAGATGTTCCTATGCAATCAGTTCCTGTATCACCACCCCCAATAACTATTACATTTTTATCTTTAGCATTTATGTACTTTTGATCTTCATGATTACTATCTAAAAGACTTTTAGTATTTGCTCTTAAAAAATCCATAGCAAAATGAATGCCTTTAGCTTCTCGGTTAGCTATAGCTAAATCCCTTGGGCTGGTAGCGCCTGTAGCTAATAAGACGACGTCATTATCTTTAGAGAGTTGTTTTAAGGTAACTGAGCTTTTCTTATTGCTTCCAACATCCGTGTTTGGGAAGAATCTAATTCCTTCTTGTTTCATCAAGTCTATTCTCATATCTAAGATTGATTTCTCAAGTTTCATATTAGGAATCCCATACATCATTAGGCCACCAATACGGTCATCTCTTTCATACACACTTACGTTATGTCCGCGGTAATTTAATTCTTGAGCAGCTGATAATCCAGCAGGCCCAGAACCTACAATGGCAACTTTTTTCTCAGTTCTCCTTTTAGGAGGCTTAGCTTTAAACCAGCCATTTTCTAGACCTTTATCAGAAATAGCGCATTCTAGATTTTTTATCGCAACAGGAGTTTCTGTAATACCCAGTACACAAGCCCCTTCACATACAGCGGGACAAACTCTACCTGTAATTTCAGGGAAGTTATTAGTTTTCATCAGCCTTTCAAAGGCTTCTTCCCATCTGTTTTGATAAACGAGGTCATTCCATTCAGGAATTAAGTTATAAACTGGACAACCTTCATTTGACTGACAGAAAGGAACTCCGCAATCCATGCACCTTGAAGCTTGCGTATTAAGGCTATTTTCGTCATGTTCTGTATAGATTTCCTTAAAATCTAATACTCTTTCTTTAGAGGGCCTATAAGGCTCAACTACCCTTTTAAAATCTTTAAATCCAGTTACTTTACCCATCTATCCAGCCTTTTTTTCTTTCTTATCAATTTCTTGGAGTACTCTCTTGTAGTCAGTCGGCATAACTTTTTTGAATAGGGCTAATTCTTTTTTCCAATTTGCAAGTATCTTCTTAGATACTTCAGATCCCGTATATTTTGAGTGGTTTTCTATAAGAAGTTTTAGTTCCTTTATATCTTCTTTAATTTCTAAGTTTTCTAATTCAAAGGTATCTAAATTACATAGCTCTTTGAAATTATTTTCTGGATCATATACATAAGCTATGCCTCCACTCATTCCGGCACCAAAATTTCTACCTGTAGGGCCTAGAATTACTGCTCTACCGCCCGTCATATATTCACAACCATGATCACCAATACCTTCAATTACAACTTTAGCTCCACTATTCCTGACACAAAATCTTTCAGCTGCAACCCCTCTGAAGTATGCTTCCCCTCCGGTGGCTCCATATAAAGCTACATTCCCTATTAAGATATTCTCTTCTGATTTAAAAGAGCTTTCTTTGGGAGGATAGATAATCAATTTACCTCCAGATAAACCTTTCCCTACATAATCGTTTGCATCGCCTTCTAGCGTAATCGTTATACCCTTTGTTAACCAAGAAGCTAGACTTTGGCCAGCTGATCCATTTAATTTAATATTTATTGTGTCTTCTGGCAGTCCCCTGTCCTCCCAAACTTTTGAAACTTCATTGGATAAAATAGTACCTACAACTCTGTTTATATTTTTTATAGGCATCTCAATGTCTACTTTCTCGCCTTCATTAATAGCCTTTTTGCTTTTTTTAAGTAACTCAAGGTCTAGAGCTTTATCTAAACCATGATTTTGGCTTTGTGTGTTAAATACCTCGGTATCATCAAAGATTATTTCTGCAGGGTGAAGAATACTTGAAAAATCTAAGCCGTCTCTTTTCCAGTGATTAATAGCGTCGTCTACTTCTAAACAATCAACCCTACCTATCATTTCATTAACAGTTCTAAAACCTAGTTCTGCCATGATCATTCTCAGTTCTTTAGCTACCATAAAAAGGTAATTGATCACATGCTCAGGATCACCTTTAAATTTTTTTCTTAATTCTTTGTCTTGAGTAGCAATGCCTACTGGACAAGTATTTAAATGGCACTTCCTCATCATGATGCAACCCAAAGTAATTAAAGGTGCAGTTGCAAAACCAAACTCCTCTGCACCTAGTAGGGCTGCTATAGCTACATCTCTTCCTGTTTTTATTTGACCATCAGTTTGCAGCACTACCCTAGAACGTAAGTTGTTCATTACCAGAGTCTGATGAGTCTCAGCTATTCCTAGTTCCCATGGTAGTCCCGCATGTTTGATGGAAGTTAAAGGGGAGGCCCCTGTCCCTCCATCATGACCAGCTATAACCAGATGATCTGTTTTAGCTTTAACTACACCCGCTGCAATGGTTCCTACTCCTATTTCAGAAACTAGTTTTACACTTATTCTTGCTTCTCTATTCGCATTTTTGAGGTCATGGATGAGTTGCGCTATATCTTCAATTGAATAAATATCATGGTGAGGAGGAGGGCTGATTAAACCTACTCCAGGAGTTGAGTGTCTGATCTTAGCAATATAATCATCAACTTTTCTTCCAGGCAATTCACCTCCTTCACCTGGCTTTGCTCCTTGAGCAATTTTTATTTGAAGTTCATCTGAATTAGTCAAGTACCACATTGTTACCCCAAACCTACCAGAGGCAACTTGCTTGATAGCTGATCTTTTAGAAACACCGTCTTTTTGAGGTTTAAATCTAATGGGGTCTTCCCCGCCTTCTCCAGTGTTAGATTTGCCTCCTAATTTATTCATTGCAATTGCAAGAGACTCATGGGCTTCTGTAGAGATGGATCCTAAACTCATAGCACCAGTAGCAAAACGTTTGACTATTTCTTTTTCAGCCTCCACTTCGTTTAAGTCTAAAGGTTTCTTGGCATACTTAAATTTCAATAACCCCCTTAGAGTGCTATCTTTGGTTGTTTGTTTATTAGCGTAATTTGAGAACTTCCAATAAGAATCTTCATTATTATTTCTTGCTGCTTGTTGTAGATCAGAAATAGTCTCAGGGTCCCACATATGTGAATCACCACCTTGTCTCCAATGAAAATCTCCTGGGTTAGGTAGAACCTCAATATTCTCTTTATTTATTAAAGGAAAACCCAATTCATGCCTTCTCTCCATTTCATTAATAAGGATGTTAAAGTCAACGCCTTGAACGCGACTTGCAGTCCCAGGAAAGCATTTTTCAATAATTTCATCAGCCAGTCCCACAGCTTCAAATATTTGAGCTCCTTTATATGATTGCAAAGTAGAAATACCCATTTTAGCCATAACCTTAAGGATCCCTTTAGCCACACCTTTCTTATAGGCTTTAACCATTTCATTAAAAGAAATCTGATCTAAGAGACCATCCTGTCTGGCTTGCCATAAAGACTCGAATGCCATGTAAGGGTTGATAGCATCAGCTCCATAGCCAATCAATAAACAATGATGGTGAACCTCCCTGGCTTCTCCTGTTTCTACAATAATCCCGATCCTTGTTCTTTTCTCTTCACCAATTAAATGGTGGTGTACTGTTGAGCAGGCTAATAAAGAGCTAAGAGCAATTCTCTGTGAACCTAACTTTCTATCCGATAAAACTATAAATGAATAGCCTTGCTTAATAGCTTCTTCAGATTCTTTACAAATTCTATCTAGAGCTGAAAGCATTCTTTTTTTATTTCCATTCTCTTTTTTATAAGTAATATCTATGGTTTTAGTTTTCCATCCATGACTATTAAGATTTTGTATGCTTGATAGCTCACTATCAGAGATTATTGGATTCTTAAGTCTTAAACGATGAGCATTTTCAGGATTACAAGAAAGCAGATTTCCCTCTGGACCAATTAAACATTCTAGAGACATAATTACTTCTTCTCTTATGGAATCTATGGCTGGATTTGTTACTTGTGCGAATAGCTGTTTAAAGTAATCAAATATAAGCCTTGGCTTATCAGATAAACAAGCTAATGCAGCGTCATTACCCATCGAACCTAATGGATCTCTTAACTCTTTGACAATTGGTAAAAGCATAAATTGCATAGTTTCCACTGTATAACCAAATGCTTTCATTCTAGAGATTAGGTCTTTAGGTGGCTCAGGGTTAGGAGTTTCTTTTTCTGTTATTTCTTCTAGAGGTACCACCTGATCTTTAATCCACTTTTTATAAGGTTTAGCTTTGTATATCTTTTCTTTTATCTCTTCATCGGGGACCATCTTTCCTTCTTCAAAGTCAATAAGGAACATTTTTCCAGGCTGAAGCCTGCCTTTCATTAATACATTGCTGGGCTCGACAGGAAGTACGCCCACTTCGGAAGCCATGATTACCTTGTCATCCTTAGTTACGTAATACCTACTGGGCCTAAGTCCATTTCTATCCAGAACTGCTCCAATATAATTTCCATCAGTAAAAACTATAGATGCAGGGCCATCCCAAGGCTCCATTAAAGAAGATGAGTATTCATAGAATGCCCTTTTTTCTTTGTTCATTAGATGATTCGATTGCCAGGCCTCAGGAATCATCATCATTACAGATTCCTGCAAACTTCTTCCAGTCAACATTAAGAATTCAAGAATATTGTCAAAATTTCCAGAATCTGAACTATCAGGTTCAGCTATAGGAAATAAATCCTTGAGCTTATCTCCGAAGAGGTCACTATGGGCTATACCTTGTCTGGCACTGATAAGATTTACGTTACCTTTTAACGTATTTATTTCGCCGTTATGGCACATGTATCTATTGGGTTGAGCTCTATCCCAGGAAGGAAATGTATTGGTACTGAATCTAGAGTGAACCATTGCTAGGTGAGTTTCAAAATTCTCTTGTTGTAGATCAGTGTAAAAAGGGAAAAGCTGAGATGGAGTTAACATTCCTTTATAAACAATTATTTTAGATGAAAGGCTGCAAGCAAATAGTAAACTTCTTTCATTAAGCTCCATGTTGGTCCTTAATCTATGGCTAAACCTCTTCCTTATAAGATAAAGTTTTCTTTCAAAGTCTTCTTGATCTTCAACTTTCCTAGCTTTAATAAAAAGCTGTTCTATAGAAGGTTGAGACAATATAGCAGCTGGACCTACATTAGCTTCTTTAGGTTGAATTGGAACTTCTCTCCAGGCTAAAAATTCCTGACCTTCATCACCTATAATCTTTTCTATTTCTTTTTTACAGAACCTTTTTTCATTTGCGTCTTTAGGTAGGAAAATATTTCCGACTGCATAGGAACCCTTTTCTGGAAGTTCAATTTGTAAAGTTTTGAATACTTCCTTAAAGAAGCTATCTGGAATGGCAATAAGTATTCCAGCTCCATCTCCAGTATTTTCTTCAAAACCACAACCACCCCTATGATCCATTCTAGAATTTACCAAGTAGGCATCATCCATAATTTGACGAGATGGAATACCTTTAATATTAGCTACCATTCCTACTCCGCATGAATCTTTCTCATACGAAGGATCGTAAAGACCAATTTTTCCAGGTTTTTTTAAAATTTTTCCGTTTTTCATAGACAAAATAACCCAAAAAGGGGCATAAGATTCTACAGCAAACAAATGCTAGTAAATCATTATTTTTTGGTTAAAGGGCGAGAGTTACTTAATATTTTAGCTTCTTTAAGCTTTTTAACAAAAAAATTTAACTAAAAAGTCCTTTTTTAATTGCATCCATAACCTTTTCTTTATTAATGCCTTTAATTTTTTTAGCGCTTCCTATGCGTTCTAATAGTATAAAATTAAGCTCTTTACCTTCTTTTTTCTTATCAGATTGCATCGCCAAATAAAGATCTTCAGGCTCTATTTCCTTTGAAAGTTTTAAAGGAACTCCGACTTCCAAGAATATTTCTCTTATTCTCTGAGCCTCACCATTAGAAAAGCCTTCTACCTCCTTTGATAATTCACAAGCGCACATTATTCCTAAAGCCACAGCTTCACCATGACTAAATTCTTTATAATTCCCAATGGTTTCTATGCCATGACCAAAGGTATGTCCAAAATTAAGGATTGCCCTTATGCCTTTTTCTTTCTCATCTTGCGAAACTATCGAAGATTTAATTTCAACTGATTTTCTTATAGCTTTGGCTATATTATTATCTTCAAGAGATTTTAATGAATCAATATTCTCTTCTATCCATTCAAAATAACTCAGATCCTGGATAATTCCATGTTTTATCATTTCTACCATCCCACACTCTACTTCTCTTTCAGGCAGGCTAGTAAGGAAGCTTGTATCAATAAATACTTTTTTTGGTTGATGGAAAGAACCAATCATATTTTTTCCTTTAGGATGGTTTATTGCAGTTTTTCCTCCTACAGAGGCGTCAACTTGAGATAAAAGAGTAGTGGGTATTAGGATGAAATCTACGCCTCTTTGGTAGGTGGCTGCAGCAAAACCACAAAGGTCTGAAATAATTCCTCCACCTAGAGCTACCAAAACACATTCCCTGCTATAACCTTCTTCGATTAATAAGTTATGTATTGAGCTAATAGATTCATATGATTTTTTATTTTCAGTAGCTTCTAGAGAAACACTGCAAAACTCAGTAGAAATAGACTCAAAAATATTAGAAACATCTGTGATAAAAGATTGAGGAACATTTTCATCATAAACTAAGCAAACTTCTCTATTTCCTATAAAGATTTCCATATCCTTTTTAGAAAGAAAATTATTTCCTATATCTATTTGATAGGAATCTTCGTCAAGATTAACTTCAACAGTATTTTGATTCATACTACTCATTATTAAGTTTATTAGATATTTCTTCTACTACTTGCTTTAATTTTTTATTTTCTTGATTTATTTTCAAATCAGATATTTCTTCATAGATAGGTTCCCTTTCCTTTTTTAGTTTCTTTAAAACTTCTTCTTTATTCCCATCCATGAGAAGAGGGCGGCTTTTATCATTTTGGGTTCTTTTAAGCTGAACTTCCAATGAAGCTTCTAGGTAAATAACTTTCCCAGAACGGATCATTAAATCTCTATTACTTTTAGATAAAACAATTCCTGCTCCAGTTGATATAACAACATTAGATTTTTTTATGGACTCTTCTAGGACCCTTTCTTCTCTTTTCCTAAAACCTTTTTCGCCCTCAACTTCAAAGATCCAAGGTATATCCGTTCCAGCTCTATCCTCAATCTCCTTGTCTATATCTATAAACAGAAGATTCAATTTTTGAGCAAGCCTTTTGCCTATTGTTGATTTTCCTGATGCCATAGGGCCCACTATAAATATTCGCATGATCTTATTATATCTTTACCTTAAGATAGTCTTATAAAAATGTATTTACTTGCTTATGAGCATAATTCTTAACAACATTTACTTAAAGATCAGTTTATTTTTTCTTTCCTTAATTTTTCTAATTATTAGTTCTATTTCTCTTTATATTTCAGAAAAACTTCCAGAAGCACAAGAGATAAGAGAAATTGAACTGCAAATACCATTAAAAATTTTTACTTCTGATAATAAATTGATAGGAGAGTTTGGAGAGAAGAGAAGATCCGCTGTAAGTTTTGAAGATATACCACCATACTTTATAAAAGCTGTCCTAGCTGCAGAAGATGATAATTTCTTTAATCATTCAGGTGTGAGTTACTCAGGACTTTTGAGGTCTCTTTATAGGATATTGATTTCAGGGGAGATACAGGGAGGAGGTAGTACCATTACTATGCAGGTAGCAGGTAACTATTTAACTGGAAGAGATGTTAGTTTATTTCGTAAAATCAAAGATATATTTTTAGCATATAGACTCGAAAGTATTTATTCTAAAGAAGAAATATTTGAATTCTATGTTAATAGAATTTTCTTAGGCAACCGCGCTTATGGAATAGCTTCAGCTAGTGAAGTGTATTACGGTTCTAAAATTAAAGATTTGAATATTGCCCAATGGGCAATGATTGCAGGTCTACCCAAAGCACCTTCTGCAATGAACCCCTTGGTCAATCCTAGGAGGGCTCTTATAAGGAGAAATTGGATCTTAAGTAGAATGTATGATTTGGATTATATCTATAAGGAACAATTTGATTTAGCAATTAAAGCACCCGTCTCTGCTAGTTATTTCGGTTTAGCTTCTCAAGTAGATGCTCCTTACCTTTCTGAAACGATAAGAAGGTTTATGATTAACGAGTATGGCTTAGATGCCTATAAGGATGGGTTGGAGGTTTACACCACACTTGATTCTAAGTTACAAAACCATGCTGTAAGTGCGCTAAAGCTAGGTCTAGAATCTTATGATAAGAGGCATGGTTTCCGGCAGCCTTTAAACCTTATTGGTCTGTTTCCTGAAAATTTCTTTTTTCAAGACCTTTCATTGAGATTGAGTTTAATTGAATCAAGCAATGAATTGCCTGTAGGGTTGTCTGAGGTTCCGGAAGATCAGCCCTTGGAATTAATTTACGAATATCTCAATGACTTAGTAACATCTGATAACAAATTCCCTGTACTAGTTATCTCTGTAGTTGATCAATTGATAGCTCTCTCAGGAGATAGAAAAATTTATTCATTAGACTGGCCCTCAAGTCTTGGATGGGCTAGACCTTATATTAATGAAGACCAGAGAGGTCCTAAGCCTAAGAAATACTCTGATATTTTAAAAGAGGGGGATTTAGTTTGGTTAGAAAGAGACAAGGTTAATTCAAGCCTTTCATTAACTCAGATACCTGAAGTCCAAGGTTCCATTGTTTCTATTGATCCAAATAATGGGGGTGTAAAGGCCCTAGTAGGTGGATACGATTTCTTTCTTAGTAAATATGATAGAGCAACACAATCTTTTCCTTTGTTGGGTTCAAATTTTAAGCCTTTTCTTTACGCTACAGCACTTGAAAGTGGGTTTAATGCCTCAACTTTGATAAATGATGCTCCAATAGTTTTTGAGGATAAAGCTTTAGAAGATAAGTGGCGTCCAAGAAACTCAAGCGGAAGGTTTTATGGTCCAACTAGGCTAAGAGAAGCTCTAGTACAAAGTAGAAATCTTGTCTCTATAAGGCTGCTTAGAGAAGTTGGAATAGACAAAGTTAGAAATTATTCTAAAAACTTTGGTTTTCAACCAGAATCTCTTCCGTCTGATCTTTCTTTAGCTTTAGGCACTGCTTCCTTAAGCCCTTTAAAGAATGCAGCTGCATTTAGTGTCTTTGCAAATGGAGGCAAATTAGTTGAACCATATTTTATTTCTAAAATTATAGATAGATCAGGAGAAATTATCTTTGAAAGAAAAGAAATAATTCCTAAACAAACCGTTGACCCTAGAGTAGCTTTTGTTATTAAAGATATTCTTCAAGAATCTGCTTATCGTGGTACAGCAAAAAAGCTATCTGAATTAAATAGAACAGATTTTGCTGGAAAGACAGGAACTACAAATGAAGCTGAGAGTACTTGGTTTACTGGTTTTAATGATTTCTTAGTTACCAGTGTTTGGGTTGGATTTGATCAACCTAAAAGTCTAGGAAATCGAGAGTTTGGTAGCACAGCTGCTTTACCTATATGGTTAGATTTTATGAAACCTTTAATAGAGACCCTACCAAAGAATACGTCTCTGCCACCTCCTGGATTAGTAAGTATAAAGGTGGATAAAAAGACTGGCAGAAGATCAGAAGGAACCTCTTCAAGTTCAATATTTGAATATTTTTTGGAAGAATCTCAGCCTGATTAGCTATTTTATTTTGTTATTGAATTAACAAGAAATTCTGATTGCTCTTTTATTCTTGGAGAGGGCTTCTCTGCAAAACCAGATCTCACAAACTGTTGAATGATTCCTTCAACAAAGGCTAATAATAGATTGGAGCTTGAAGCCGAAGTTAACATTAACTTTTTTTTGGTTTGTTGCTCATATTTTTGGAGGTTTTGTTTAATCAGTAATTCTATTTTTGAAAACATTTGCTTTATTCTTTCGTCAAGCTTTGCTTCATCTACCGAAAAGGCTTCCCTTGTTAATAATCTAGCTAAGCCTGGATTTTTTTCACAAAAAGTAACTAAAAGGACCATGATTTTTACTACTTTATTAAGTTGATTTTCTTCACTTGCATTTATCTCACTAATTAAATCAAAAATACTCTGCTCACAGAAATTAACTAGCCCTTCATAAATTTTTCTCTTACTTGGAAAGTGACGATAGATAGCTGCTTCAGTTATTCCGCATTCATTAGCTAAAGAAGCAGTCGTAACTTTTACAGGACCTTTATTTTCAAGCATTCTTGCAAGGTTTTGCATTATCTCAAGCTGCTTTGGTTTTAATTTATCCATTTTATTATTCTGAAGAAATTAAGGTTCCTACTCCTTCGTCAGTTAATACTTCTAATAATACAGCATGAGGTAGTCTGCCATCGATTATATGGCACGATTTAACCCCTGAGTTTATTGCCTGTAGGCAAGATTCAAGTTTTGGTTTCATTCCATCAAGAACAATTTCAGATGAAATTAATT
>CETM01034570.1_pt1 | contig 25586 bp, 37 predicted proteins | sample 361451 | NCBI WGS metagenome assembly CETM01 (sample SAMEA2622690, study PRJEB7988) | marine metagenome | isolation source: saline water (ENVO:00002010), including
AATTATGTTGAACTATTAAATAAAAGATTTCATCCTACAGATAGGGGTAAGTTACTGTCTGCTTTCTTAGAAAAATTGTTTACCAAATATGTCGATTATAATTTTACAGCAGATTTAGAAAATCAATTAGATGAAATTACAAGTGGTAAAATTGATTGGGTTAAAGTCTTGGATGGTTTTTGGAAAGATTTTTATTCTAATGTTGGGAAAGCTAAAGAGAAGAGAACCAGAGAAGTTCTAGATTTATTAAATGAAAGTTTAGGCGATCTTGTATTTGACAGAGATAACAATGATGCCATAGACAGGAAATGTAAACTTTGTGATACAGGTCAATTAAGTCTTAAAAATAGTTTTAGAGGAGGAGCTTTTATAGGATGTTCTAATTATCCTGAATGTAAATTCACAAGACCATTATCTAAATCGAAAGCATCCCAACAAATTAATCTGGCTGAACCAAAGTTAATTGGGAAAAATGATTTGGGTAAAGATATTTTTCTTAAAAATGGAAGATTTGGACCTTATTTACAATTTGAAATTGAAGCAGCCGAAATAAATGAAAAAAAAACAAAAAGATCAAAAAAGAAAAAGGAAAATGAAAATTTGAAAAATGTATCTATACCTAAAGGCCTTTCTATTGAAAATGTAGATTTAGAGAAAGCAAAATACTTGTGCTCATTGCCAAAGAATATTGGTAAACATCCAGAAATAAATGAGGATATAACTGTAAATGTTGGAAGGTTCGGTCCTTATTTAAAGTGTTCAAATAAATCCGCAAGAATAGAAAGTGTTGAAGAATTATTTTCTATAGGACTTAACAGAGCAATAACTTTAATTTCAGAGGCAAAACCTGGCAGAATGTCTTCGTCGGAAATTAAACATTTGGGTGAGCATCCGGAAGACAAAAAACCAGTTAGAATTATGAAGGGACAATATGGTCCGTATATTAAATATAAATCAATTAATGCGACTATTCCTGAAGATAAAGATCCATCTGAATTGTCAATGGATGAAGCATTGATTCTTATTGAAAAAAGAAAGGAATACGATAAAAATAAAAAAAAAAGAAAATGAAAAAAATATTTTTTATTTTAATAATTATATCAATAAATGGATCAGTTTATGCCAATATTGACGTTAATAAATGTGATCAAATAAAAGTACAAACTAAAAAAGTCAGCTGCTTAACAAAATTAAAGGCCGACGCATTAAAAGAAAATTCTAAAGAAAAAATTAAACTTATTGAAAACAAATTAACTAATGTCCACAATAAAATTGGAAAAGGTGTTTCTGACACGGAAAAAGGAATAAAATCTAAAATGGAAAAAACTTCAAAAACTATTGGTGATAAAGCCCCAAATTTTTTAAAAAAACGTTGGGAAAAAATGAAAGAAACTAATAAAAAAAATAAATAATATAATGTCAGCTGAAGAAAATATAAAAAAACACAATATTATTTTACCAAAAGCTCCTGATCCTGTTGGAGCTTATGTGGCAGCAAAAAAAAGTGGAAACCTAATTTTTATATCTGGTCAAGTTTCTTTAGGCCCTGATGGTAAATTGATTAAAGGAAAAGTTGGAAAAGATCTTAGCTTAGAGGAAGGTAAGAAAGCAGCAAGAATTTGTGGTTTAAATATACTGTCTCAATTAAAAAAAATATGTAACGGAAATCTTAGTAGCGTTAAAAGCTGCATGAAATTAACTGGTTATGTTAATTCTGCAGATGATTTCACGCAACAACCACAAGTTATTAACGGGGCTTCAGATTTAATATCAGATGTATTTGAAAAAACAGGAAAACACACTAGAGCAGCTGTAAGTGTTAATTCCTTGCCATTGGGTGCTGCGGTTGAAGTTGATGCGATATTTGAAGTATAAATATTAACGCCCTACTGAAAAATATTTAATATTTCTTTTTTTTAATTCTTTTGGATTGTAAAGATTTCTCATATCATAAATTTTAAAATTATTTTTTTTCACAAGTTTTTTGAAATCAATGGATTTATATTCATCCCATTCCGTATTTATAATTATAAGATCTGCTCCTAAACAAGAACTATTTAAATTTCTTTGAAACTTGAGATTTTTATTATTTTTAAATTCTTTTTTTGGACCAGTTGGATCGTGATATTCAACCTTTGCACCTTTTTTTAGTAAATATGGTATTAGCACAAGACTAGATGATTCTCTCATATCGTCAGTATTTGCTTTAAAAGTAACTCCTAATACAGTTATTTTTTTATTTTTTATTCTATTATTCATAATTTTTGTAACTCTTTTAGTCAGCAAAGTTTTCCTGTTTTGATTAGATTTAATTACAGATTTAACAATAGATAGATTAGTTTTAAACTTGTCAGCTATTGAAACTAAACCTTTAGTATCCTTTGGAAAACATGATCCACCATAAGCAGGTCCTGCTCTTAAAAACCTGCTTCCAATTCGAGCATCAGAACCCATACCAACCGAAATATCCTCAACATTAATACCTGCGGATTCACATAAATTTGCTATTTCATTAATAAATGTAATTTTTGTAGCCAAAAATGCGTTAGAAGCATATTTAATTAGCTCAGCACCTTTTCTTGACGTACAGAAAAACTTTGCTCCTTTTTTTATAAGAGGTTCGTATAAAAGCTCCATTTTTTTGAAAATTTTATTGTTATTAGAACCAATTACAATTCTATCTGGATATTTAAAATCTCTGATTGCCTCCCCTTCTCTTAAAAATTCAGGATTCGAGACAACATCAAATAATGTTTTTTTAACTTTTTTTCCTATTATTTTTTCTATTTCATCACCTGTTGTAACTGGAACAGTTGATTTGGTTACAATAATTTTATAAGTTTTAATATACTTTGATATTGACTTAGCAACACTGTAAACTTGGGATAAGTCAACTAAGTTTGAATTTTTTTTAGTTGGAGTTCCTACACAAATAAAAATTATTTGAGAAACATTAATTGCTTTTTTTAAATCATCAGTAAATTCTAACCTTTTTGCTCTAAAATTATTTTTTATTAAATCTTCTAAACCAGGCTCATATATTGGGGAAATAGCATTCTTTAACTTATTAATTTTTATTTTATCTTTGTCAACACAATAGACTTTATTTCCTAGATCGGCAAAACATGTACCGCTAACTAGACCAACATAACCTGTTCCTATCATGCAAATTTTCATAATTATATTTTATAAATATTTTTTTATTTTTATTCCAGATTTAATAAATCCATCAAGAGTGCCGCAATCGATGTATTCACCTTTAAATATATTGCCATAAAATTTTTCATTTCTATTTACTAAAGTTTTTATTGCATCGGTAATATGAATCTCATCACCTTTTCCCTTACCCTGGCTCTTTAGTACAGATAGTATTTTTTTTGGTAAAATATATCGACCAATTATGGCATAATTTGACGGAGCTTCATTTAATTTAGGTTTTTCAATTACATTGTTAATTATAAAAGAATTTTTTGATCTATTTTTAAAACCTAATATACCCCATCTAGATACTGTTTTTTTTTTAACTTTTTTTGTTGCAATAACTGATGCATTTGTTTTTTTATGTAAAGCAATCATTTCTTTTGAGCAATTTTTATTAATAATCAAATCATCAGCTAGTAACATTAAAAAATGAGAACCTTTTAAATATTTTTTACACTGCAATACTGCGTGACCAGTTCCCTCAGGTTTATTTTGATATACAAACTTTATCATTTTTTGGTACTGTTTGATTTTTTTGTATACCTCTTTAAGACGTCTATCTTTTTTTTTCTTTTTAATTATTTTTTTATAAAAACTATCATTAAAAAAATATTTTTTTATACTTGTCCTGTTTTTAGGAACTACAAAAATAAATTGTCTAATACCTGCCTGAATGCATTCATCCATTATGTATTCCAAATTGGGTTTACCGTTAATAGGTAATAACTCTTTTGGAATTACACTTGACAGTGGTAGTAATCTTGTACCTAATCCTGCTAATGGTATGATTGCTTGTTTGACCATTAAAACCTTTTTACAAGTTTAATAAATACTTTACAAATGAAATTATTTAGAAATAAAGAAGAGTTACTAAAAGAGATTAAAACTATCAAAAATATTAATTTTGTGCCTACTATGGGGTCACTACACAAAGGCCATGAAAGTTTAATTAAAAAGTCAGTTAAAAATTCAAAGAATACAATAGTAAGTATTTTTATTAATCCTAAACAGTTTGAAAATATATATGATTTTAAGAAATATCCAAAAAATAGGAAAAATGATATTAGGATACTAAAAAGATTAAGAGTTAAATATGTATACTATCCGACATATAACGATATTTTTAAATTTAGGACAAAAAACAAAATTTATTTAGATAATTTTTCAAAAAAATTATGTGGAAAATATAGAAAAGGCCATTTTAAAGGAGTTATTGATGTAGTTAATCGCTTTATTGAAATAATTACGCCTAATAAAATTTTTTTAGGTATGAAAGATTTTCAACAACTTGTTTTAATAAAAAAACACATTAATAAAAATGGCATAAATATTAAAATTATCCGATGCAAAACAATCAGAGATAGTAATTTTATCGCTTATTCGTCAAGACTAAAAAAATTAAAAAAACATGAAAAGAATAAACTTTTTAAAATAATTAGGTATTTAAAAAATTATAAAAAAAATTTAATTTTAAAAAGAATTGATTTCAATTTAACTCAAATTAAAAAAAAGCTTTTATTATTAGGTGCTAATAAAGTTGATTATATTGAACAAATTAATATGAATAATTTAAAAAAAACTAAAAAAGGTAAATTTAATTTGTTTTTTGCTTTCTATGTTGGAAAAATAAGATTTATAGATAACTTTTAGTTTAAAAAAAAATAAGATCCAATCCCTAGGAATGATAAAAAACCAATTACATCTGTTATTGTGGTAACAAATACACTTGATGCCAAAGCTGGATCAATATTAAATTTCTTTAATGTAACTGGAACTAATATACCAAATAAACCGGCAACTATCATATTCAATATCATTGCAACAGCAATTAATATAGATAAGTTCACTTCTTTAAACCAAAACTGAACAACGGTGCCGGCTATAATTGCAAATATAAAACCATTTAATACACCAATAACAAATTCTTTTGTTACAATTTTATAAAAGTTTCCCGAATATATTTCTTTTTTGGCAATCGCTCTTATGGTAACTGCTAAAGTCTGCATTCCAGCATTTCCACCCATTGAAGCAACAATTGGCATAAGGACAGCCAGGGCTACAACTTTTTCGATGTCTTCCTGAAAAAAACCAATAACAATTGAGGCTACTATGGCTGTAATTAAATTGAGAAGTAACCAACTAAATCTTCTTTTTGTTTTTTTTAATACACCATCAGTAATTTCTTCGTCTCCAACACCTGCAAGTCTTAATACATCTTCTTCTGCCTCTTCTTGAACAACGGTAACAACGTCGTCAGCTGTAATCATACCAATTAACTTATTATCCTTATTAACAACTCCAGCGGAAACTAGATTATAATTTTCAAAAGTAAGACCCACTTCTTCTTTGTCCATATTAACTGATATTAAAACTGGAATTTCTCTCATGATAGAATTCATTTTTGAGTCTCTTGGCGTCCTTAAAACTCTTGAAGAGGGAACTGTTCCAATTGGTTTAAAATCTTTATCAACAACAAAAATTTCTAGAAATTCTTCCGGTAATTCTTTGTTTTCTCTAAGATAGTCAATAGTTTGTCCTACAGTCCAATCACTAGGAACTGCAGTAAATTCTCTTTGCATTATCCTAGCAGCAGAGTCTTCAGGATAACTTAAACCTTCCTGTAAAAGGAATCTATCTTGTGGTGAAAGTTTTTCTAAAACTTTTTCTTTTTTTCTTTCATCAATTTTTTCAAGAATTTGTAAAGCATTGTCAGACTCTAATTTATGTAATATTTTAGCTATAGACTCCGGCGTTAAAACAATAAGAACTTCTGACTGTAAAGATTCATTTAACTCTACAAATGTTTCTGGATCAATTGCAAAAGCCTTTATTTCAATTAATTTATTTCGAGTATTAGAGTCTAGATTTTCTATAAGATCTGCAACATCAGCTGGATGAAGATCCTCTAATGTTTGATTAATAAAAGCAACATCATTTCCTTTAATCTTATCAGTAAAAAGATTGATAAAATCTTTGTTAAAATCAACATTTACTTTTTGTTTCCCAACAGATTTTACTAAACTCATAAATCACCAGATAATTTAAATTTTTGAGACTTTTAGTTGATCTAATGGTAAAATTCAATTTAAAATGGACATTGAGTTTAAAATTAGTCAAAAACCGGTAAATTATGGAAAAGCTATAAACTTTCTTGAAAAAAGAGTGAATAAAGTAAAGAAAGGTGGACGTGAATTAGTTTGGTTATTAGAACACCCCACAACTTATACGGCAGGAGTAAGATTCAAAAAAGAGGAAATTTTAGATAAATCAATAAATATAATTAGATCAAATCGTGGTGGGAAGATTACTCTGCACAATCCGGGTCAAAAAATAGTTTATTTCGTTCTAGACTTAAATAGAAGAAAAAGAAATATAAGAAATCTTATCAATCAAATAGAAAATACAATAATTGAATTTTTAAGAATTTATCAAATTAAATCAAGTTCGGATAGGCAAAATATTGGTATATGGGTTGATAAAAAAAAAATAGCAGCGATCGGTATAAGAGTATCAAGGTGGGTTGCCTATCATGGTTTTTCAATTAATATAAATAATAATTTAAATGATTATAAAAAAATAATTCCCTGTGGATTAGACAATAATAATATTACGTCTATTAAGGAATTAGGAAAAAAATCTTCAAATATAAATAAAAATCTTAAAAAAATTATTTTAAAGAATTTATCTAGGATTTAATATTTTTATTAATAAAATTATTAAACTTTTCACTGTATTTAGCCTCAAAATTATATTTAATACTATTAATCATAAATTTAACCTTATAGGCATGCAGCATTAAATTTTGATTTTTAGAAATTTTTTTTGTTTTTTTAATATAATATTTGTCGTCACCAACAATTGGATTACCTATATTATATAATTGTTTACGTAATTGATGCTTTCTTCCAGTAATTGGTCTTAGTTCTAGCAATGAATATTTGTTATTAGACTTTATAACTTTGACATAAGATATTGCTTTTTGAATTTTTTTTTTATTTTTATCATAAGTAATTAGATCGTCCTGTAGAATATTAATCTCTTTACCTACTTCGTCATGTGTTACTGCCAAATAAGTCTTATGTATTTTTCTAATTCTAAAAAGGGAAGTAAATAATTGAGCATATTCTCTATTTTTAGCTATTATCATTACCCCTGAAGTTTCTTTGTCTAGTCTGTGTACAATATAAGGTTTTGTTTCCTCAAAATACTTTGTATTTTTTATAATATCTATAATATTTCTGAAAGACTTTGTTCCTCCCTGTACTGGAACACCAGATGGTTTATTTATGACTAAAAAATTACTGTTATCTTCAATGATTAAATTGTCATAACCTTTTTTTTCTTTTTGACTAGGTTTGTATTTAATGTTTTTAGGCTCATTTTTATTTTGTAATTTTGTAATACCATAAATTTGGATTGTGTCATTAAATTTGACTCTATGTGATGTCTTTATTCTTTTATTATTTAGTTTAACATTTTTTTTCCTTATTAATTTTTCTATAAATGATTGAGGAACATTTTGAATATTTTGTCTAAACCATCTATCAAAGCGAGTATTATGATAGTCTCTTGCAACTATGAATTTTTTGTCCATTTATTACTTAGCTTATTACTTGGTTTGTTTTTTTGGAAGGGTTTCTTTAGTTTGTTTTTTTGGATCTACTTTTTTTGGTTTATCTACTTTTTTAGCATTTAGATCCCTATCGACTAATTCAATTACAGCCATTGGAGCATCATCACCTGTTCTAAATCCAGCTTTTAAGACTCTTGAATAACCACCTTTTCTACTTGCATATCTTTTAGATAAAGTATCAAAGATTTTTTTTACGGAACTTTTGTCTTGTAATTTTGAAAAAAGATTTTTTTTATTATTTAGGTCCGGTTTTTTTCCCAATGTTATTAACTTTTCAATTTTCGGTTTTAATTCTTTTGCTTTGGGTAAAGTTGTGACTATCTGCTCATATTTAATAAGAGAATTAAGCATGTTTTTAAACAAGGCTTTTCTATGTTCAGATGTTCTGTTTAACTTTCTATAACCAATTTTGTGTCTCATTTAATAAGTATTCTCTTCAATCTTTTTAGATAGTTCAGCTATATTGTCAGGTGGCCAGTTGGGTATTTCCATTCCAAGGTATAATGACATTGAACTCAATACTTCTTTGATTTCATTTAAGGATTTTCTTCCAAAATTCGGTGTCCTCAACATTTCAGGTTCAGTTTTTTGAACTAAATCTCCTATATAAATTATATTATCGTTTTTCAAACAATTCATTGATCTGACAGAAAGTTCCAATTCTTCGACTCTTTTTAATAGGTTTTTATTAAATTCTGGTTCAGCATCAACTTTTTGTTTTGGTAGCTCTTTTGGATCGTCAAAATTAACAAACATCGAAAGCTGATCTTGAAAAATCCTTGCAGCAAATGCGATTGCATCCTCAGCAGGTATAGTTCCATTTGTTTCAACTTGCATAATGAGTTTATCATAATCTATTGCTTCACCCTCTCTTGTGGTGTCTATTTTATAAGAAACTTTTTTTACAGGGCTAAAAAGAGAGTCAATTGCGATTAATCCTAACGGTGTTTCTTCTGATTTATTTTTATTTGCAAGAACATAGCCTTTTCCGTTATTAACTACTAATTCCATATGAAATTTTGTTTTTTCATCAAGATTACAAATTGTTTGTTCAGGATTTAATATTTCTACTCCTGTTACTGCAGTTATGTCACTAGCTTTAATTTCTTTAGGCCCTTCTGCATCTAAAATAAGTTTTTTTGGTCCTTCAGAAACTAGTTTTATTGCCAAATTTTTAACATTAAGTACAATATCAGTTACATCTTCTCTAACTCCTTTTATTGATGAAAATTCATGAAGAACACCATCAATTTGAATAGCAGTTACTGCTGCTCCTTGAATTGAAGATAATAGTATTCTTCTTAATGAGTTTCCTATAGTTTGACCAAAACCTTTTTCTAAAGGTTGAGCTATAACACTTGCTATAGACTTATCCTCGTTGCTAGTTATTTCAAGTTTTGTAGGTTTAATTAATGATTTCCAATTTTTATCAATAATATTAATATTTTCCATTACACTCTCCTTTTTTTTGGTGCTCTAGCTCCATTGTGTGGCATAGGTGTTGTGTCTTTAATAGAAAGAATTTTAAAACCCCTTGACTGTAGAGCCCTAAGTGCTGTTTCTCTACCGGATCCAGGACCTTTTACTCTTACTGACAAAGTTCTTAATCCCTGATCATAAGCCTTTCCACCAGCATCGTCTGCTGCTACTTGTGCAGCATAAGGTGTAGATTTTCTAGAACCTTTAAAGCCTTTTGATCCAGCTGAGGACCATGCAACTACATTACCATTTTCATCAGCAATAGAAATTATAGTATTATTAAATGTCGAATTTACGAACGCTATTCCAGATGAAATATTTTTATCTTTTTTTATTTTTTTTTTAGGTGGAGCTTTTACAATCGGTTTTGATGATTTTTCGAGCTCTTTATTGTTGGTTTTAATTTTTTCAGTCTTTTTATTCATTTATTTTTTTAAAGGTGTTAATTTTTTACCCGCTATAGCTATAGCTTTTCCTTTTCTTGTTCTCGCATTACAATGGGTTCTCTGACCACGAACAGGTAATTTTTTTTTGTGCCTAGACCCTCTGTAAGTAGCTAAATCTACTAATCTTTTAATATTCATTGAAACTTCTCTTCTAAGATCACCTTCTACTTTGTGGTTTTTATCAATATATTCTCTTATTTTTAAAACTTCATCCTCAGATAATGAGTTGACTCTTTTATTCACTGGTATGTTTAGTTTTTGACAAATTATTTTTGAAATATGACTTCCTATTCCATGTATATAAGTAAGTGCTACTTGAACAATTTTATCTTGTGGGATGTTTACACCAGCAATTCGTGCCATATTTTTTGATTTTTTAATTTACGTATTTATATGTTCATATTCCTTAAAGTCAACCCTTGATAGCGTCAATTAACCCGCTAATTTCAGTACTAATTTCAGATATTTTTGCCTCACCGTTTACAACTTTGACTAAATTAGATTGCTTGTAATAATTAATAACAGGTTCAGATGATTTTTCGTAAGTCTTATATCTTTTAATTGCTACTTCTTCGTTATCGTCAGCTCTATTTTCTTGAATTTTTCTTTCTAGAATTCTTTTTTTAACTGACTCTAAACTTACAGATAGTTTTAAAACAATGTTGATTTTTTGCTTATGATTTATTAGTAAATTATCTAAATTCTTTGCTTGTAATAAATTTCTTGGATAACCATCGAAAATGATTTTATTTTTATATTTATCATTTGAAATAAATTTTTCTATTAAATCACTTACAATTTTGTCCGATACTAACTCGCCAGAATTTATGATTGAAGAAATTTCTGAACCTAATTGTGTTTTGTTTTTAATTTCATTCCTTAAAAGATCTCCCGTAGACAATTGATATAGATTGAATTTTTTTACTATAAATTTTGACTGAGTTCCTTTTCCAGCTCCAGGAGGCCCAAATATTACAATATTCATTTTTACCTGTTAAATTTTGCTTTTTTAATAAGTGACTCATACTGTGAGCTCATTAATCGTGTTTGGATTTGAGTAACTGTATCCATTGCGACAACTACCACAATTAGTACTGATGTACCTCCGAGATAAAAAGGTATTGGATATTTTGAAATTAAAAATTCTGGCATTAAACATACTAATGTTAAATAGGAGGCACCAATAGTTGTGAGTTTTGTTAATATCCCTTCAATATAAAAGGCAGTTCTTTCTCCTGGCCTGACACCAGGAACATAGCCTCCATACTTTCTTAAATTTTCTGCAGTCTCTTTGGGATTAAAAACGATAGATGTATAAAAAAATGAAAAAAATATAATTCCAAATGCATATAAAAGCATATAAAGAGGTTTGCCCTGGGAAAAAAGTGAAGAAATGTCTATAAAAGTATCTGACTCAGATAGTCCAAAATTTGAAAATGTAATCGGAAGTAATAACAAAGCTGATGCAAAAATCGCAGGTATAACTCCTGCTGTATTTATTTTTAATGGCAAGTGGGAAGAGTCTCCACCATAAATTTTATTTCCCATTTGTCTTTTGGGGTAATTAATTAATATTTTTCTCATTGCTCTTTCTATGAAAACAATAAACATAACGGTTCCAATTAATAAAAGAAAAATTGAAATAATCATTACTGGAGACAAAGCACCGGTTCTTCCAAGTTCAAAAGTTGAAGCTAACGCTCGGGGTATTTCTGCAACAATACCCGAAAAGATTATTAGTGATATACCATTTCCAATACCTCTTGATGTTATTTGTTCACCCAACCACATCAGAAAAGTTGTTCCTGCAACTAAAGAGATGGTAGTCATTACATTAAAATAAACACCGGGCTCAATAACCAGATTACCAGCATTTTCTAAACCAACTGATACTCCATATCCTTGAAGAGAAGCTATGAACACTGTTCCATACCTTGTTATTTGAGTTATTTTTTTTCTTCCTAATTCACCTTGGTCTTTAAGATTTTTAAAATAATCACTAACACCAGTTAATAATTGAACTATAATTGATGCTGAGATGTAAGGCATAATTCCTAAAGCAAATAAAGCCATTCTTTGAACGGCACCACCAGAAAATACATTAAACATTCCCAGCAACCCTTTTTGCGAACTGCTCATTATTTCTTTAAGAGCTACAGGATCAATTCCTGATAATGGAACATAGGTACCTAATCTATAGATACACAAAATAAAAATTGTGAATAAAATTCTATTTCTTAAATCATGCGAGTGTGAAACACTATTTTGAATTGAGTCCCCGTTAGCCATTATTTTATACAGTCTTTTTTACTAAATTTATCGTGCCACCTACTTTTTCGATCTTAGACTTTGCCGATTTTGATATAAAATCTGTTTTAATGCTTAATTTTTCTTTAATTTCACCTTTGCCGAGGATTTTTAATTTTTCATATTTTTTTTTGATTAAATTTTTTTCCTTTAGAAATTTGATGTCTAAAGTATTTTTTATATCAAATTTTTTATTTTTTAAAAGTAATTGAATATCTGATAAATTTAATATTGCTACATCTGATTTGTTTCCGAAAATTTTAAAGCCTCTCTTTGGTAACCTCCTATATAAAGGCATTTGGCCACCTTCAAAACTTTTTATTGCAACTCCTGATCTAGATTTTTGACCTTTAACTCCTCTACCAGAAGTTTTGCCTTTGCCGGAACCAATTCCTCTGCCTACTCTAATTTTAACAAAATTAGTTTTTTTTAAGGAATTTAATTTCATTGACCTCCTCTTTTCTTTATTATTTCACTGATTGTTTTGCCTCTTACTGAAGAGAGTACTTTAGGAGAATTTTGGCTTCTAAGTCCTTTTATTAGGGCTTTTAATACATTATGCCTATTTGAAGAACCTAAAGATTTTGCTACTACGTCTTGAATTCCTAAACATTCACAAACAGCACGCATTGGTCCTCCAGCTATAATTCCTGTACCTGTAGGTGCTGCTCTCATTAATACTTTGCCAGACCCATTTTTAATATAAACATCATGATGTAAAGTTCGTCCGTCTTTTAACGGTATTTTAAACATGCTTCTTTTCGCAACCTCAGTAGCTTTTTTGATCGCATCAGGTACTTGTTTCGATTTTCCCTGCCCTATGCCGATTGAACCTTTTTGGTTTCCTACAACAACTAATGCAGCAAATCCAAATCTCCTACCGCCTTTTACTACCTTTGTAATTCTATTTATAGCTACTAGTTTTTCTGTAAATTCATTATCTTTCATTAGAAATTCAACCCATTCTTTCTCAAAGATTCAGCAAGCGCTTTAATACGTCCATGATACTTGTATCCGCCTCTATCAAAATAAACTTTGTTAATTTTCTTTTCCACTGCTCTTTTTGCTAAAATTTCACCTAGAAATACTGACATTTCTGTTTTATTTTTCTTTTCTTTTTTAAGTTCTTTTTCTTTTGATGATGCAGAAGCTATTGTTTTATTAATTTTATCGTCAATTATTTGTGCTGAAATATTTTTCAGAGATTTTGAAATAGTTATTCTGTATCTGTCGTTATTAACCTTTTTCAACTTTTTGCGGTTTCTAATAACTCGCTTTATTTTAGTTTGAATTTTTTTCATTTTATTTCTTTTTTCCTTCTTTTCTTAAGACATACTGATTTTTTTCTTTAATGCCTTTTGCTTTATAAGGTTCAACTGGTTTTAGAGATTTGATGTCAGAAGCAACTTTGGTAACTAGCTGCTTGTCAGTACCAGAGATATTTATCTTAGTTTGTTTTTCAACCTTTATAACTATTCCCTTAGGTACTTTAAATTTTGTTTCGTGACTAAAACCTAAACTCAAAACTAATTCTTCACCTTTCAAGCTAGCTCTATAACCTACACCGCTAAGTTCAAGATTTTTTTCATGTCCCTTTGTAACGCCTAAAACAGCACTGTTAATTAAACTTCTATAAGTTCCCCATAATACGGAAACATTTTTAGATTTTTTTACAGGAAAAATCTGTAGTTCATTTTTATCGTTAAGTTTTGAAGAAAAAATTTTATCATTAAAAACAATTTTTTCTGAACCTTTTGGTCCTGTAACTAAAACGTTTCCACCATCAACTTTGACTGTAGATTCTTTTGGTAAAATAATAGCTTTTTTTCCAATTTTAGACATTAAAATACCCTACAAATTATTTCGCCGCCTAAGTTATTCTTTATAGCTTCACTATCTGACATAACCCCTTTGCTCGTTGATAAAATTGCAACTCCAAGACCATTTAAAACTTTTGGTATACTTGTTGCTTTTGAATAAACTCTTCTACCTGGTTTAGATACTCTTTTAATTTCTTTGATGACTGGTTGCCCTTCATAATATTTTAAATCAACTACAATTGTTTTATTTGTAACTTTATTATCGGTTAATTTATAATTTATTATGTAGCCTTCTTTTTTTAAAACTTCTAAAATTTTAAATCTAAAATTTGAATAAGGTATATCAATTTTACTCAATGATCTCATTTGACCATTTCTTATTCTTGATAACATATCACCAATAGGGTCTACTAATGTCATAATTCCTCCTTTACCAACTTGACTTCGTCATTCCAGGAATTTTTCCTGAAGACGCCATTTCTCTTAAAGCAATTCTTGAAATCCTTAATTTCCTGTAAACACCATGTGGTCTTCCAGTTATTTCACATCTGTTTCTTATTCTTGTCTTTGAAGAATTTTTTGGTAATTTAGAAAGTTTCAACTGTGCTGCAAATCTTTCGTTCAAAGGTAATTTCTTATTTTTAACTATAGCCTTCAGTTTTTTTCTTTTTTTATCGTATCTTTTAGACATTTTTATTCTTTTTAAATTTCTTTGTATTGCGCTTGTCTTGGCCATTATTTTATCTCCTCTTTTTTTTCATCTTTTGTTGGTTCTTTTTTTATTTTTTTCTTTTTTTTCTTAATTGCGTCTTTGTATATAGGAAAATTAAATTCTTTAAGAAGTGAAATAGTTTGATCTTGAGACCGACCTGTAGTTACAATAGTAATATCAAGACCACGAATTCTATCAACTTTGTCAAAATTTATTTCTGGAAAAATAATATGTTCTTTTATTCCAAAACTAAAATTTCCGAATCTGTCGCAACTACTATCTTTGAGTCCTCTAAAATCCTTTATTCTAGGTAGAGCGATATTAACCATCCTGTCAATAAATTCATACATCCTGTCTTCCCTGAGAGTTACCTTTAGTCCAGCATTTCCACCTTTTCTTGTTTTAAAATTAGAAATCGATTTTTTAAACTTAGTGACCAATGGATATTGTCCAGTAATTGATGAAATATCTTGAATACAAGACTTTAATTTTTTTTGGTCTAGTGCATCAAGACCTAAACCCATATTAACTACAATTTTTTCTAATTTTGGAACAGCATTTGTATTTTTTAAGTTTAATTTTGTCATTAAACTTTTTACAATTTCATTTTTATATTTTTCTTTTAGTCTTGGTTTCATTTTTTATTTTTTTTTGTTTCCTTATATACTTGTAAATTTGATAAATGTATAAAAGCTTCTTTAGAAATAATTCCTCCCTTATTTTCTTTTGTAGCCTTTTTGTGTTTTTTAACCATATTAATAGACTTAACTTTTGCTAAATTTCTTACTCTATTAATTTCTATAATTTCTCCATCTTTTCCTTTGTCTTTTCCAACACATACTAGAACTTTTGTCCCTTTTTTAAGTAACATTTTTATAGTACCTCCGGCGCTAAAGAGATAATTTTTGTTTGTCCTCTAGACCTTAATTCTCTAGTTACTGGTCCAAAAATTCTTGTACCTATTGGTTCACCTTTTTCATCTGTTAATACAACAGAGTTGCTATCAAATTGAACTTTTGATCCGTCTTTTCTGAAAATTTCTTTTTTAGTTCTTACAACAACTGCTTTATGAACTGATCCTTTTTTAACTTTACCGTTAGGGAGTGCATCTTTAACACTAACAACAATTAAATCACCAACTCCAGCATATCTTCTTTTAGACCCACCTAAAACCTTTATGCATTCAACTCTTTTAGCTCCAGTATTATCAGCAACTAAAAGTTCTGTTTGTACTTGTATCATTTATCTATAACCTCCCAAGTTTTAAGTTTTGATATTGGTTTAGACTCAATTATTTTCACTATATCTCCTTTTTTAAATTTATTTTTTTCATCATGAGCATGATATTTTTTAGATCTAGAAATTACTTTTCCAAAAAAAGGATGTCTAAACTTTCTTTTTACTTCTACAACAATGGTTTTGTTGCTTTTATCACTCACAACGTGTCCAGTTAAAATTCTTTTCGTCATTTTTTGTTACCCAAGTTACTATATAGTCTTGCTATACTTTTCTTTATCACAGAATATTCTGCAACGTTTTGTATCTGACCATTAATTTTTTTAAACCTAATATTGAGCAAATCTTTTTTTAATTTATCTATCTCCCTCAAAGATTGGTCTTTAGTTAGTTTTTTAATTTCTTTCTTTTTCATTTTATCTTTTTACAAATTTAGTTTTAATAGGTAGTTTTGCTCCAGCCTTATAAAGTGCCTCCCTAGCAACCTCTTCTGTTACGCCATCAACCTCAAATAAAATTCTTCCTGGTTTTACTCTACAAACCCAAAACTCAGGTGAACCTTTTCCCTTACCCATTCGTACTTCTGTAGGTTTTTTTGAGACAGGAATATTTGGAAATACTCTTGACCAAACTTTACCACTTCTTTGCATACGTCTTGTTAGTGCAACCCTAGCTGCCTCTATTTGTTTTCCTAAAACTCTCTCAGGTTCAATTGCTTTTAATCCAAATGCTCCATAATTTAGACTTGCTACCCTTGTAGCTTTTCCGTGGATACGCCCTTTATGTGCTTTCCTGTATTTACTTCTTGTTGGTTGTAGCATTTTTTACTCTTTCTTTATTTTCTTTTTTAACATCTTTTAAAAAAATCTCACCTTTATATATCCAAACTTTTGTTCCTATAATTCCGTAAGTTGTCAATGCTTCGGACTCAGCGTAATCAAGGTTGGCTCTAAGTGTATGTAGTGGAATACTGCCTTCTCTTAACCATTCACTTCTTGCGATTTCGTTCCCGGCTAATCTTCCGCTTACACAAACTTTAATTCCTTTCGCTCCAAGTCTCATAGCAGATTGCATTGCTCTTTTCATAGCTCTTCTGTATGCGACCCTTTTAACTAATTGTTGAGATATATTTTCAGCAACAAGATATGCGTTAAGCTCGGGTTTTTTAATTTCTTTAATATTAACAAAAACTTCGCTATCAGTAATTTTTGATATTTTTTTCTTAATTTTCTCTATATCAGATCCCTTTTTTCCAATAACAAAACCTGGTCTTGATGTGTGAATTGATACATTACATTTTTTTGATGATCGCTCTATGATAACTTCTGAAACTCCTGAGTTAACTATATTTTTTCTTATATATTCTCTAATCTTATAATCCTCGATTAAAAATTTTCCGTAATCAGCTTTTCTTGCAAACCAAATAGAGTCCCAACCTCTATTTATTCCAAGTCTAAATCCTACTGGGTTTACTTTCTGTCCCATTATTTTTTATCTCCTTTCTTGTCTTCATTAGTCTTTTCCTCTAAAATTATTGTAACTCTACTATAAGGCTTTTTAATAGGAGCGGCTCTCCCTTTTGCTCTAGGTCTGAATCTTTTCATAACAATAGATTTTCCAACATAGGCCTCTTTTACATAAAGATTATCAATGTCATATTGATAATTGTTTTCTGCATTTGCTACAGCTGATTGAACAGTTTTTTTGATATCTTTTGCAACACTCTTTCTTGTGAATTCTAGATCTCTTATTGCTAAGTCAACTTTTTTTCCTTTAATAAAATTTAATAAAAGGTTTGCTTTTCTTGCACCGCTTCGAACATTTTTATTTACAGCTTTAACTATATTTGTTTTCTCTGTCATTTTTTATCCTTGCTAGGTTCTGCAGCGGCAGGTTTTGGAGCTGCTCCAGCCGGCGATTTAGGTGCTGCTGCAGGTGTTGCCCCTGATGGCGTTGGTGCTGCTCCACCTTCTGCTGCAGCTTTTTTATCTGCAGGAGTATGTCCAGAAAACTTTCTCGTAGGTGAAAATTCACCTAATTTATGACCTACCATTTCCTCAGAAATAGTTATTGGTATAAAAGTTCTGCCGTTATGAATTAAAAAACTGTGACCTACAAATTCAGGAATAATAGTCGAATTTCTTGACCATGTCTTGATAGGTTGTTTTTTACCTGAGTCTTTTAATTTATCAACTTTTTTAAGTAAGCTTGGGTGCACAAACGGTCCTTTCCAAATTCCTCTTGTCATTATTTGTTTCTCTTCTTTCTTCTTGAAATTATAAACTGATCACTTCTTTGTGGTTTTCTTGTTTTTAAACCCTTAGCTGATTGACCCCATGGAGAAACTGGATTTCTTCCGCCAGATGTTTTACCTTCACCTCCACCATGTGGGTGATCGACAGGATTTTTAGCAACACCTCTAACCATTGGTCTTTTACCTTTCCATCTGTTTCTTCCAGCTTTTCCAATTTTTATATTTTTTTGGTCAGGGTTTGAAACACTTCCAATAGTTGCTTTACATGTTGATTTAACTTTTCTTGTTTCACCTGATGAAAGTCTTATTATTGCATAATCATCGTCAAATCCGGATAGCGTCACGAATGCACCTGCGGATCTTGCAAGTTTTCCACCATTTCCAGGAATTAATTCTACATTATGAATTATGGTCCCGGGAGGAACATTCTTTAATGGCATGCAATTACCATTTTTAATCTCAACATTATCACTAGAGATTAATTCATCTCCAATATTTAAATCTTGAGGACATATTATATAGTTTCTAGAGTTATCAGCATATTTAATTAATGCAATATATGAAGTTCTATTTGGATCATATTCTATTCTCTCAACTTTTCCTTTAACATTAATTTTGTTTCTATAAAAATCTACTAATCTGTAACGTTTCTTGTGACCAGATCCCTTTGATCTTGAAGTTATTCTCCCTAAATTATTTCGTCCACCCGATGATATTTTTCCTCTTGTTAATGATTTAACAGGCGGACCTTTCCATATATTTTTTCTTTCAACTAGAATAGTTCCTCTCGTTGACTTTGTGTATGGTTTATATGTTTTAAGACTCATTTTTTATGCTCCAGCAGCAAAGTCAATACTTTGCCCTTTTTTAAGTGTAACAAGTGCTTTTTTAAATCCTTTTTTTTTAGCAAATTTTCCTCTAACCATTTTAGTTTTAAACTTTTTTTTTATTGTATTAACTTTTATTACTTTAACTTTAAAAATCTTCTCAATATTTTTTTTAATAGATTTTTTCGAAGCAAATTTATGTACTTTAAAAACAACTTTATTTTGTTCTGATAAATTTGTAGCCTTTTCGGTAATTACTGGAGACAATATTGTGTCTAATGAATTAATTTTTTTCATTTGCCATCCTTTTTTCAATATCTTTTATTGAGCTTGTAGTAAAAAGTACGTTTTTATACTTAACAAGATCATAAACATTCGTACCTTCTACACTGATTAATTTTACGTTCGGAATATTTCTAACTGATTTAGTAATATTTTTTTGTGTTTCTTTATCAGAAATTATCAAAACATTTTTTATATTATTTTTATTTAAAAATGAATTAAATATTTTTGTTTTTTTTATTTCTTTTTTAACATCACTTAATATGAAAAGTTCTTTGTTGAAATTTTTCTTAGAAATAGTTTGTGCTAAAGCAAGTTTTCTTGTTTTTTTATTTATTTTTTTTACCTTATAATTATCTCCTTTTGGTCCATGAGCTACACCACCACCGACGAAAAGTGGTGCTTTTCTACTAGCGTGTCTAGCTCCTCCAGTTCCTTTTTGTGCATAAATCTTTCTTGTTGATCCAATAACTTCATTCCTTTGTTTTGTTTTAGCTACTCTTGATTTAGCATGATTTAATTGCCAATCTATTACGTATTTTAAAAGCCTTTCGTTTACTTTTAAACCGGTCAAACTATCTGAAATTTTTAAGTTTTGAGATTTATTGTCTTCTATATTTAAAACTTTAATATTCATTTCTTTCCTTTATCTTTGTTTGGTTCAGGTTTTTTTTCAGCTGGTTTCTTAGTTTGTTTTTCTGGCTTTGATTTTTTTTCTTCCTTAATTGCTTTAATCATTTTTTTCTTTTCATCTTCTAATAATAATGTAGTTTTTCTGTTTATAGATTTGATTGATTTTTTTAAGTATACAACTGTATTCTTTGATCCTGGTACAGATCCCTTTATGTAAATCAAATCATTATCTGCATCAGTTTTTATTATTTCTAAATTTAAAATAGTTCTATATTTTGATCCCATATGTCCTGCCATTTTTTTTCCCTTAAAAACCTTTCCTGGATCTTGTCGTTGACCGGTTGATCCGTGGGATCTATGAGAAACTGAAACACCATGAGTAGCTCTGAGACCGGCAAAATTATATTTTTTCATTACGCCAGCAAAGCCTTTACCAATAGTTTTTGATCTAATATCAATAAATTTTACATCTTTAAATAGCTCTAAACCAATTTCATTTCCAATTTTATATTGATCAGGTTTTTCTATTCTATATTCCTTTAAAATTTTTTTAGGTTCAGTATTTTTTTTTGCATAAAAACCTTTCATTTGCTTGGTTAATTTTGAACTTTTTATTTTCATAAAACCAAGTTTGACAGATGAATAACCATTCTTTTCTTTACTATAAATATCTATAACTCTTCCTTTTTCAATTTTTATTACAGTCACTGGAACAGATGTTCCTGAATCAAAAAACTCTCTTGTCATCCCTATTTTTTTTCCTATAAGTCCAAGCGTCATAATTATATTTTAATTTCTATATCAACACCTGAAGCTAAATCTAATTTCATTAATGCTTCTACAGTTTGTGGAGTTGGTTCAACGATATCTATAAGTCTTTTATGTGTTCTGGTTTCAAATTGTTCTCTACTTTTTTTGTTTATATGTGGTGATCTCAATACGGTAAATTTTTCGATTCTTGTTGGAAGAGGGATTGGCCCCTTAATTTGGGCCCCAGTTCTTTTAGCAGTATTGACAATTTCTTGGGTTGATATATCCAAAATTTTATTATCGTAAGCTCTAAGATGTATTCTTATATTTTGTCTTTCCATTGTTAAGCCATTTTCTTTGTTACTTCGTCTTGTACGTTTTGAGGTACTTTTTCATAGTGGTCAAAAAACATAGAATATTGTGCACGACCCTGTGACATTGATCTAAGATTGTTTATGTAACCAAACATGTTTGCCAGTGGAACCATTGCACTTATTACTGTAGCATTTCCTCTTGTCTCAGTTGTTGAAACTTGGCCTCTTCTACTATTTAAATCTCCAATAACATCGCCCATGTAATCTTCTGGAGTGATAACTTCAACTCTCATAACTGGTTCTAGTAATTTTAAATGAGCTTTTATACAAGCGTCTTTAAAACAATTTCTTGAAGCGATTTCAAAAGCAAGAACACTTGAGTCTACATCGTGATGCAAACCATCAACTATGGTAACTTTATAATCTATAATTGGAAAACCAGCTAAAACACCGTTATCAGAAACACTCTCAATACCTTTTTCAACACCTGGTATGAATTCCTTAGGTATAGCACCACCTTTGATTTTGTTTTCAATTTCTCTTCCTTTACCAGGTTCAAGCGGCTCAACTGTAAGCTCGACTTTAGCAAATTGTCCTGCCCCGCCACTTTGTTTTTTGTGAATATAAACATTTGAAATTGGCTTAAGTATGGTTTCTCTATAGGCAACCTGAGGTGCTCCAATATTTGCTTCTACTTTGAACTCTCTTTTCATTCTGTCAATTATTATATCAAGGTGTAATTCACCCATGCCTTTAATTATAGTTTGTCCAGACTCTTCATCGGATGTTACCTTAAAAGATGGATCCTCTTTAGCTAACCTACCAAGAGCTTCTCCCATTTTTTCTTGGTCTCCTTTAGTTTTTGGTTCAACTGCTATTTCAATAACAGGATCAGGAAATTCCATTGGTTCTAAAACGACAGGGTTTTCTTCATCACAAAGTGTGTGTCCTGTTATTGTATGTTTTAACCCTGCTAGAGCAACTATGTCGCCAGCATTAGCTTCTTTTACATCTTCTCTGCTATTCGCATGCATAAGCAACATTCGTCCAACTCTTTCTTCTTTGTCTTTCGAACTGTTATAAATACCTGTACCTGATTTAAGCGTTCCAGAGTAAATTCTGATAAATGTTAAAGATCCAACAAATGGGTCATTTGCTACTTTAAAAGCTAGGGCTGAGAAAGGTTCTTTGTCTTCAAATTTTCTTTCAATTTCATCTTTGGAATTGGGCTTAGTTCCTTTTATTGAATTTAAATCCTTAGGACTTGGTAAGAAATCTACTACAGCATCAAGTAATGGTTGAACTCCTTTGTTTTTAAAAGCAGATCCTGTGAAAACTGGTACAAAGTCAAATTTTAAACAACCACTTCTTATACAAGATATTAAATCTTTTTCGGATATTTCCTTTCCGTTTAAGTAATCATCCATCAACTTTTCATCTTGTTCAACAGCAGTTTCTATCAACTCTTTTCTATATTTAGCTGCTTGATCTTTAAGATCTGCGGGTATATCTGTATATTCAAATTCTGCACCAAGTTTTTCGTCTTTCCAAATAACAGCTTTCATTTTAATTAAGTCGACAATTCCTTTTAAAGAAGCTTCCATTCCAACTGGTATTTGCATAACCAAAGGTTTGGCTCCAAGCCTATCTTTGATCATCTGAACGCAATTAAAAAAATCAGCACCCGTTCTATCCAATTTATTTACAAAACATATTCTTGGTACTTTATACTTGTCTGCTTGCCTCCAAACAGTTTCTGATTGAGGTTCAACGCCTGCTACTCCATCAAAAACAGCTACTGCTCCATCTAAAACTTTTAAAGATCTCTCTACTTCAATAGTGAAATCAACGTGTCCAGGTGTATCAATAATATTAATTCTATGTTCTCTCCAAAAACATGTTGTTGCAGCTGATGTGATTGTTATTCCTCTTTCCTGTTCTTGCTCCATCCAGTCCATTGTAGCAGCTCCATCGTGAACTTCTCCAATTTTGTGACTCTTGCCGGTATAATAGAGAATTCTCTCAGTTGTAGTAGTTTTGCCGGCATCGATATGTGCCATGATACCGATATTTCTATATTTTTCTAAATTATGTGTTCTTGCCATAAAATATTACCATCTAAAATGAGCAAAAGCTTTATTCGACTCTGCCATTTTATGAGTATCCTCTTTTTTTTTAACTGCTGATCCTTTATTTTGTGAAGCGTCCATAAGTTCATAAAATAATTTTTCAGCCATTGTTTTATTCTTTCTTTTTCTTGAAGCATCTAAAAGCCATCTTAATGCTAATGCTTGTGATCTACTGTGTTTAACTTCTACTGGAACTTGGTAAGTTGCACCACCAACTCTTCTTGATCTTACTTCTAAATTAGGTCTCACATTACTTACTGCTGTATTAAAAATTTTTAATGGATCTTGGTTCTTTGTTTTTATCTTTTCTAAGGCTGTATACAAAATTTTTTCTGCAGTTGATCTTCTACCATCATACATTATTGAATTAATAAATTTAGATACAACTTTTGAACCAAATTTTGGATCTGAATAAATTTTTCGCTCTGGTGCTTTTCTTTTTCTAGACATATATTATTATTTTGGTTTTTTTGCTCCGTAAAGAGATCTTCTTTTTCTTCTTGCTGTAACACCTTGTGCGTCAAGGTTTCCTCGAAGGATGTGATATCTTACACCAGGAAGGTCTTTAACTCTTCCTCCTCGAATTAAAACAACTGAGTGTTCTTGTAAATTATGCCCTTCACCAGGAATATAAGCAGTTACCTCAAAACCGTTTGATAACCTCACTCTTGCAACTTTCCTTAGTGCAGAATTTGGTTTTTTTGGTGTTGTTGTATAAACCTTAATACAAACAGCTCTTTTAATTGGCTGTTTTTCAAGTGCAGGAACTTTGTTTCTAGACAAAGGTCTGGTTCTAGGTTTTCTTAACAATTGATTTATAGTCGGCATAATTTAAAATTTTGAAAAGCAAAAGAAAGGCTGTACCAATTTTCTTATATGAAGTTATTGTTTAAGGTGATTAAAAAACCTTACTTTTAACTATCAAAATTGCGCTAAATTACCATTGGATCTGCAAAAGTCAATAAGACCTGACGAATAAGGGAGGCTAAAAACTATGTGTTTTACCTAGATTTTAAGCCTCTATTTGATCTTGTTTTTCTGTTTCCTGTTTTTCTGACTTTTCTAATTCGGCTAATCTCTTATTATCTTCCTCTTTAGCTTTATTGTCTAAAATGCTTTTGCTTAAACCAGTACCGGCTGGCACCAATCTTCCTACTATTACATTTTCTTTTAAACCCTCTAAAGTATCAACTTTTCCCTTAATTGCAGCATCTGTTAAGACTCTTGTAGTTTCTTGAAATGAAGCAGCTGAAATAAACGAATTAGTTTGTAAAGAAGCTTTTGTTATTCCTAAAAGAATTCTTTCACCTTCAGCAGGTTTTTTTCCATCCTTTTTAAGTTTTTCATTAATTTCATCCAATATTGTTTTATCAATTAATTCACCTGATAATAAATCAGTATCGCCTGAATTTTTTATCTCTACCTTTTTTAACATTTGTCTAACAATTGTTTCGATGTGTTTATCGTTTATGACTACACCTTGCATTCTGTAAACTTCTTGTACTTCGCTGACAAAATATTCAGTGAGTGCCTCAACACCTTTTATTCTTAGGATATCATGTGGCGCTGGACTTCCATCAAGCAAATTTTCTCCTCTTTTAATTTTTTCTCCTTGATTAAAGTTGATGTGTTTGCCTTTTGGAATTAAATAGTTCGATGTTTCGCCGTTATCAGATACAATTGATATTCTTTGCTTTCCTCTGATCTCTTTACCAAATTGTATAGTCCCATCATTTTCAGCAATAATTGCACAATCTTTCGGTCTTCTAGCTTCAAAAAGTTCAGCAACTCTTGGTAATCCACCTGTAATATCTTTTGTCTTTGAAGTTTCTTTTGGTAACCTCGCTAGTACATCGCCTGCAAATATTTTTTGACCGTCTGTAACAGACAAAATTGTATCTGGAACTAAATAATATCTGGCTTCATTACCATCAGCTTTCTTAATTACCTCGCCTTCGGAATCTCTCAAAGTTATTCTTGGTTTTAAATCTGTATTTTTTGATTGAGATTTCCAATCAATTACAGATTTAGCTGCAATACCTGTTGCATCATCAAGAGTTTCTGCTAGAGATACACCATCAACTAAATCCATGTAATTAACTATACCGTTTGTTTCTGCAATTACTGGTAAAGTGTATGGATCCCATTCACATATTTTTTTTCCTTTTTGCACTGTTTCTCCTTGTTGATAATATAGTTTTGATCCATAAGGAACTTTATATATAGCTAATTGTCTTCCGTTGTTATCTTCTAGTGAAAGCTGAGTGTTTCTTCCCATAACAACAATATTATTTTTTGAGTCTTTTATTAAATTTTTATTATTTATTTTAAGAATTCCTTCGTTGACTGAAATTACAGATGAATCTTCTTTAATTTGGGCTGTGCCTCCTACGTGGAACGTTCTCATAGTAAGCTGGGTCCCTGGTTCACCAATTGATTGGGCTGCGATCATCCCAATTGCTTCTCCAATACTTACCATTCTTCCTCTTGAAAGGTCTCTACCATAACACATTTGACAAACACCTTTTTTTGATCCGCAAGTGATTACAGAAAAAACCTGTAT
>CETM01035775.1_pt1 | contig 25527 bp, 21 predicted proteins | sample 361451 | NCBI WGS metagenome assembly CETM01 (sample SAMEA2622690, study PRJEB7988) | marine metagenome | isolation source: saline water (ENVO:00002010), including
TGATCTTAATCACCTACGCGACTCGCTGCAGGATGCCGGTTCATGGCTGTGCCAGCGAATCAATGACCTGAGACTGGAGCATTTGTCATGAGCCCGGAGCCTACAGTCATCATCGGTGGTGGAGTGATCGGTTTATCCATTGCCTATGAACTTGCCTGTCGTGGACATCAAGTTCAGGTTTTGGAGCGAGGCAGCCAGTTTGGCCGGGAAGCCTCCTGGGCAGGCGCGGGGATTTTACCTCCTGCAAATCCTGATTCAGCACTCGACCCCAGTGACTATCTGCGAGGCCTGAGTCACCAGTTGCATCCTGATTGGGCCGCCCGACTGAAAAGTGAAACGGGCATCGACACCGGATTCCGTCGCTGCGGAGGAATCTATCTTGCCCGGAAATCCGGAGAAGCAGCATCACTGACTGGCTATATGCATTTGCTGGCCGAGCAGGGACACGAGACCATCCATTTAGATCAGGACAAACTCCTTGCACTGGAACCAGCCCTTGATCCCGAACAGTTTCATACTGCGTACCTACTGCCTGACGAATTCACATTGCGCAACCCACGCCATGTCAAAGCACTCGTAAAGGCTTGTGAACAACGCGACGTGCAATTAATGACTGACTGTGAAATACAGGATTTTGAATCGTCAGGCGAAACCATTACGGGACTTAGAACTTCGCGGGGACGCATCACAGGTAAACAATATTGCATCGCTGCCGGCGCTTGGTCCTCTCAATTATTAAGGAAAATTTCAGCCATCCCGACGGGAATTGTGCCCATCCGTGGACAGATGATCCTATTTGAAGGTCCGAAAAACCTAATCCACCGCATTCTCAATGAAGGCTCACGCTACCTGGTGCCTCGTTCCGATGGAAGAATACTAGCCGGATCGTGCGAAGAAGAAGTTGGATTCCAAAAAGGAACAACGCGTGAGATGCTTGAACAACTAACGGATTTTGCCTATTCCATCGTACCGGCCCTAAAAGAACTTGAAGTGACACTCAGCTGGTCGGGACTACGACCTGGAAGTTTTGACGGAGTTCCCTACTTGGGCAAAGTACCAAATGTCGACAACCTGGTTATGGCATCCGGACATTTCCGCAGCGGCCTTCATCTTTCAACAGGTACAGCCGTCCTGATGGCAGATTTGCTCGAACACAAAACATCAGAATTTGATTGGGAACACTTTAGTCTCATTCGATAAGAAAGAGGCAGCTAGTATTTATGGCAGTAGATAGACCAGCAACGATTTTGATTATTGGAGCAGGCCCCATTGGCCTGGAAACGGCACTGTACGCTCGTTACCTGGGCTATGACGTCATCGTCTGTGAAGCCGGTGACGTTTGCCAGCAAGTGCAACGCTGGAAACATGTTCGCATGTTTTCACCATTTGAATTGAATTGTTCACCACTGGGAAAGGCTGCGATTGGAAGTCATGATCCTCAGCACTCATTTCCTAAAGACGACGAGATCATTACTGCCAGACAGTGGATGAGTGACTATCTCATTCCACTTGCGCAAACCGATTTGATCCGCAAGCACATCCAAACTAATTGCCGTGTTATCAGTGTTTCCAGAACGTGGGTCCACAAATCTGATTTGGATTCAGAGCAACGTCAAGAAGACGCGTTTCGAGTGCTTATTCAGCGAGAGGAAATACAGCAAGTCATAACTGCCGACGTGGTGATCGACACTTCCGGTGTACTCACCAATCCCAACCCGATTGGTGCCGGTGGATCAAATGCCTGCGGTGAACAACAAGTCGAGCAGCAGATCGATCGAGTCATTCCGACCATAGATGCAGCGGAAGCCCTGACCGGCAAGCGAGTGGCTGTTGTCGGCGCCGGACATTCAGCCGCGACAACTCTGATTGCGTTAGCAGAAAACGCTGTGGCGGTCACCTGGATCACAAGAAACGCCTCGGAAATTGCCGGAGGCGAAATCCCGGATGACCCGTTGACTGAACGCAAACGCATTTCACAACGTCTGACTGAATTAGTCCTCGCTGGAAAAATTCACTGTCTTCCAAACGTCGCGATTCACGCCATCACGACAACTGACGATAGTGCGATGCAGATCGAATATTTTCAGCAGACCGATAGTGAGGATGAACTGGAAATTCAACAGGCCATGTTCGAGCATGTATTCGGTTTTACCGGATATCGGCCAGACACCTCCATGTATCGGGAATTACAAGTTCATCAGTGCTATGCCACCGAAGGACCGATCAAACTAGCGGCAAACTTGCTCAACGAAAATGCATCCGATTGCCTGGAAATTGGAAGCGGCTCCAACTCGCTGCTGCTCAATCCGGAACCTGATTTTTATATACTGGGAATGAAGAGCTACGGTCGTCAGCCCGGGTTCTTGTTTCACACTGGATTACAACAAGTCGTCCAGTTATTTCAGATTCTTGGCGATAGGGAATCCCTGAACGTTTACCAGACTTTTCAGAATTAAGATGGTCTTTGGTTGCGTGCTGCAAAGAAAAATCGCATGGAATTCACGCCAGCACAAATCTCATTATCCCATTTAGATGAACTCTGGTTCCAAGTCACGGGAACACGTTGTAATCTCACCTGCCATCACTGCTTCATCTCGTGTAGTCCACATAATAAGAGCTTTGATTTTCTGAGTCGGCAGGAAATCCAGCAATACCTTCAAGAGAGTGTGGAACTTGGAGTGAAAGGATATTACTTCACCGGAGGCGAGCCTTTTCTGCATCCTGACATGGTGGATATACTCTGTGACACATTGCAATTTGGCCCGGCAACTGTGCTTACCAACGGAACTGTCCTCAAAGAGCAGTGGCTAAATCGCCTTAGTAAAGCTCAACAGCAATGCCGGTATAGTTTAGAATTCCGAGTTTCTATCGATGGATTTGATGCCCCAACCAACGATCCCATTCGAGGGGACGGCACATTTGATCGGGCGATTCGGGGAGTCGAACTACTGGTGCAATCAGGATTCCTACCGATTATCACAGCAACTCGCACCTGGCCTGACAGTGAAGACCAGAAAGTACTCGGCGAATTCACAACCATGCTCCACAAGCGAGGCTATCAACACCCTCGAATCAAACTGCTTCCTTCGCTGAAACTCGGTGCCGAACAGGCACGGACAGAAGCTTATTCCGAGCATGAACGCGTTTCGGATACGATGCTGAACACGCTGGACCAACAGCAATTTGTCTGTGAACACGCTCGTATTGTGACTGACCGCGGAGTACACGTTTGCCCGATTCTCATCGAGTCTCCGGATTCGGTACTTGGGCAGGATTTAAAGAACGCTACCGAACAGCCCTTCGATCTGAACCATGGTGCGTGTTTTACCTGTTATCAGTACGGTGCCATTTGCTCCAATGTCTCGCTTAACACAACACCCGAACGAGGCTCTGAATGACCGTACGACTCGCCTTATTGGGAGGCATCTATAATAACTACCTGGCTTTGGAGGCGGCATTACGGCAGGCTTCGGAGTTAGGTGCCGAGTCCTATTATTGTCTGGGAGACATCGGTGCTTTTGGACCCCATCCCGATCGTAGCTTTCCTTTACTACATCAATATGACGTCCAGTGCATTCAGGGAAACTATGACGACAGTATTGGTAATGAACTGGATGATTGCCAATGTGGCTACACCGATGCGCGTGATAATTATTTCGCTCAGAAAAGCTACGACTATACGTTGGCCAACACCAGCGATGAAAACAAACGCTTTTTGAAATCGCTTCCCAACGAACTCATTCTGGAAATCGAATCGCACCGACTACTACTGTGTCATGGCAGTCCCCGTCGCACCAATGAGTTTCTATGGGAGTCAACGACACCAACCCATTTTCTGGAGTGGTTTTTTCGTGAACGCCAAGTTGATTTCATTGCCGGCACACACACCGGTATAAAATGGCATCAGCAAACAAAGCTGGGACGGTTTGTAAATATCGGAGTACTTGGAAGACCTGAAAATGACGGTCAGACAAATGTATGGTTTACGATGGTAGAAGTATCACGCGATGAAATCAGAACCAGTTTTCACCCCGTTCAATATGACCATACCCGACTGAGCCGGGAGATGCATCAGGAAGGATTACCTGATGAGTTTATAGAGACGATCGAAACTGGCTGGTGGACGACCTGTTTAGAGATCCTACCTCAAAAAGAGAGAAAGGCAGGGCAGTTCTAGCAATAATAAACGACACCCTCCACCCACTCCCCAAAAAACAACAAACCGAACTAACTAACCACTTGCCCACCGAAGCCTTAGCAAAGGCCGGGGCTAACTGTCTAATTGCCTAACTGCCTAATTGTCTAACTGCTCACATGCCCAACCGTCTAAATGCTTCCGTTCTGTCTTCTATGATTGGAATTGCCGTTGTCACGGCAATTTCGGTTGCCTATACAGGCATGCCGTTGTGGATTGATGAGCTCCATACTTCGTGGAGTATTTTCGGTGATTGGGGTTCGGTTGCTGAGCGAGCATCGGCAGGGAACCAATCCCCGTTCTACTTCTATTTACTCAAGGCGTTTGTCGGAATTTTCGGACATAGTGAAACTACACTCCGCCTCTTTTCGGTCGGCTGTAGCTGTGGCGCCGTGCTGTTATTGAGTTGGTTATGCCAGCGGCACAAACTTCCATTCTGGGCTGCGGCGATTACTACACTGACATTTGCGGCGGGGCACTTACAGCTTTTGTTTGCGGTGGAAGCCCGGTCCTACAGCTTACTGACGTTATTGGTATTGTGTTTATTTTGTGTACAAACTCTACGCAATAACCGGATAGACCAGAACTTCCCCTGGAAGCTGGAGGGATTGTGGTTATTCATTGCGGCACTCTGTGTCTACACGCATTATATTGCGATTCCAGCGGTGGCCAGTTTAGCAATCAGTGTTCTTTTCATAAGTGAACATGAATTCAAAATGCGTCGGAATCTGTGCATCGTGCGACTTTGCGGTCTTGGTTTGATTGCATGTACGCAATTCAGTACGCTCCAGAATATCTATCATCATCGCAACCAGTGGGCCATCTTCATCCACGCTGAAAAAGCGACAGTGGATTCATTGCTGACAACCTTACCGGTACTGAGTACGATTCTTTTGCCCGGATTGTTTTGTCTGGTTAAGCAAGTGCGTAAGACGGAGCATCAGGCCATCGTTCGATCTGCCTTGGTACTGGCTATTTTGCCTTTGGGGATGGCATGGCTGACCACTCGACTCGACTGGCTCAATTGGTTTTACCCTCGCTACCTTGTGGCGAGCCTGCCAGCATTGAGTATTTTCTGCGGTTTCAGTCTGCATGCTCTCTGGCGACAAGCCAAACTGCCCGAGAGCGTCATGATCCTGCTGACTCTTCTTCATCTAATCGCCTTTTTTAGTTTTGACTCGGATGTCATTTCCAAAACCACAAACCAGCAAGTGACACTTAAACAGGAGCGTTGGGATCTGGTTGTCCAGACGCTTAACTCTACAGCGACCGCTCCCGGCACAGTTCTGTTAACTGGCGGGTTAGTGGAGGATCGACGATTACCGCTGCAAGCGGATGCGCCGCACACGGCCAACATGACCACTTCGGAATACTGTGGTTTTCCATTGAAAGGCATGTACGCTCTTTCAGAATCACTGACTATCGAGCCGATGAATTCGAGTGACGATGGTTTCGAACAATTACTTGCGAGGATTTCCGAATTACCGGAAGGCTGGCTCATCGCTCGCGGCAAGCGTCGAAACGCTGCCATTCAGGCCCTGCTTGAACAACGTCTGGGAGAAAATGGGTTTCAAGATCATGAGATCCCGGGACGGGTCAACTTATATTTCTGGTCTGACAAGTAAACTTCCCGCGAATACTGTCCGGACTATCTCACTAACGCAGTTGTTAGATTTAGCGGATAGGCAATAATGAGTACTTGGACGTTACTCGCCATTCCTTCAACAGAGCATTTCCGGAGTCTGTAAACACTGTGACCATTGATCGTACAACTGAGTTAAAAGAAATCATGCAGCAACGCGTGATGATTCTCGATGGCGCCATGGGCACGACAGTCTTTTCGCTGGGATTTGACGAGCAAACGATCCGTGGTGAAAAGTTTGCAGATCACCACAAGGACGTCAAAAACTTTGTGGACTTAATCTCCATTACTCATCCGGACACGTTGACAGACATTCATCGCAAATTCCTTGCTGCTGGTGCCGACATCGTCGAGACCAATACCTTCGGTGCCACTCCGATTGGCATGGCCGAGTTTGATTTACCGCACCTGGTGCATGACATCAATGTCGCTGCCGTACAGGCGGCACGAAGGGCCTGCGATGAATTCACCAACGACAATCCAGACAAGCCACGATTTGTTGCCGGTTCGATCGGTCCGACGACCAAGACCTGTTCGATTTCTCCGAAGGTGGAAGATCCCGGTTATCGTGAAGTCACCTTTAACGAGCATGTGGATTCCTATTACGCTCAGATCGCTGCGTTGATTGAGGGCGGTGTCGATATCCTGTTTCCTGAGACAACTTTCGACACACTTAATCTGAAAGCCTGCTTATTTGCCATCAAGAAGTATTTTTCCGACCACCAAGTCAATTTGCCGGTGATGGCATCGGTTACCATCACCGACGAGGCTGGCCGAACTCTGACGGGCCAGACGATCGAAGCTTTTTGGAACAGTATCTCGCACTTTGATTTACTAAGTGTGGGTATCAACTGTGCATTAGGCGCAGAAAAAATGCGGCCTTATGTGGAAGAGTTATCGCGGATCGCTCCGGTTCATATTAGCTGTCATCCGAATGCGGGATTGCCCAACGAATTTGGTGGGTTTGATCAAACACCGGACGAGATGGCGACGCATTTACAAGACTTCCTTTCCAATCAATGGGTCAACATTTTAGGTGGCTGTTGCGGGACGACTCCTGATTACATTGCCGCAATTGCTCAGGCTGCCGACAATATGCCTCCGAGAATGGTCAGCCGTGTCGATCCCTTAATGCGATTAAGCGGTCAGGAAGCATTAACACTGCGAGACGACTCGAACTTCCTGATGATTGGTGAACGTACCAATGTCACCGGTTCACGTCGTTTCGCACGACTCATCCGCAATGACGAATATGAAGAAGCCGTTGAGGTCGCTCGGCAACAGGTACTCGGCGGCGCTGCCGTGATCGATATCAACATGGACGATGCTTTGCTCGATGGTGAAGCTGCCATGACCCGGTATCTCAACTTGATTGCTGCCGAGCCGGATATTGCTAAAGTCCCCATCATGCTCGACAGCTCTAAATGGTCTGTCATTGAAGCAGGTCTGCGATGCGTGCAGGGGAAAGCCATTGTCAATTCCATCAGTCTCAAGGATGGGGAAGAGGAATTTCTCCGCCGAGCGAGACTCATTCGGCAATACGGTGCGGCCACAGTCGTCATGGCATTTGACGAAGAGGGACAAGCGGTTGAGACGGACGAGAAGGTGCGGATCTGCAAAAGGGCGTTTGAATTACTGACCCGGAATGTTGGCTTCCCGCCCGACGATATTATCTTTGACCCGAACATACTGACCGTGGCAACGGGTATCAGCGAACACGACAACTATGCTGTGAACTTCATCGAAGCCACTCGTCAGATTAAACAAGAGTGCCCCGGCGCCAGGGTTTCGGGCGGCGTGAGTAACATTTCCTTCTCCTTCCGCGGTAACGATGTCGTCCGCGAAGCCATGCATTCCGCCTTTTTATTTCATGCGATCAAAGCCGGTCTGGACATGGGAATTGTCAATGCCGGGCAACTTGAAATCTATGAAGAAATCCCAGCTGATTTACTTGAGCATGTCGAGGACGTTCTCTTAAATCGTCGCGAAGATGCAACCGATCGGTTATTAGCCTTTGCCGAAACAGTGAAAGGCCAGGGCGGTAAAAAGGTTGAAGAGGACCTGGCCTGGCGCGATGCGCCCGTGGAACAACGGTTAAGCCACTCTATGGTGAAGGGCATCGATAAATTTATTGAAGACGACGTCGAAGAATTCAGGCAAACTACGGACCGGGCACTTCAGGTGATTGAAGGTCCGTTAATGGATGGAATGTCGATTGTCGGAGATTTGTTTGGTGCGGGAAAAATGTTCCTGCCTCAAGTGGTTAAATCCGCGCGAGTCATGAAGAGGGCCGTGAATTACCTGTTGCCGTTTATGGAAGAGGAAAAGCGAGCAGCGGGACTGGACGAGAACAGTTCTCGCGGAAAAATCCTCATGGCTACCGTCAAAGGTGATGTCCACGACATTGGTAAAAATATTGTGGGCGTGGTACTGGGATGCAACAATTTCGAAATCATTGATCTCGGTGTCATGGTTCCCAGTGAAACGATTCTTGAAGTCGCTCAGCAGCAAAACGTTGATATTATTGGACTTTCAGGGCTGATCACTCCGAGTCTGGATGAAATGGTACATGTCGCCAAAGAAATGACGCGTCTGGGAATGGACGTGCCACTGCTTATCGGTGGCGCAACGACCAGCGCCAAACACACAGCTGTCAAAATTGCACCGCAATATGAAAATCCGATCGTGCATGTTCTCGATGCATCGCGTAGTGTCGGCGTCGTCGAATCTCTGCTGAGCGACCGGAAAGATAGCTTTGCCGAGGAGAACCAAGCCAAACAGGCAGAATTGGTGGAAGCTTTTGAAGGACGGAAAGTAAATCTGGTTAGCTACGACGAGGCACTCAAAAATCGATTCACCACGGATTGGAACAGTGTCGATATACGGCAACCGGAATTCATCGGCTCCCGTGTCATTGAACAACAATCTCTGGGGGAACTCGTTGACTACATCGACTGGACCCCCTTCTTCATGACCTGGGAATTGCGAGGGAAATACCCACGCATTTTTGACCATCCGAAGCTTGGTGAGCCCGCCAAAGAGTTATTCGACAATGCTCAACAACTACTCACACGAATCGTCGATGAAAAGTTATTTCAGGCCAAAGCAACGTATGGGTTCTGGCCAGCCAACTCAGTCGGCGATGACATTCTGCTGTATCAGGATGACAGCCGTTCGACCGAATTGAACCGCTTGCACGCCTTGCGACAACAAAACCCCCGCAAAGGGCAGGACTTCTTTCGGTCACTGGCCGATTACATCGCACCGGTGGATTCGGGCAGAGCGGATTACATCGGAGCCTTTGCCGTAACAACCGGATTTGGCAGCGCCGAATTGGCGGCAGAATTTGATGCTCAGGCAGACGATTACAACTCAATCATGGTCAAAGCACTTGCGGATCGGTTAGCCGAAGCGTTTGCAGAATACCTGCATCAGCAAGTACGACAACAATGGACTTATGAAGCCCCCGGCGTGTTTAGCAATACCGAGCTGATTGCGGAAAGTTACCGGGGAATTCGACCCGCTCCAGGGTATCCGGCTCAGCCTGATCATACTGAGAAAAAGACGATCTGGAGTCTGCTCGACGTTCAGGCCAATACGGGCATGCAGCTTACTGACAGCTACGCCATGATACCTGCGGCAAGTGTCAGCGGACTCTATTTTGCTCACCCGGAATCCCGCTATTTTGCGGTGGATCGTATCACCAAAGATCAGATCGAAAGCTATGCTCAGCGAAAAGGCATGAGTGTCGAAGAAACCGAACGTTGGCTGGCACCTATTCTGGGATACTAGACGGGAATTGCCACAAACGAATGGCACTCTGAGATTGCGGTCTCCGCGCCTAGCTTGTTATCATCTTCCAAATCACTAGAATATTAGCAGTGGCAGGAGCCAGGAGCCTCTGACGCTCATCAACACTTAAAAAACAAAAGTTTCTGCGGGAGCAGGATTAGTCATGACGCAAATCGAATCAGCCCGACGCGGCGAGATCACTCCGGAAATGGAATTCGTAGCAAACCGAGAGCAATTGACTCCGGAGTTTATTCGTGATGAGGTGGCCGCCGGTCGTATGGTAATCCCGGCCAACACTGAACACCTCAAGGGTGCGCTGGAACCAATGGGCATTGGGATTGCCGCCAAGTGTAAGATCAACGCTAACATCGGAAACTCGGCGGTTACAAGTGATATCGACGGGGAACTGGAAAAGCTGCATACAGCAGTCCACTTCGGTGCCGACACGGTCATGGATTTATCGACCGGCAAAGATATCGACTCGATTCGCAAAAAGATCATCGACAATTCTCCCGTACCGATTGGAACGGTACCGATTTATCAGATGCTTGAAGAGCTTGGTGGGAAAATTGAAGATATGCGAGCTCAGCATTTTCTGGATATGGTCGAACATCAGGCTCAGCAGGGTGTGGATTACATGACCGTGCATTGTGGTTTGTTGCTTGAGCACCTACACCTAACCACTCAACGTGTGACTGGGATTGTGAGTCGTGGTGGTTCGTTGATTGCCAAGTGGATGATGTCGCATCGCAAGCAGAACCCGCTGTACGAAGCTTTTGATGATCTCTGTGACATCATGCGAGCCTATGACGTGACCTGGAGTCTGGGGGATGGCCTGCGTCCTGGAAGCATTGCCGATGCCAGTGACGATGCCCAGTTTGCCGAACTCGAAGTACTTGGAGAGTTGGTGGAACGAGGTTGGGAACGAGGTACCCAGGTGATGGTGGAAGGTCCGGGGCATGTTCCCATGGACCAAATTGACATGAACATTAAGAAACAAATCGAAGTCTGCAAGGGTGCACCGTTCTATGTGCTCGGACCACTCGTTACAGATATCGCTCCGGGGTACGACCACATCACCAGTGGCATTGGTGCTGCTCTGGCAGGCTGGTCAGGTGCTGCCATGTTGTGTTACGTGACCCCCAAGGAACACCTTGGACTACCGAACAACGAAGATGTAAAGCAGGGGGTTATTGCCTATAAGATTGCGGCTCACGCCGCTGATATTGCTCGGCATCGCCCTGGTGCCACCGAACGAGACGATGCTCTCAGTAAAGCGCGTTTCGAATTCGATTGGAATGAGCAATTCCGATTGTCACTTGATCCGGAAACTGCTCAACGCATGCATGACGAAACACTTCCTCAAGCCACTTTCAAGAGTGCTCACTTCTGTAGCATGTGCGGGCCTAAGTACTGCAGCATGAAGATCACAGAGGATATCCGTCAGATGGCTGCTGAAGAAGGGCTGGAAGGCATGAATCTGGTAGAGATTGAACAGAGCTAACATCTACGTCTTTCTGTTTATTCTCATTTCCAAAATCGGAGTGTCTGTAGCAGCCACTTCCAGCAGGCGGGTATAGCCGGCTGTAATTTCCTGTTCTCTGGAAGCAACGAAATCAGCGTCCAGTCGGCGTTTATCGAAATCACCTTCCACCGTCACCGGTGGAAACTCCGCATGTACGATGTATTGTGCAAAGGTCGGATTACAATGCAGGTGGCGTTCGGAGGCGATGTGCAGGACTTCGGGATCAACCAATCCCAGTATGTAGCGAAGATATAGATCGCTTTCCACGATGTGGTCCACCTCGTGACCACACACTTCGCATAGATATCCTTCGTCGCATTTGGCCATTACAAACCCAGCACGTCGTACATGTTGTAAAGACCTGGTTGCTGTTGAGCGACGAACTTCGCTGCAGTCAGGGCACCTGATGCATAGCAGTCTCGATTGGAGGCTTTGACGGTCAATTCGATAGTCTCGCCTAACACTCCGAATACGATCGTATGCTCTCCGGGATTGTCTCCCGTACGAATCGCGTGATAGGCAAGTTCGTTACGAGGTCGAACGCCTACCTGACCTTCACGTCCATGGACTTCATTGGTGATCCCCATTGCATTGGAAATCAGATTGCCAAATCGCAAGGCCGTGCCACTCGGTGAATCCTCTTTAAACCGATGGTGACGCTCAAGAATTTCGACATCCGTTCCACCGGGATAATCTTTGAGCACTTCGGCAGCTGTCGTCGCCAGTTTCATTGTTAGATTCACCATCGTGCTCATACTGGGAGCCCAAACAACCGGAATTTCAGTTGCTGCTTGCTGGATGAGCGCTTTTTGATCGTCACTGAGTCCCGTCGTCGCAACCACCAATGGAGTCTTACGTTCCAGACACGTTCGAGTAATCGCTTCAGCACCTGCCGGAACCGAAAAGTCGATTACAGCCTGAGTATCGTCTCCCCATTCCGGGCTGAGCGACAATCCCAGCTCGCCCACACCGGCCACAACGCCGGCATCTTCACCTACTCTCGGGTGTGCCGCTGATTCAATCGCCGCTGTCAGCGTGACTTGTTCATCCTGGCTACCTAATGCAATCAATCGCTGTCCCATACGGCCAGCTGCACCGTGAATTGCAATTCCAATCATGCTCTCTTCCTTTTTTGAATCCAGACTCGATGTGTTGATGCCTCGCGTTTGAATCGCTTAGCCGTAGAGATTAATCGCCCTGATGATTTCATCCAGACTATTGGGAACGGCGACAGCTCGATTTGCATAGCTTGCACGACTGACACCGCGGACACCCAAAACTTCATTAAATTTATCCTGATCGGTGGTATGGTATGCCACCGTCGCCGTCGGGTCCTTCAGCTGATGGCCGGTTAAGATACAGACGACACGATCACTGGGAGCGATCACTCCCTGTTCCCTTAACATTTTCGCTCCAGCCACACTAGCAGCGCTGGCGGGCTCACAACCAATTCCACCGGAGCCAACTTTCGCTTTGGCATCGAGTATCTGTTGATCGGTGGCTTTTCGCACAACACCGTCACAGAAATCGAGTGCCCGGAGGCATTTGTCGAAATTCACCGGACGGTTGATTTCTATCGCACTGGCAATGGTAGACGCCTTTTTATTGGCGGCATCGAGTTCCTCGTAATAACTCTGCAATACCGAGCGGTCAATATTTCCTTCGTTCCAGCGAACGCCCCGGTTCTCAAACAACTCGTAAAGCGTGTCTGCTCCGGCTGCATTAATAATCGCCAATCGAGGAACTCGGTCGATGAGCCCTAATTCTTTGAGCTCCATAAAGGCCTTGCCAAAAGAACTTGAATTCCCCAGATTCCCCCCCGGAACGACGATCCAGTCCGGTATTTCCCAACCCAACGCTTCCAAAACCCGAAACATGATCGACTTTTGCCCTTCCAGCCGGAAGGGGTTGATACTGTTGACCAGATAAATGCCTAACTCTTTCGAGACTTCCTGCACACGCTGCATCGCATCATCGAAATCTCCTGTGATTTGCACCGTTAAGGCTCCATATTCAAGAGCCTGAGAAAGTTTACCGTAGGCGATTTTACCTGAACCGATGAAGATGACCGCTTTCATGAGCTGGCTAACGGCGCAGTACATTGCCAGCGACGCGGAGGTATTCCCCGTGGAAGCACAAGCCGCTCGTTTGGCTCCGATGCTGTGAGCGTGTGTGAAGGCCGCAGACATGCCATTGTCTTTAAAGCTACCGGATGGATTCATACCTTCGTACTGAAGATACAAATTGCCTTTGTCGATGCCCACAAAGTCCGAGACAAAATCAGCTTGCTGTAAAAGGGTTTGTCCTTCTCCCACCGTCACCACATGCTCGGGGACAGCAAACGGAAGCAATTCATGGAATCGCCAGATCCCACTAAAACTCAAACGCTCAGACCTTTTCGCCCACTTACTTTGGTAATAAGACCACTCGGTCGGCGTGCCAGCTGCATTCCAGTCATATTTGACATCCAGCAAGCTTCCACATTCGGTACAAGCTGTTAATACCTGTTCAATTCCAAATTGTTGTGAACAATTGGGATTAATACATTGTTGAATTGCCGCGTCTCTAAAAATCACGAATGGTGCCTGTTATTTCGAAGTAGCTCATTGCTGCATGGAACAAAAATACCTTGTGAACTGATCTATTGATGATTGAGTGAAATCACACCAAACCACCGGAAATCCAGTCTAAAACAGGTTGAATCAATCATCAACCACAATTGAGCGTTAACTGCGGAGCCTGTAGTTCTATTAGCAAATCTAATTATACCACCTTTGTGTATTTGACAGCACAATGACACATTCCTACAATTTTCTTTTTGAAAGAGGCCTGAATTGTATGGTCTCGATATTTCATGGAAACCTTACATTTGGTTACACCTCAGCAATCCTGGTCCCAGTAATAACAAAGTCATGGCAAAACTCAAAAACGCAATGAAAAAACGTGAATCAAAGCCGTTCAAGGACTTGTTGACGGCGTTACGGGCTCGATTGCGGGGGGATGTAAGTGGTTTAGCAGATGCCGCCTTGAATCAGAATGCTGCCAGCGGCAGTAGTTCGGCTTCGTCAAATCACATGGCTGATATGGGATCGGATCAGTATGAACAGGATTTTTCATTGTCCCTGATGGCCAATGAAGAAGAGGTACTCGAGCAAATCGATGCAGCCTTAGTTCGCATCGCTGAAGGATGCTATGGTGCCTGTGAGGAGTGTGAAGGTAAGATTCCGAAGATGAGACTCAACGCGATTCCATACACCGCTCATTGCGTCAAATGTGCTGACAAAATTCAGCGAGGTGTTTAAGGCGAACAGGATGGAATCTCAAGTCGAGTCGCATTCCACAGGCACTGATCTTACGACGGACACCCAATCCACTCCCACACTGGCAGGACGCCTGGCGCTTTTTCTGACGATCAGTGTCACGGGGCTCATCGCAGATTTGTGGTCCAAGTCGTACATGTTCACCGAACTCGGTCTTCCCGATGCCACCATCGGCGTGGACTGGTGGGTGATTGAGGGGTTCTTTGGATTCCAAACGGCCGTCAACCAAGGTGCTTTGTTTGGCATGGGGCAGGGTGGTAGCAGTGTCTTTGCTTTGTTCTCCATCATTGCGTTTGTTGCCATCATCGTTTGGTTTACCAAAGGAAAGGCCTGGCAAAGTCTGTTTCTGACAATCTGCCTAGGGTGTATCACTGGCGGAGTCTTCGGGAATTTCTACGACCGAATGGGCTGGTGGCATGGAGCCGACATCCATCCCGACTACGCTTATGGAGTCCGTGACTTTATTTTGTTCACGTATCAGGAATGGGTCTGGCCAAATTTCAACATTGCCGACTGTCTGCTCGTTTGCGGAGCGATGTTGCTGTTGATTTATTCGTTCAAAAGCGAAGAGGCTCAAGACACGTCTTCGGCCCAACCTGCCGAATAGCTACTCTGCCGTTTACTGAATCAGAGTCAGAGTTTCCTGCAGGACATGGCCATTGGTACCGATACCTTCGCCACCATGAATTGTGGCCGTCCCATTCCAGTCGGTAAACGTACCTCCGGATTCGACCATGATCGGCAGGATTGCTGCTGCATCCCAGACATTCATAATTGCATCGACCATTAGTTCAGCGCGTCCGGTCGCCACTAACAGGTAACCGTAAGCATCACCCCAGGTGCGTGTGATATAAGTTGCCTTTTCCAAAGCCAAATACTGTGACGTTCGATCGACTTCATAAAACGTACTGACCTGGGAGGTTACAAAGCAGCTTTCGTCCAGACTCGTTGTCGACGACACCTGCGGCGTGGCCAACGCGTCATCCCCTTTCAGGTAAGACGCACCGGATCCAACTTCAGCAAAAATCAACTCGCCCAGCGCAGGAATATAAATCACTCCGATACTACTTTCACCGTCGCGTTCAATACCTACCAGCGTCGCGTAAAGTGGTACACCACAAATAAAGGACTTCGTCCCATCAATGGGATCCACAATCCATCGGTACTCCGACGAGCCTTCCACGTTGTCGAATTCTTCACCAACAAGACTATCGTCTGGAAAACTTGCCTGAATGCGTTCTCGCAGCAACAGTTCAGCATCTTTATCCGCTGCCGTCACTGGTGAGCGATCATTTTTCTTTTCCACCTGCAGGCCAGCATGGCAGAATCGTTGTAACGTCTGCTGTCCGGCTTCCACGGCAAACCGCACGGCGGCCAACAGACGCGGTGAATACTGTTCTGACACTCCCGACAATAACTCGTCGAGGCGTTCCATAGAGAGTGTACTCATAGGTCGTTATTCTGACTCAGATTCCAACAATTCCTTGACAACATTATCAAGCGTCTTGAGTCCCAGGTCGCGGTCCACTTCGTAAAATCCAGCCTTGTAGTGCACAATACGCCCTTTCTGATCCAGCACGATGAACAACGGTAATTTGGCACCGGCACCGCGGGGATCTCCGATCTTTTCGATGTAGCCTTTGATATCAGCCACGATGGGAAAGCTAAGATTCATAAAGGAGGCAAACTTGCGAGCGTTCACTCGCACTCGTGAGCGTTCTGCGGGGTCTTCTAATAACGGATTGGAGACGACACCCAAAACATGGACGTCCTGCCCTTTGTATTTTCGATAGAGAAAATCCAGGTATCCGACCTGGCCATAGGGTTGCTCCAACGGGCTGGATTTATATTCCCAAAAGTGCAACACGGTGACTCCACCTGTCAACGACTCATCGGAATAGCTGTTTCCCCGATACAATTCAAAACCGGGCTCTTCAACGACCTTGCCAATAGCACGTGTCATCAGCGTAGCGACACCTCCACTACGCCCCTTTTGAGTCCTCAAGTCTGCCTGGGCCAATCGGGCAACAGCACTCAAGGGAGTCTCCTCTGAGACAGAAACAAGTCGCTCAATATCTTCCCGAAATACCTCGAGTTGCTCGTCATTCCAAACAATTTCTTTTTCCAGGCGTTCGATATCCACCTTCGTTCGAAATTTGTTGAAGACATCAAATGACAGGATCATCTTCGACCGCTGCTCGTCACTCAGTTTCTGGACATTTTTAAGATCATATTCCAAATCAAACCGATCCCCCCGGCCAATCGTGACGTTTTCGCGGAGGCGGATAATGGTCCCGTCATCGTTTACCCAAAACGTCCGTTTGACTCCAAAGTTTGTAAAGCCCAACACTCGCCAGGTTGGTTGACCATCGATCGTTTGACGTTCGGTAACTCGATAGGTCACAGGTCCTTGTTTCCAAATCGATTCCTGATTGAGTTTTTGTCCATCGGCAAGCTGAGGTAAAGCGATGGCAACAAAGGCTTTTAATTCATCATTGATATACAGTACCTGTGGATTGTTCCGGGAAGCGGTTGCCGCCTGGACATTCATCCCATTACCATCGAGCCATTGAGAAGATCCATAGGTGTGTGGCCAGGGGACACTACCGCGACCGTCTTCGATGACGATCCAGTGCAGCGTACCACCGTTTTCAGAAGCATCACGGACTGCCGCCAGTGTGAAATTCTTCGTCGTGGTTACCGGATCCCCTTTTTCTCCGATCATGGTGCCGGAGTAGGTTAATAATTCTGCACCAAGTAGCAAGGTTGAACCTGTTGATCCCATCACTGCCATGATGACCATAGCCCTAATGAACTTTAAGAGGCGGAAGCGAGGAGTAGATGCCATCCAATTAGCTTTCATAAAAGTAAAACAAATAATTGGCCGCTCAAATCAGACACGTGTTAGTAAAAAACGTTCGATATTTGACCTGACCCAAAGTCATTTCAGGCGATAAGTTGATTTTATCCCCATAAAATGTCCGATGCGAGTATGCAGGCGGTCGGAAAGCCGAGTATTCACTTATGATTTACTCGAAAATCCTCGGAATTCACGCTAAGTGAACCCGTTGCAGAGACTGGTTATCCGGTTATACTTACTTTTTCCGCTTATGTAAAAGCTGTCCAGTTATACGTAATCATTTATTAGAGGAATGCAACTCATGGCTCGAGTTTGCGAAATTTGCAGTAAGCAGGCACAAATCGGTAATTCGGTTGAGACCCGCGGTAAAGCTAAATATTTAGGTGGTGTAGGTACCAAGATCACCGGGATCACTCGCCGTAAATTTAAGCCCAACCTTCAACGTATCCGCGTCGCGCAACCAGATGGCACCAATAAACGCATGCGTGTATGCACTCAGTGCATTCGCAGCGGAGCAATTCGTAAGGCAGTCGCCGTTAAACCATTTGAGGTTTAACCCATCGGAAAACCAAAGCAGCTTTGCTCTTCGGTCTTCCCCGTAAAAACGAACTCCCGAAACACCAATTGGTCCGCCAGCGGCGCACCATGCCGGATCCAGCAAACCTGGACCGGAGGTTTGTTTCGGGATTTTTTTGTTTCCCCCCCCAACAGGACCCTAAGATGTCTCTTACCCGTCAGGATGTAGAAAAAGTCGCTCTATTGGCGCGACTCAAATTTGACGACGAAGGTCTCGACAAGATGACCAGCCACATGGTTCAGATCGTCGAGTATGTCGACAAACTGTCCGAGCTTAATACGGATGACGTTGAACCTATGGCACATGCATTGGATGTTTTTAATGCGTTAGCAGAAGACGAGCCTCGAGCCAGTCTCCCTCGCGAAGAAGCACTCCGCAATGCTCCCAAAAACGATGACGAATACTTCCGTGTACCCGCCGTCTTAGGGGAGTAAGCGTCAGCACACCGAGACAGCACTTTGCGTGTATCGGACTATTTCGACAGAGATTACCTTATGTCCATTATTCAAAAGACAGCCACTGAACAACTAGCACTGCTCCAGGCAGGCGAATTAACCAGTGTCGAATTGACTCAGGCCTATCTGGATCGCATCGAACAGGTAGACGGTTCCATTGGTGCTTTTCTACGTGTCGAATCAGATTCGGCACTGCAACAAGCAGCGACGATCGATGCCAAACGCAGCGCCGGCGACTCACTCGGCAAACTAGCGGGACTTCCAGTCGCCATCAAAGACATCCTCTGCACTAAAGATACGCCAACCACCTGTGGTTCGAGAATGCTCGAACATTTCCAGCCTCCTTATAATGCAACCGCCGTCGAAAAGTTACTTTCGGCTGATGCGGTGATTCTGGGGCGAACCAATATGGACGAGTTCGCTATGGGGAGTTCCACCGAGAATTCGGCTTACCAAACAACTCAAAACCCCTGGGATATCACTCGTATTCCGGGCGGCAGCAGTGGCGGAGCGGCAGCCTGTGTCGCTGCCGACATGGCTCCCTTGTCACTCGGTACAGATACCGGTGGATCGATTCGACAGCCTGCTGCATTGTGTGGTTGTGTCGGCTTAAAACCGACCTACGGCCGCGTCAGCCGTTACGGCTTAATCGCCTTTGCCAGCAGCCTTGACCAAATTGGCCCTCTGGCACGAACGGTAGACGATACTGCATTACTACTGGAAGTACTGGCTGGATACGATCCGCTGGACTCCACCTCCGTCAATCGTGAAACTCCTGCTTACAGCCAAACCGTCCACCAACCGCTCGAAGGGCTGACACTCGGTGTAGTTGAGCAACATTTCTCCGAAGGCATTGATGCAGAAGTCGCAACTTCCGTGCAGCAAGCCATTCAGGTTTATCAATCGCTTGGTGCAACCATTAAGTCGATTGAAATGCCTCATGCTGATTACGGAATCGCGACGTATTACATCATCGCTCCCTGTGAAGCTTCCAGTAATCTCGCACGCTACGACGGCGCTCACTACGGATATCGAACCGATCAGGCAGAAGTTCTCGCCGAATTGGCCGAGGACGGCAGTGATGAAGGACCTCTTGTGCGAATGTATCGTAAGACACGCAGTGAAGGGTTTGGCTCGGAAGTACAACGCCGCATTATGCTCGGCACGTATGCACTGAGTGAAGGATACTATGAGGCTTTTTATCTCAAAGCGTTAAAGGTTCGACGCCTGATTCGTCAGGATTATGACAGAGCCTTTGAGCAAGTCGACTTAATCATTGGGCCGGTCACTGCGAATCCCGCGTTTGCAAAAGGGGAAAAGACCAGTGACCCGATGGCCATGTATCTGGAAGACCTGTACACGGTCACGGCCAATCTGGCTGGCGTGGCGGGCATTTCGCTACCCTGTGGCTTTACCTCGGCCGGACTCCCGGTTGGTCTGCAACTTCAATCCGCTCCATTTGAAGAAGAAAAACTTCTCCGGGCAGCCCAAATGTACCAATCAGCTACTGACTTTCACAGCAGGAGGCCTGAGCTGTCATGAGTGAACTGCCTTACGAAATCGTCATTGGTTTGGAAGTCCATGTCCAGTTAAAAACCAATACCAAATTGTTTTGCCGGTGCAGCACCGCCTTTGGAAGTCCTCCGAACACTCAAACCTGTCCGGTCTGTCTGGGTATGCCTGGATCCTTGCCTGTGATGAACAAGAAGGCATACTTTCTGGGTATGAAAACGGCGTTAGCACTCCATTGCGGAATTCCAAAATTCACTAAATGGGATCGCAAAAACTATTTTTACCCGGATCTGCCTAAAGGCTATCAAACCAGTCAGTTTGATCTTCCGATGAGTGAGGAAGGGTACTTGGATATCAAGTCCACCAAAGATGAGTTTGAGCCTCGTCGAGTTCGTATCATCCGTGCACACCTGGAAGAAGACGCCGGTAAAAGTATCCATGATGAGGCGGCAGGCAAAGCCGATAGTCGAATCGACTTAAATCGCACGGGAACGCCTTTATTGGAAATCGTCAGTTACCCGGATATGCGAAGTGCTGCTGAAGCGAAGGCTTACATGCAGGAACTGCGTCTGCTGCTGACATACCTGGATGTTTCCGACTGCAACATGCAGGAAGGTTCACTACGCTGTGATGCCAACGTCAATCTACACATCACAACCGATGACGGTGTGATTGCCACTCCGATCGTCGAAATCAAAAACATGAACAGCTTCCGCAGTGTGGAACGCGGCATTAATTACGAAGCCAAACGGCAGTACGACGTGTGGCAGGAAACCGGTAAAGTACTCGGAGAGTTACCGAAACAAACGCGAGGCTGGGATGATTCCGCTCAGGTAACTCGTTCGCAACGCGAAAAAGAAGAATCTGCCGATTACCGATATTTCCCCTGTCCTGACCTGATTCCTGTGGTCGTCACCGACGAACAAATCGATGAAGTCCGTCATGAAATCGGTGACCTACCGGCGGCCCTGAGAGATCGGCTCGAAAGCGAGTATGACCTGACCACCTATACGGCAGATGTCATCGTTAATCAGGGGCTGGGATTTGTCGAATACTATCTGGAATTAGCTGCGGCTTCCGGAGATAACAAACTGGCCGGCAATTGGGTCCAGGGTGAGGTCTTACGAATCCTCAACGATCTGGAAATAGGCATTTCCGACTTCGGGGTGAGCGCAGCTGCTCTGGCTGAGCTACTTAAACTGATACAAGCTGGTGACCTCGACAGTTCCAAAGCCAAAGATGTCTTTACGGTCATGCTCGAGTCCGGCAAGTCGGCTGCCGCCGTGGTCGAGGATCTGGGTATCGAGAAAGTTGACGAGAGTGCTCTGGAAGATTTGTGCCGCTTGTTGGTAGAACGCAATCAACGGATTGTGGATGATGTCAAAAACGGGAATGAAAAGGCAGTCGGTGCCCTGATTGGACAGGCAAAAAAAGAAAACCCAAATGTCAATCCGGGGCAGGTTCGTCAAATCTGTCTCGATATCATTAATAGTCTGTAATTCCCGGCTTCACGCGACAAGGTTTGACGATGGATTCCGAAAGCTCTCAGCCTGACATTGGACAATTGGCCGAGTGGGATCGCCACTATGTCTGGCATGCCTTCACGCAAATGCAGGACTACGACCCGCTGGTCATCCAATCCGCTCGGGGATGCGTGCTGACGGACATACACGGCAACGAATTGATCGACGCAGTCAGCAGTGTTTGGTGCAATGTCCACGGGCATGCACACCCTCTGATCAATGCCGCCATCAGCGAACAGCTCAATCAGGTCGCGCACGTTACGTCGCTTGGCATGTCCAATCCAACGTCAATTCGTCTTGCTCAAAGATTAGCCGAAGTCACACCGGAAGGCCTGGAACACACTTTCTTCTCCGGTGATGGCGCCAGCAGCGTAGAAGTAGCTTTGAAGATGGCCTTTCAATACTGGCATCAACGCAAAGATCCTAAGCCTGCTAAAAACACCTACATTGCACTCGGCTCGGCTTACCACGGAGATACACTGGGAAGTGTTAGTGTCGGAGGCGTGGCAAGATTTCACGAGATGTTCGAACCGCTCCTGTTCAATGTCATTCGAGTGGAAAACCCGAATACCTACCGGTTACCCGATGGAATCTCACAAGAGCAGGCCACCCCATACTATCTGGCAAAACTCGAAGAGACTCTGAAACAACATCACGAGCAGGTAGCGGCCATGGTCATTGAACCGCTCATCCAGGGTGCTGCCGGACTGATTATGCAACCGGAGGGTTACTTGCGTGGCGTCCGGGAATTGACTCAAAAATATGATGTCCTTTTAATCGCAGATGAAGTTGCCGTTGGATTTGGTCGCACCGGCACCATGTTTGCCTGTGAACAGGAATCCGTGAGTCCCGATATCATGTGCTTAGCCAAAGGAATCACCGGTGGTTATCTGGCGATGTCCGCCACCATCGCCACGACTGAAATCTGGCAAGAATTTCTGGGGGATCCCGTCAAAACGTTTTATCACGGTCACACCTACGCCGGGAATCCACTCGCCGCCGCTGCTGCATTAGCATCTCTGGATTTATTCGAGCTGGAGCAAACACTGGCTAATGTCCGCCAACGCGAAGCAGAACTCAAGCAATTGCTTACCAGTCGCTTATCGGATCATCCCTTAGTTGGAGACATTCGCCAACGAGGGTTAGTCGCAGGAATCGAATTGGTCAGCAACAAGCAGACACGTCAGCCACTGGACCCAGCTTTGGGAATAGGCGGCAAAGTCTGTCTGGCTGCTCGGGAGAAGGGCGTTTGGCTAAGACCGCTACGTGATACTCTCGTGATTATGCCACCGCTATCGATCAATCAGCAGCAACTGACACAAATTGTGGAAGCCATCGCATACGGTCTCGACCAAGTCTAAGCTCAGGCAACTACTGCCGCACGGATTTGGTACCGTGAGGCGAAGCGGAAATATAGAGACCTTCCGGAAGAGGCCGTCCGGCACAGGCATATCCCATCCCAAAGAGCGTCGTTTTGATGCGGCGAAAATCATCAAAGCTATCGGGATAAACCCACACCGTGACGGTTGTCGTTTCCGGTACGGTTCGCTTAATGTATTGCAAAAATTGAGAACCGTCTGCCAACGCAGTGGTCACAGATTCGCCCATCGCATTTTCAACCGGAATCAATTCGAGTTTTAGCATCTCGATCTTTTGCTGTAAGCGAGGGCCGCTGCGAGTCTTCACGACATCGTTGGTATACCCAAGTTCATATCGCAGGCGATATCCGGAAACCGGGCCGATCGTTTCAATAATCCGCGGATGCTGGTGTAGTTTATGCACTTTACTTTGTGCATCTCTTTGCATCCGGTCAACCAATTCATCAAAGGGGACGTAGGAAACTCTGCCATGATTCAATCGAAAATGCATTTCCTTTCCGAACACGGTTTTTGCCATCGGTGTCGGCATATGTTCGATCACATGCACATCCGGTTTCATTTGCTGTAATACCTGCCGACTACGAATCAACTGACCAAGCTCCTGCGACATCGCTTCATACTGTGAAGTCAATTCCAGACTCGATTGACTTTCATCTGATAACGTCTCTTTTTGGGTCTGCAATTCACTCTCGGACAGTGTGATCGCTCGTAGAATTCGATCTCGCTCACTTTTTCGGTACTTCAGCTCGAGAGTCTGACGTTCTACGGTGTCGTCCAGTTCGATCACGCTGTCTTCGACTCTCTCTGCGATCACTTCAGCATCTCGCAGTTGCTCTTGAGATACTTGAGCAACTTCTGGAACCACTACCGGTTCCACCAGAGCATCCCGAGCGCGCATCATAACGACGATCACTAAAATGATCAGAATTCCGACCAGATTGGCAACGATATCCTGAAACGAATCCAGACCTCCAATACCAATTTCTTTAGTTTGCCGTTTACTCATCAATCCGTATGCCGCCAGACGTTAATCCCACTGCCAAACAGGGTGTACTGCAATTCCTTAAACCGCTTTTCACCACCTGGCCGAACTTCCGCTTTAATCTCGGGCTTCCAATGCCCACCAGCGATTGCTATTCCCCACTGTTGGATATGTCCATGTACTGCGTCCACAAACGTGTCGATACTACCTGCCAGTTGGCTGTCGAGTTCAACAGGGATGGGTTTACCACGTTCTCCAACCGCAGGTATCAAGGTCAACCGATTTGCTTCCACAATGACTTTCACCGGACGAGTAATTGCAGGACCTTGCCGTCTCGCGTCCAATGCCCATCCCTGCTGGCGTCCTGCCATGCCGACGCCTCCGGGTGGAGGCGTCAGACTATCTCCGCCGGACGGCCCGCCAATTCCATTACCGTTCTCGGAATCAGCCTGACCGTTGCGACGTTGCACATCAGACTGCTTGTCACCCAAACCTCCTTCCCCTGGTTGGGCTGGCTGAGAACCGAAGTTTCCTGAACCCTGTTGACCGTCACCAATGCCGTCTCCCGACTGGGTATTGGTATTAAAAGTAGTTTCTGAATCCTCCGCTAAACTGGGTTGTTGATGATTGGGAAAGCGACTGGGCATGGCTTGCGCCAACGCTCGTTGACGGTCCTTTGCCAAGGCGATCGTCTTTTTCAATTGACCGGACAAAGCAGGTTGTGGGTTAGGAAATGCGAGTGGTAGATCATTACTTACCAGCTCGTAACCGTACTCATCCTTCCAGTCTGCCATCGCCAGACGCGCTTTACCAAATGCCAGCACGCCTTCAGACCGGACGATCAGCAAAGGGTAGGGTGCCCGTTTCTCGTCTTCTGTATGCCGCGCATAGAATTCACGAATCGTCCGCAAGCAGGCGTTGAGTGGGTTTCCGACGCCAGGCGGGCCATCTAAATCCGCATGAGAAACCAAAATGCCTTCCGGCTGAATCACAACACCTGCCGCAGTACATTCGAGATAGACCGGCATGCGATGCGTTCCCTGTGCTCCCTGATAGGGAATGATGGCATAGGAATTTTGAGTTTTCTGAGCCGCAACACGAGCTTGTTCCAGTTCAGTTTTGGCCGCGAAGATTTCCTGCTGCAACCGAGCAATTTCGTCCTCCAGATCAACTTGACTCTCATTCGAATCCGTCCGTGCCTGTACCAGGTTCTTAGCTTGATTCAAGACAGTCTGCCAACGCCCTTCCAGATCGCGAATATGAGACTCCAATTGAGCTAACTTCAGACGATTCTCTTGAATCTCGTTTTGATATTCGACACGTTTGGATTCAAGCACTTCGCGCCGCCACTGGTATTTTTCAATCTCGAGCTTCCGTTGTTTGTTTAATTCCTGTGCCTGTTCGTAATCAGCCTGTAAGGCCTGCGTATCTTGCGCAGCATCCACTCGAGCCTGCTGAACGCCAACAACCAGCACAGCGATTAATGCTCCCATAGTACAAATCAAGACCGCCAGAAATGGGAACATGGATGGAGCAAGCCCCTGGCGACGACGCTTGCGTTTGGACGTCATGCGGCTTTCCCTCGCGAATCAGAATCCCCTGTTAAATCCAGTGGTTTGGATTCTCCAGTCATGCGAGTCGAAAGTAACTGAATGGCCGCTGATAAACTGATCACGGCATCCTCAAACTGTCGTGTTTCCTGTAGATGACTCAGGTTGGCATTCAATGCTTGCTCCAAAGAGATTACCTCACCGGTCGCTTCGAC
>CETM01035342.1_pt1 | contig 25512 bp, 28 predicted proteins | sample 361451 | NCBI WGS metagenome assembly CETM01 (sample SAMEA2622690, study PRJEB7988) | marine metagenome | isolation source: saline water (ENVO:00002010), including
GGAGGATTTATGGAAATTGAAGCAGCTAAAGTTATCGGAGCCGGTCTAGCCGTTATTGGTGTTATTGGATCTGGAATTGGAATTGGAAACATTTTCTCTTCATTTATCGAAGCAGTTGGCAGAAACCCTGCTGCTCGTGGTGAAGTTTTTACAATGACTATGTTAGGTTTCGCACTTGTTGAAGCAATTGCACTGTTTGCACTTGTTATCGCACTAGTTATTCTATTTGGTTAATTAGAGTAGGACGATGCCTCAATTAAATCCCGAATTTTTTGTTTCGCAGCTTTTTTGGCTAGTAGTAACGTTTTCATTTCTACTTGTTTTTTTGTGGCGAGTTTCTTTGCCTCGAATAAGCAACGTTCTTGAGAAAAGAGATAGAAAGATAAGTGAAGACCTAGCTATAGCCAAAGAGCTACAAGCAGAGGCATCAGAAATTCAGGAAACAATTGAAAATCAACTTAAGCAGGCAAGGGCTGATGCCTCAGAAATGATTAAATCTTCAGTAACCTCTTTACAAGATAAGACTCAAACTGAATTAAGCAAACTAGATAAAGAGCTAGATTTAAAGATTGATAAGTCTGCTAAAACAATAGAAGACAGTAAAAATCAATCTGCATTGCAAATACAAGAACAAATTCATGAGATAACAAAACTTACCATTTCTAAAATTGCTTCATTTAAAGTATCTGATGAAGAAATAAAAAATGCTGTTTCTCGCTCTGAAAGGTCAGTTAACTAATGTTTTCTGATCCACAATTTTGGGTAGCTGTTGCATTTTTGGCATTTATTGCTGCCATTTTTAATCCAGTTCGGAAAATACTAACAACCAATTTGGATGCACAAATAAAAGATATTAAAGATAAAATTGAAGAAGCTGAAAATCTTAAAAATGAAACACAATTAACTCTAAGTGAAATTAAGCAAAAACAAAATGATGTTCAAGAAGAAATAAAGGCAATTCATGAGGAAGCTAAAAATAAGATCGGGCAATTAGAACAATTAGCTGATGAAAAATTAAAGGATCAAATAGAAAAAAGACAAGTTTTAGCCAAAACTAAAATAGATCAATTAACAAGAGATGCTAATAATCTTATTCAATCACATATTGCTTCGACTTCTATTGAGGCTACTATTTCTATTCTTCAGCAAAAACTTGATACTGAAGAACAGCAAAAATTAATTGATAGTTCAATTTCTGAATTAGGTTCAGCTTTAAAAAATTAATTCACTAATAATCTTTTTTTATTATCTAACATAAACCCTATAATTATCTGGGTTGTCTCAAGATTTTTTGAGACTATTTGTAGCTTATCTGTAATATCTGTCTCTATAAATTTTTTATTTTCAAAATTTTGTTTAATTGATTTTGCAACCATAAAATATTGAGTTTCTAAAACTTGATCGTTTTGATCTAATAATATTGCATAAAGTGGCATTGATATATTTTGGTTTTTTATATTATCCAGAGGTTGGGCTACAATTAGAATATCAAGAGGTATGATAGCCACTGTATTGTGTACAACACAGTTATCATTTAAAGCAAAATTATTTATTTCAGCTTTGAATGTAACATCATCAACAGAAGATCCACCATCAATAGTATCAATAAAAATTCTATCTTCAGACGAAAAAAATACTTTTGGACAAGTGAAATTTTGGGATTTTTTTATATTTTTACCAATACCATTACATCCAAAAAGTGAAAAAAAAACTAGAAAAATCAGTAATATTTTCATTAATATAGTATTTCTTATTATATGAGGATGTTTATAAAGTAATTTCAAATTAAATGTAAATGAATAAAAAACTAGATGTTTATTTAGCAGGACCAAGAGGTTTTTGTGCTGGTGTAGAAAGAGCTATTCTTATGGTCCAAGAAGCTATAAAAAAATACGGATCTCCAGTATACGTACGACATGAAATTGTTCACAATAAGTATGTTGTTGATGAATTAAAGGCAGAAGGAGCTATCTTCATTGAAGAATTAAATGAAATAGATCAGTTGGATAGGCCAGTGATATTTTCTGCACATGGAGTTCCCAAATCAGTACCAGAAGAGGCTGTAAATTTAAATTTGCTATATTTTGATGCTACTTGTCCACTTGTAAGTAAAATTCATAGAGAAGTTGAAAACTTTGAAAGAAAGAATTTACGAATTATTTTAATCGGTCACAAAAATCATCCTGAAGTCATAGGTACAATGGGGCAAACTTCAAAAAAAATCTATCTTGTAGAAAACAAAGAAGATGTAAAAAAGTTACCTATTTCAAAAAATGAACCAATTGCTTACGTTACTCAAACTACTTTATCAGTAGATGACACAAAAGATATAATTAATGAAATCCGATCACATTTTAATAATGTATTGGAACCAAAGAAAAAAGATATTTGCTATGCAACTACAAATAGACAAGAAGCTGTAAAAAATATTGCTAAATTTAGTGAATATTTTTTTGTTCTAGGTTCAAAAAACTCATCAAATTCTCTGCGATTGGTAGAAGTAGCAAAAAATTACGGTTCACAAAAAGCTATATTAATAGATAATATTGATAATTTTGATCCACAAATACTTAATAATTCCTCTAAAATTGGAGTTACAGCTAGTGCTTCTTCACCAGAAATACTGGTGAGTAAAATGCTAGCAAAAATTGGTGAGCATTTTGAGTTAAATATTATTGAATCAAAACATGAAAAAGAAAATACACACTTTAAAATTCCACAAAAATTAAAAGAGGCAATTTAAATGGCTGTATTCACACAAATTTCTAAAGAAGAAATAGAAGATTTTTTAAAAAATTTTTCTATTGGTAATCTGATTTCCTATGAAGGAATTGTTAAAGGTACAGAAAATACAAATTTTAAAATTACTACTTCCAAAAATAAATATATATTAACAATATTTGAAAAAAGAGTGCAACCTGAACATTTACCTTTTTTCATGAGTCTTCAAAAAGAATTGGCTGCAAATGCCTTCAAATGCCCTCTTCCGGTTAAAAATAATACAGGCTCAATGATTAATAAATTAAAAAATAAAAATGCTGTAATAATTTCTTTTTTAGATGGAGAAAATTTAATAAAAATTCTACCTGAGCATTGTGAAGCACTTGGCTCAAAAATTGCTGAATTTACAAACATTACAAAATATTCAAAATTATTAAGGTTAAATAGTTTAAGCTATGATGGTTGGGTTAAAATTTATGCAAATTGTAAAAATATAAAAGATAAATCATATGAAGAATATTTTAAAATTTTAGATAAGGAATTAATTTTTTTAAAAAATAATTGGCCAATTAATTTACCAACTGCAATAATTCACGCTGATTTATTTATAGATAATATTTTATTTGTTAATAATAAAATTTCAGGAATAATTGACTTTTATTTTTCTTGTAAAGATTTCATCGCTTATGAGTTAGCTCTTACAGCTAATGCTTGGTGTTTTAATAAAGATGGAAAATTTCATCATGATAATTTTAAAGCTCTTATAAACGGTTTTAATCAACATTCATTTTTAAATTCAGAAGAAAAAGCCTCAATGAATGTTTTGTTAAGAGGTGCAGCAGTGCGTATTTTAGTAACTAGACTGTATGACAAAATATTTCATCCTCATGATGCATTAGTTGAATTAAAAAATCCAAAAGAATATCTAAATATTTTAAAGTGGCATCAAGAAAATAATATAAAAGACCTATGATTAAAATTTATACAGATGGTGCCTGTTCTGGCAATCCTGGAATTGGTGGCTGGGGTGTAGTTATTTTAGAGAGTAATCAAAAACATATATTTTTAAATGGTGGGGATAAAAATACTACCAATAATAGGATGGAATTAAGAGCTGCAATTGAGGCACTAAAATATTTCAAAGAAAAAGAAGATATTACACTAGTAACAGATAGCAAATATGTAAAAGATGGTATTCAGTCTTGGATAAAAAACTGGAAAAAAAATGGATGGAAAACTACTGCAAAAAAACCAGTAAAAAATAAAGAATTATGGATAGAACTTGATGAATTAATAGCTAAACACAATATAAATTGGGAATGGGTAAAAGGTCATGCAGGGAATGAATACAATGAAAAAGCTGATTACTTGGCGAGAAGATATATTGAAGAAATATAAATTTTTTTTTATTTTTCTATTTTTACTTACTTTATCAAATTTTACACTAGCCTCAGAGAGATGGGTATTAGATAAATCTCTCTCGACAATTGAGTTTGAGTTACCTGTACTTTTTGCTAAAAATGTTAAGGGTACATTTAATACTATAGAAGGCTTTGTAGAATTAGATGTAAATCAAAAAGAAAATAATAAAGCTCTTTTTTATGTAGAAGTAAATGACATTGATATGAACTATGTCAAATATAAAGATTTAGTCTTAAGTAATATTTTCTTTGATGCGAAACAGTTTCCCAAAGCAGTAGTTGATACAAAAAAATTTTCATATGTAAATGAAAAAAATTTAGTTTTAAATGTTGAACTTACTATAAAAGGAAAAAGTGAAATTGTTCCTTTAATTATAAATATAAAAAGGCTAGCAGAGGAAATAGTTCAAATCCAAAGTGAATTATCTTTTTCGAGAACTGATTTTAAAATAGGTATTGGTAATTGGTCAAATACTTCAATTTTAAAAGATAATGTAAAATTAACTACAAATTTATTTTTATTTAGAGAAAAAATATAATTTTTACCTTTATTATTTTTTTTATCCAAAAAATTAATCAACCGTTGCTTTATTTAATAAATATTAATTTAAGATCTTGTCTTTTTATTATTTATAGACCCATCATTAAATGTGCCAAACATAGTTGCTGCAAACACAAATGCTCCAGCAATGGCTATAGCCGACAAGGCTACTGATATAATGTTAGACAGCTAGGAGTTTTTTTTATCCTTAATATAAAAAGCGTATATGCCAGAAACAGTAATAACTAGAGATCCAATCAATGTAGGAATATCTGGAAAGTCATCGTAAAATATATAACCTAAAATTATTGCCCAAAAAATTAACGTATAATGAAATGGCTGAATAATACCGGCTCTAGCCATACTTAATGCTATAATTTGAAAATATAAGCCTAAAGAATAAAATATTCCTATAGCTATAAAAAATAAAAAGGAATATTCCATAAATGGTGACCAGTAATAAAAACTAACAAAACCCATAAAAGTTATTCCAGTAACTGAAGTATAAAATAATGACGTTTCATTAGAGTCTTTTAAAGAAACTTTTCTTGTTATAATTTGATAAATACTTAAAAAAAAAGCTCCAGCTAATGGTATTAATGATTTAGGATCAAAAATTGACAACCCAGGTCGCATAATAATTAAAACACCCATAAAACCTACAAAGATTGCTATCCAAGTTTGCAAAGACACTTGCTCTCTTAGTATAATTGATGACAAAGCAACTACTAAAACAGGAGTTAAAGATGCTATACTGTGAACATCTGCCAATGTTAAAAATTTGAATGCCAATACAAAGCAGCCTGACTCAATTACAGATAAAATACTTCTTAAAAATTGTAATTTTATATTTCTAGACTTATAAAATTTATAATTTTTTTTTCTTTGTGACTCAATTAAAGATAAAATTAAAACAAAACAATATTTTATAAACAATAACTGAAAAACTGAATGATAGATAATAGCCGTTTTTTGAACTGCATCAAGAAGGGAAAAAGATAAAAAAGCTAATACTGCAAAAAATATACCTAAACGCTCTATGTATTTAAGTCGTATCAAAATAATTAAAAATTTGAATATATGTATTGATAAAACTCTCTTTGAAGATCAGGATTTCCAAATAGAACTTGTGTCATTATAGTTGCTGATAAATTTTTACTGTTATCAACTAAAAAGAAGGTTGAAGCTGCACCAGCCCAACCAAACTCTCCAACCGATCCTAGATTATTTTGTTTTGATGGATCTAGTAAAGTTCGACAACCTAGCCCCCATCCATAAGCCTCAAGTCCATTTACATAATTTTCATCTTTAACCAATCCTATTGCAGCAATTTCAATTGGAAAGTATTTTTTATCTAAAAAATTAGTTGATATTAGTTTAAGAATATCTTTACCGATTATTTGATTTCCATCATCTGATTTACCTGAATGCAACATTTTAGCAAATATGGAATAATCTTTTAATGAAGAAAAAAGACCATGGCCTCCTCTAGCATAAGATAAAACATCAGCTGGATAACCAAAATTTCCAATCTTTTGAGGATCAGAAATAAGTTCGCTTAGATTCATTTTAACTGGATCAAATTCATAAGAGGTCATTACTCTTTCATGGTTTTTTATTGGAACTGTAAATGCAGTATCTTTCATATAGAGAGGTTCAAAAATTTTTTTTGTTAAAACATTTTGTAAAGAGTCACCTAATACAATTTCAATAATTCTAGCCAGAACATCCATAGATACTGAATAGCGCCAACTTGCTTTGGGTTGAAATAAAAGTGGTGCTTTAGAAAGAATTTTTATCTCACTCTCTAGAGTTGTATCATCAGAGCTAAATAAACAAAGCCTGTCATATTCTTTTCCAACAGGATCTGCCAAAAAATTGTATGAAAAACCTGCTGTGTGAAGTAGAAGATCTTCTATTGTTGGATAATTTATAATTTTTTCAATATCTTTTACTGAACCATTCTCTTTTACCATTACGGTTAAATCATTAAATTCTGGTAAATATTCTGTAATCTTATCTTGAAGATTAATTTTTTTCTCTTCAATTAATTGTAATGCTGCAACAGCGACTATAGGTTTAGTCATTGACCATATTCTATAAATAGAATCATCTAAAACAGGTTTTTGAGATTCAATATTATTAAACCCATATTTACCTTCATAAATATTATTATTGCAATTAATTTGCCATTGAATACCTGGGAAATATCCTTGATCTACATATTTTGATAGTAAATTATTGAGTTCCTTTATTTCTTGCATTTCTTTTTCTTTGAAGTTTGATAATTACTATTATATGAAAAATGAAAGTTTGCAAAATGAACTTAAAACTCTTCTGGGTGACAGAATATCAATTTCTCCCTCAGTTAGAAATACTTTTGGTGGTGGAGAGGATGTTTTTGATCCAATTTTACCCCAAGCTGTTGTTTTTCCAGAAAATAATCAAGAAATTTCTTCAATAGTTAAATTATGCAATAATCACTTAACTCCAATCATTCCTTTTGGCACAGGTACATCACTTGAGGGAAATGTATTAGGCATTGAAAATGGCATCACTTTATCACTTGAGAAAATGAACAAAATTATCAGCATTAATGAAGAAGATTTTGATTGTAGAGTTCAAGCATATGTAACGCGAAAACAACTAAACGAAGAATTAAAAAGTAAGGGTGTGTTCTTTCCAATTGATCCAGGTGCTGATGCATCCTTGGGGGGAATGACGGCTACCTCTGCTTCTGGAACAATGGCAGTCAGGTATGGCACAATGAAAACAGTTGTTTCAGGACTAACAGTCATTCTTCCAAATGGTGAGATTGTAAAAACTGGATCAAGATCTAAAAAAACAGCTGCTGGTTATAATTTAACAAATTTATTTATTGGTTCCGAAGGAACATTAGGTGTAATTTCTGAAGTGAATTTGCGTTTAAATCCAATTCCGGAGAGTATAATGAGCGCAATATGCCAGTTTGAAGATTTAGAATCTGCAGTTTTGACAGCGCAGCAGGTAATTCAATATGGTATACATATAGCTAGAATTGAAATGTTAAATAAAGATCAAATAGAAATTAGTATAAATTATTCAAAATTAAAAAATTTAGACTTAAAGCCAACTTTATTTTTTGAATTTCATGGAAGTGAAAATAGTAATAAGGAATCTATTGAAATTGTTGAATCAATATCAAATGAAAATGGAGGTAGTAAATTTAAGTGGGCAGTGTCTACTGAAGAGAGAAATAAATTATGGCAAGCAAGACATGATGTTTATTATTCTGTCAAAGCTGAAAAAAATAACATAAAAGTTTATACAACGGACATATGTGTTCCAATATCAAACCTCGTTGAGGCAATAAAATTCGCAGAAGTAGAAATTAAAAATTACGGTTTAAGAGCTCCAATGGTTGGTCATGTTGGGGATGGAAATTTTCATGTTGCTATTCAATATGATCCTAAAGATAAAAATAGTTATAAAATTATAAGAGAGTTTAGCAATAAACTTATTCAAAAAGCGCTTGATTTAGAAGGAACAATAACTGGAGAGCATGGAGTGGGTATTCATAAAAAAGAATATTTAATCAAGCAACATCAAGATAATTTACCCTATATGAAACTAATTAAAAAAAGCTTTGATCCTAATAATATTATGAATCCTGGTAAAATATTTGACTAGAAACTAATAAGTTGCTCTGCCTCCACTTAAATCAAATACTGCTCCAGTAGTATAAGAATTCTCTTCTGAAACTAACCATGAAACCATAGAGGATAATTCATTAACTTTTAAGAACCTTCCTCTCGGGATTTTTGATAACATATAATCAATATGTTCCTGACTAATTTGATCGAAAATCTTAGTTTTTGCAGCAGCAGGTGTTACACAATTAACTGAAATATTTTTATCTGCTAATTCTTTTCCAAGTGATTTTGTAAGTGCTACAACTCCAGCCTTAGCAGCGCTATAAGGCATAGCATTTGGGTTTCCTTCCTTAGCAGCTATTGAAGCAATATTTACTATTCTTCCATAATTAGCTTTGATCATATGTGGAACTATTACTTTTGAACAATAAAACACTCCTGTTAAATCTATATTTATAACCTTTTGCCATTCCTCCAATGGATAGTCCCATGATTTATAACTGGGTCCAGCTATACCAGCATTATTAACCAAAATATCTATTGATTTAAATTTTTTTAAAACTTCATTTGTTGCTGAATTAATATTCTCAAAAGAAGTAACATCTACTTCCATTATATGTGTATTATTTGGAAGTGATAGAGAATTCATTAATTCACTGTCTTTATCCCATATTACAACAGTTGCACCAGACTGGTTAAATCTCTCTACCATTGAGTAGCCAAAACCTTGCGCGCCACCAGTTATTACAGCAACTCTATCTGAAAGATCAATTTTATTCATAATTTTTTTTATTTTTTTAATTCTTTATTATAAGCAAAAACTGCTGGACTTCCTCCAGTAAAGATAAAAATTACGTTTTCTCCTTTTTTAACAATACCTTTTTTTACATAATCTATTAATGCAGCAAAGCCTTTAGAAGTATAAACAGGATCTAAAATTATTCCTTCTTTATTTGCTAGTAATCTCATTGCGTTAATTCCTTCTTCCGTTGTAACTCCATATTTTTCTCCAACATAAGTGTTATCATGGTTAATCATATTATGAGAAAATTCCAAATTTAAATCAAGTAATTTTGCTCCAGAATTGCATATTCTTGCTATATCTTTTTTGATATTCATCTTAAAATACACAGGAGAAATACCCTGAATTCGTGTTGGCCAATTAAGAATTTTGGCGCCTAATTCACATCCAGCTTGAGTCATATTAGCTGCAGTAACAAACAAATGGTCAGCTATAAAATTTTGATCTTTCATTTGCAAATCTATTTCTGCCATTGCATTAGCATAGCTTATTGCGGCAAGAACAGTATCTTCTTTTCCAAAACCACCATATATCACAAGAGGTTTTCTTCCAATTTTTATAAGCTCTCTATATTTTTTATCTAAATGCATGGGTATCTCTTCTAAATCTTCTCCTTCAACCACTTCAACATTTGCACCTAAAATATTATATAGTAAAAAATTACCCTGCATTGTCTTACCTTTAATTCCATGCATTAAAATTAAATAACTATCTAAATTTAATTTATTTGCTGCTGCAACTGCTTGACGACAAAAATTAGATTGAGAAGAAGCTCCAGTTAAAATACAATCATAGTCTCCAATTAAGGTTTTTGCCATTATAAACTCTAAATGTCTTGTTTTATTTCCTCCAAAAGCTAGTGCAGTACAATCATCTCTTTTTATGTACAAATTAATATTTAACTCTTTTGAAATGTTTGGCGCAAATTCTAAAACAGTTGGAAGTAAACCTAAACTTACTCTTGGAATCTTATTGATTTTATTCACTAATTCTTTAGCAGATAATGGTATAAAATTACTACTCATTTATAATTTTAATGACTGTGTCTTTTTACTTCTGAACCTCTTTTACCAACAAGAAAATCTAGATCGGCTCCTTTGTCAGCTTGCATTACATGATCAACATACATTTTTTGATAACCACCTTTAATGTCTGGTAGTATTGGTTTGTATTTTAATAATCTTTCTTTAATCTCTTGATCAGATACATTTAAATGTAATTTTCCATTGTTCACATCTACATCAATAAGATCACCATTTTGTACAGCAGCTAATGGACCTTTTATTGCTGCTTCAGGTGAGGTGTGAAGTATAACTGTACCATAAGCTGTACCACTCATTCTGGCATCAGATATTCTAATCATATCTCTTATACCTTTTTTCAAAATTTTTTGTGGGAGTCTCATATTACCTACCTCAGCCATACCAGGGTAACCTTTTGGCCCACAATTTTTTAAAACTAAGATTGAATTTTCATCAACATCTAAGTTTGAATTATCAATTTTATCATGAAACTCTTCTACACTTTCAAAAACTACTGCCTTACCTTGATGCTTCATTAATTTTGGACTTGCTGCAGATGGTTTAAGAATAGCTCCATCTGGAGCAATATTACCTCTTAAAATTTTTATACCTCCCTCTTTAACAAGAGGAGACGCAAAATCTTTTATTACATCTTTATTCCAACACTCTGCATTTATATTGTTTTGTTCAATAGTTTTACCATTAACTGTTAATGCATCTTTATTGAGTAATTTTTTATCTAATAGTTGTTTTATTACAGCCGGAACACCGCCCGCATAGTAAAAATCTTCCATTAAATATTTTCCTGACGGCTGTAAATTAACCAATGTTGGAACATCTTTTCCACATTTTTCCCAATCTTCTAAAGATAAATCTATTTCAAGCCTACCCGCGACTGCAGCAAGATGAATAACTGCGTTTGTGGAACCGCCAATTGCTCCGTTTACCTTTATCGCATTTTCAAAAGATGCTTTTGAAACAATTTTTGACATAGTTAAATTTTCTTTAACCATCTCAACAATTCTTTGCCCAGACATATAAGCCAGTGCATATCGTCTTGCATCAACTGCTGGTATTGCTGCATTATGAGGAAGAGCCATACCAAGTGCCTCTACCATACTTCCCATAGTTGAAGCTGTACCCATCGTCATACAATTACCTTTAGATCGGCTCATTGAAATTTCAGCAGCTACAAAATCATCTTCAGTAATTTTTCCAGCATTTAAATCTGCATCCAATTGCCAAACACCAGTTCCTGAACCTATAGTTTCTCCCTTATGATGACCATTCAGCATCGGTCCTCCAGAGACACCTATCGTCGGAATATCAACACTAGCAGCCCCCATTAATAGTGATGGTGTTGTTTTGTCACAACCCATTAAAAGAACTACCCCATCCATTGGGTTACCCCTAATAGCCTCTTCAACATCCATACTGGCAAGATTTCGAAACAACATTGCTGTTGGTCTTAAATTTGACTCACTAGCTGAAAAAACAGGGAACTCTAAAGGGAAACCTCCAGCTTCATACACTCCTTTTTTTACAGACTCAGCAATTTCTCTAAAATGCCCGTTACACGGGGTTAGCTCTGACCAAGTGTTACATATACCAATAACTGGTCTTCCATCAAAAAGATGATTTGGATGACCTTGATTTCTCATCCAGCCTCGATGAATAAAAGTATCTCTGCGGTGTGATTTAGAATTGTACCATTCTGATGATCTGAATTTCTTTTTTTCTGACATAATAAATTTACTTTAACATACTAAAGATAGCTTGCAATATTTAGCTTACTTCTAGTTTAGATTTATTATCTTCAACACCTTGATAGTCTAAATTGATAGCAAATAAACTTCCATCCAAATCATTTTGATTTTTTTCTTTATTGTTAGCTGTAGTTATGAATAAGGTTTTCATATCTTTCCCGCCAAAAATACAATTAGTAATGTTTTCAACAGGCATTTCGATTATTTGATCAACTTTACCATTTGGTGTAAATCTTACTATACAAGAACCTCCCCACCTGCAATTCCATAAACAACCATCTGTGTCAATTGTTGAGCCATCTGGCAAACCTCTATCAAAAGTAGCAAATTTTTTTTTATTAAACAACTCACCTTGTTCTAAATTAAAGTCATAATTAAATATTGTTCCATCTAATGTATCAGTAAAGTAAAACTTGGTATTATCTGGACTCCATACAAAAGTATTTGGAATACCCAGTCCTTTTTCTATAACAGTTACATTATTATTAAGATCTACTCTGTATAATTTACCAATATTTTCTTTAATAGTTATATCATTTCCTTGTTCATCAAAATTATTTTGCATAGTACCTAACCAAAATCTTCCTTTAGCATCAGAACCCCCATCATTTGATCTTGTAGATAATATTTGATCCTCGATATTTATTACTCTCTTAAATTTTTTATTAGAAGTATTAAATAAATTTAATCCATTATTTGAAGCAAGAATTAACTCATCCTCAGATTTAAATGATGTTGCTGTGACAATTTCTGGTAATTCAAAAATTTCATTTTTATTAGAACTTAAATTTAATTTGAATAATTTAGATGAATAAGTAATATCTAGCCAATACAGATTGTTATTTGTTGAGGAATAAGTAATACCTTCACCAAGAGTGTTTTTACACTCATACAACAATTCGACTTTATTCATTTAAACGCAAAAAATTTATAAATAATGTGCTTTATCTTTGATACGTGCCATAACTTCTTTTGTTGCTTCTTCAGAACCATCATGAAAAGTTCCCATTAATTTGTCTAGAAAGCTTGTATTACCTCCAGAGTAATTACATTCAAAATATTTGTGGTGAATATAATGCATGTAATCACCAGTTGGAATAGTAACACCGTTTTTAAAAGTCATTTTTTCATATCCTGTATGACCTGGCGTTGGTGCTAGGCCTGCATGAAATACATGGTACATTGCTACAAGTGGGTGTGATGGAATAATCCAATGAATAAGAATTCCTGAAAAATATAATATATGTTCAATTGGATGCATAGACATACCAGACCAAGCGCCAGTATTCGTATTACGGTGATGAACCTTATGAGCAATTCTATAAAGTGGTCCCCAATGCAATAGCCTATGAGTTAAATAAAAATGGGCATCTCTAAAAAAAGGTACTAAGAAGAACATGGAACAACAATAAATTGGGTAGATTTCCCAACTAACATATGGAATTAAATTATTAGCGAAAGCCCAAAAAGTAATAACTTCATATGCTGTCCACAACGGAATAGCACTACAAAATGTATAAAACAAATTATCTTTAGTTTGATTATTGAACAAAAAGGTTGGGTTATCTTCCTCCACAGGTCGCGGATTATATTTAAATGAGGTCCCTTGTGTTTTAAGTCTTAAATGAAAAAAACCAGTCCACAATAATATTATTGCTGCATTTCTGAAAAATATAAATGCTATCCAGCCAACTTCTAAATTTTTCATTGTTTCTAACGTAGGAGTAAGAAATAAATAGGTAGCGACAGTAATTAATGCAAAAACAAATGTCCACGGGAAAAAAATTCCTGGGTATTTAAAAAAATATTTAATTAATTTTATTGGATTAAAAAAAATTTCACGAGGTGGATTAATACCAATAGTACCAAAAGGTTTCCAATGACCTCTTTTATCTCTTGTCCCAAAATTTTCGTCACTTAACTTATTTTTTTTCATAATTTATTTTTAATTGGTATTTTAACATTAATAAAATAATTTTTATCTTTTGCCTGCTTAATAATAGCAGGAATAATTGATTTATAAGCATCTATTATACCATTATGTGGTTTTGGCATCTGATCTTTTATAACATAATTTAATTTTTTTAGGTTATGACAAGGAATTTTTGGGTAAATATGATGCTCAATATGATATTCCATATTTGAATATAAAAAACTTACTATTGGGTTAACTATGACCGTACGTGTACTTTTTCGATGATCTTTAACATTATCTGCCAAACCTGAGTGTTGGGTCATACCACAAATCATCAAAATGGTGTTGCCATAAAAAGGGGGTAAGATTATCATAATTATAGGTAGCCAAGATTTTAGAATTATTGATACTAATAGAACCATTAACCACAAAAAAACATATAGACGTGACATATTAACAACTTTTTTAATCTCTTTTTTTGGAACTGTAGTTTTTACTACAGGTGAAATAATATTTAATGAATGTTTTATAATTTCGAAATGGGTAAAATGCATAACTTTTTGGATATTAATTAAAGGTCCTAAAGGTAAAAAATTTAAAAAAAATCTTATTGGCTCAGTCGGCCTTGGACTATTATTTTCATAGTCGTATACTTCTTTATCTGTAAAAATCGTATATGTATGATGATGAAAATGACTCCATTTCCAACGAACAGACTCAAAGCCTCCTAAAAAAGAAGTAATTTCATAAAAAAATTTATTTAGCTTTCTTGATTTAAAATAAGTCTCATGATTTGTTTCATGTTGAACACTTATAGCTTTGCAATAAAAAATATTTCCATAAAGTAATAATGCAAGAATACACCACCATGAACCCCATGATATTACGCATAAATAACCAGACAAGAATAAAGCAATAATATAAATAGATATGTCCTTGATTCCTTTTATATCAGAACGCTTAGATAATTCTTTGAGTGTTTTTTTATCAATATCGGGTTTATACCAAGTATTTAAATCAACTTCACCAGCAAACATATACTGCTATAACTTTTCTGAAAGTTTCAAGAAATTATCAAATTCCTTATCATCTATACCAACTGTAATTTTGGGGTCGTTAAAATTTTTGTTAATAGTATCATTATGATACTCTTTAAAAGCCTTTACTCTCTCAACTTGAAGTTTTGCATATTCTTTTTTAAAATCCCTATAAATCCTTGCATGCCTAGGTGTATGACCCTCAGTATATCCTAAAACATCGTTAGCAAATAAATATTGACCATCACATCCTGAGCCACTACCCATAGATAAAGTCATAATATCTACTTTTTTAGTTATAACTTCTGCTACCTTTGTTGGAACAACTTCTAATTCAACACCAATTGCACCTGCTTCTTGTAATTCAAGAGTATTTTGTAAAACTCTAATTGCTGTATCCGCAGTTTTTCCTTGAGCCTTAAATCCTCCAATCCATGTTGCTATACCAGGGACTAAACCTACGTGGCTATTAATTGGAACAAATTCATCTCTTAAAGCTCTAATCCATTTATAACTCCAGTTACCTCCATAAACAACGTCAGCTCCAATATCTAAATATTTATGAGATAACTTCATAGCTTCATACTCTGAAGCTACTCGAACAGCACCTCCACATTGCATAAAACATGTAGGGGCCGCTTCACGAATTCTTTTTAGTTCTTCAAATGAATTAAACACTCCATATTGAGGAGCATCATGCGAAGTGCAAATCATATCTATACCGGCCTCTTCAGCTGCAGCTGCTTCATCAGCATTATGTACAAACATGACACTAAGTTGTCGTTTACCTTTACATTGTAAATAATCGTGAACTGTTAATTTTTTTCTACTCATAAATAACTCCTAAAATATTAGGATATATTAATATAAACTAGATCATTTTCAACTTTTACTGGATAAGTTTTTAAATCTTCACAAGCTGGAGGACTTATAGCTTCTCCGGTCTTTATATTGAAAATTCCCTGATGCATTGGGCATTCAATCTCATCATCCATAACTAAACCATCTTCTAGATGAACAGCTTCATGTGTACACATACCGTCTGTAGCATAAAAACCATCTTCTATTCTATAAACACAAAAGGTTTTGCCTGAATGATCGAACCTAATTAGATCCTCCATGTCAATACTATCCGTTTTACCTACCTCTATCCAGTTTTCTTCAGTCATAATATTGTTTATATAATAGTAAAATCTAAAAAATAAATAGAAATAATAATTTCTGATTATTTTTTTAAAAGAGGATTTAATTTTTCATTTTGATCAGATAGAATTTTTTTATCAATAATAGTTTGTTTTTCAATTAATTTAGAAGCAATTCTAATATCTCGCCCTACTTTACCAATTAAACCCAAACCACATGCTCCAACTATTTTATCATCCTTAATGAAAAAATAAATTATTCCATTTTCTATGTTCTTTCCTCTTTCAATTACTTCATCATAATCATCACATAGTCCTGTAAGTTGCAAATTTAAATCAAATTGATCAGACCACATCCAAGGTATAGATAAATATTCTGATTCTATTCCAACAATATTCTTACCAGCATTTATTCCTTGATTTTGTGCATGTTGATAAGACTCAAGTCTAATATTTTTTTGATAGAGTGGATGAAAAAAATTTGACACATCACCTGCAGCATAAACATTTTCAATTGATGTTTGATTATATTTATTTGTTAAAATTCCATTTTGTAATTTTAAATCTGAGTCATTAAATAAATCTACTGTAGGTGTAGATCCAATGCCACCAATAATCATTTCAGCTTTAATAATATGGTCATTCTCAAGTACAATTTTGAAAATATTATTAATCTTTTCAATTTTTTTAATTTTACTATCTAAATATATTTTATTTCCATGCTTTTCATGTTCAGCTTTTACTAAATTTGCAATGGGAGAGGGAATTATTCTTCCCATCAATTGATTAGAAATTTCTATCAAGTTTACTGATTTATTTTGCTGATTTAGTGAAGATGCAATTTCTAAACCTATAAATCCTCCACCTATAATAGCTATGTTATCTAAATCTGAAGCTTTCCTTTTAATTTTATTAGCATCGTCTAAATTTCTTAAATAATAAATCTCATTATCGATTTCTTTATCAATTTCCATCTTTCTATTAGTAGAGCCTGTTGTAATTAAAAGCTTATCATAAAAATATTTCTTATTATCAAAAGATATTAAATATTTATTTTTAAAATCAACGGCGTTTATTTCTTTATTGATAAAATTAATATTTTGATCATCAAAAAAATTTTTTGAAAAAAATAAAAATTCGTCTTCTTTTATTTTATCCATAAGAAATTCTTTTGACAAAGGAGGTCTTTCATAAGGGTGGTATTTTTCATTACCGAATATTGTAACTAAAGAAACTTTATCATGCTTTCTAATTTCACTTGCTGCATAAATAGCGGCTTGACCATTGCCCAAAATTAATATTTTTTTTACAGAATTCATTATTTATCTAATATTCTTTTTGTCATATTTATAAAAAATATGACAGTTTTTATAAAAAAGTTTTTTAGAGATATAACTCTAAGTTGGTAAAACTAAAGAAATTTTGTAGTTTGGATCTTTAGCTTGTTTTACAAGAGCTGGTATAATCTCTTTATATGCTCCCCATAATCCTTTTCTTGCTGGAGGCATTTGATCTTTAATCAAAGCATGCAATTTCTTCAAGTTATGAGATGGCACTTGAGGGAAAATATGATGTTCAACATGATACTCCATATGCCAGTATAAAAAACTAAATATAGGATTTAGATAGACTGTTCTTGTAGTTAAACGGTGATCCTTCACATCTTCTTGTAAACCTGCATGTTGTGTGAGACCCATTAACATAACTAATGTTTTGCCATAAAAATTAGGAAGGACAACAAATAAAACAGGGAGCCAAGATTGAAAATAAATTGAACAAAAAATTGCAACTAACCAAATTAAAACATGGCTTCTTGCTGACCAACGACATTTTGATCTTTCATTTTCAGGGATACATACCTTCATTACTTCTGTAGTAACACCAAAAGCATGCTTAATAGTTTCCCATTGTAGAGAATTTTTGAAAAATAAAAAACCAGAGAAAGGGATATAGTGAGTAAAGAAAATTAATAAATCAGTAGGTTTTTTAACATGAATTTCAAAATCTACTGGGTCAGTGAATATTGTATATGTATGATGATGATAATGTGAATATCTCCATCTTATAGGCTCAAAATTATCCATAAAACTGGCAATGTAATAGAAAAAATCATTCCAAAATTTTGATTTAAATGCTGTTCTATGACCAGTTTCATGCCATATTGCATCACTACATCCCCATATATTTCCATAAATTAAAAAAAATAATAAAGACCACCATGTTCCCCATGTTGCAAAAGCTAAATAACCAAAAAATCCTAAAAATGAAAAATAAATGATCATGTGTTTAAAACCTTGCCAGTCAGATTTTTTACACAATTTTTTAAAATCTTTTTTATCTATAATGGGTTTATACCAACTATTAAGATCAACATCCATTGTATGAAATTATCATTTTTTTTTTAAATATCAAACTTTAAACTTTGAAGAATTATTAAAAATTAGGAGCTTTTTTACCGAATTATAGTTTTTTAAACATTTTGTAGATTAAGTTTGTAAAATAATAATTTTCACCTATAAATTTAGAAATTATATATAAAATAATATTTATGGAGGAAAAATGAAAAAAATTTTGGCTTTAGTAGCTCTATTTTTTGCTTTTGCATCAACTTCAGCAATTGCTAAAAATGACTACAGCTGTGATAAGAAATTTATCTTTTTTCCAGGTGGACCAGAAGGTGGGCCATTTGGAACTATTGTTTATAACGGCGCAGTAGCTGCTGCTGAACACACTGGTTGCGATGTTGATTATTACTGGTCTCAGTGGAATTCAGAAATCATGATAAAACAATTTAAAGAAGCTGTTGCTCTTCAACCAGATGGAATTGCTATTTATGGTTTTCCTGGTGACGCTGCAATGAGACCTATAATTAATGAAGCAAGAGAAATGGGAATAGTAATTACTACTATGAACACTCCTCTTCCTGATTTAGAAGCTGAGCTTAAAACTACTGGCTTTGGTTATGCAGGTGCTGACTTATTTGCTGCTGGTTTTAACTTAGGTAAAAAAGCTGTTGAGGTTTGTGGTTTACAAGCTGGAGACAAAGCTTTCATTTGGGGTCTTGCAAGTATGCCAAACAGAGGTGAAAGAACCAAAGGAGCTATTGCTGGTGTTGAAGAAATGGGTGTTGAAGTTGTTTATCAAGAAATTCCTGATAACGTAAACTCAGATGCATCACAAGGTACACCAATGTATGTTGCTACTTACAGTGCAAACCCTGATATTAAAATGGCAATTACTGATCATGGAGGTTTAACTGCAAGTTTACCTACTTACATGAAAGCTGCAGGACATGGAACTGAAGAAGTTTGTGGTGCAGGTTTTGATTTATCAGCTCCTATTGTTGATGGAATTAATTCTGGATATATTGATGTTGTAATTGATCAACAACCTTTTATTCAAGGATATATGCCAATCGTTCAACTGTACCTATCAACAAAATTTGGTATGGCTGGTTTAGCAATGGATACTGGAGCAGCATTTGTTACAAAAGCAAATATTGATGCTATAGCCCCATTGGCTGCACAACAGATTAGATAATTATATAATTATAACAAATCTGCCTTTATGGCAGATTTGTTTCTAGGAAATAAATGACAGAAGAGCTTTTACAATTAAGAAATATTTATAAAAACTTTGGGAACGTTAAAGTCCTTAAAGATGTAAATATTAAAATTAATAAAGGCGAAGTAGTTGCTCTAATTGGAGATAATGGTGCTGGAAAATCTACATTAATTAAAGTTATTACAGGTGTTCATCGACCTACATCTGGTCAAGTGAGATTTAAAGGTGAAGAAGTTGATATAAAATCAGTTGCCCAGTCAAGAAAAATGGGCATTGAGGCAGTGTACCAGGAAAGGGCACTTTGTGATCAACAAGAGTTATGGAGAAATATTTTTGCTGGAAGAGAAATTACCAATACATTTGGTTTCTTAAATATAAAAAAACAAAGAAAAGAAGCGGAGAAAATTTTAAGAGACTACATAGGATTTACTTCCAAAGCTATTACAGTAGACTCAACAATAATGGGTTTATCTGGTGGTGAAAAACAAGGCGTAGCTTTTGGAAGGTCTTTATACTTTGACTCAGACTTAATTGTACTTGATGAGCCAACAATGGGTTTATCAATTCAAGAAACAGAAAAAGTTTTAAATTTTGTTAAAGGTTTAAAAAAAGAAAACAAGTCCGCAATCTTTATAGATCATAATATAATTCATGTTTATGGTGCTGCTGATAGATTTATTATTTTAGACAGAGGTGAAGTTGTTGGAGAGTTTAATAAAAATGAAATATCAAGAGAAGAACTTGTTCAAAAAATGATTCAATTACATGAATCTGGTAAAATAAAGGTAGATGAATAAATGAGTTCGTTATTAAATAGTTATTTCGTAAAAACACATAGATTGGAAATAAGTATAACAATTATAGCAATTGTGCTTTTTTTGATTTATTTCATTGGGGCTCCACATGTTTTTACAAGGTTCCCTATTTATAGAGCGTTTATGCAATCCATGCCTTTTTTTGGTATTATTGCAATATCAGCAACATTTGTAGTTACTCTGGGAGAAATTGATTTATCATTTCCTTCGATTGTCGGTATAACTTCACTTACTTTTGGCTTAATCTTAACAGCAACTGATGGTAACTTTTTTATCGCTTTTGCATTAGCTTCAGCATTAGGCATGTTTGCTGGACTTATTAATGGTCTTCTTGTGACTAAGATTGGAATACCCTCAATTGTTGCTACTATTGGAACACTATATTTTTGGAGAGGTTTAGTAAATGTCATTTCTCAGGGAAGTGGTGTTGCTATAGTAGATGTTGCTGATGGAACATGGCATCATACTTTGTTTGTTGAAAAGCTTTTTGGAAAAATTCCAGCACAGTTTATTTGGTTTATAGTGTTAACTGCTTTAATGCAGTGGGTTTACCGCTATCATAAATTTGGAAATCATATTCATTTTGTTGGAGATAATAAAGCTAGCTCTCAAATGATGGGCATAAATGTTGATAATATAAAAATTATTGCATTTGTTCAACTAGGCTTCTTTTCTTCTTTAGCTGGAATATTTACAATGTATGAAATGTTATATTTTTGGCCTACTCAAGGTTCAGGATTAATGCTTACTACTCTTGCAGCTGTTTTTGTTGGTGGTACATCAGTTTTTGGCGGTAAAGGAACAATATTTGGAACTTTTATAGGTGTTTTAATCATAGGATCACTTGAATCCGGGATTGTTGCATTAGGCTTATCAGGATTCTATGTTCAATTTATTAACGGTATAATGATAACATCAGCTGTAACAATCTATGCAATTATTCAGCGTAAAAAAACTTAATTATTTTTAAATTTTATTTAATAAATTTTCTGCAGAAGTTTCTTTATATTCACCAGGCTTCTCAATAAGAATTTCTTGAATATTGTTATCTTTTACAATCATTGCAAATCTTGAAGAGCGCATACCCATATAATTTGCTGTCTTATCAACTAACAAATCTAGGTCTTTACTAATATCCCCATTACCATCAGCAATACCTAATATCTTATCTCCATCAGTATAACTTAATAGCCATGCTTTCATCACATGATCATCGTTTACTGATAAACAATAAATATCATCAATACCCTTTTCAATAAAATCCTTATGTAATTTTATATAACTTGGCATATGTTTTTCAGAGCATGTTGGTGTGAAAGCACCCGGCACTCCAAACATGATAATATATTTTTCCTTTAATTCATCAGAAAGAATGACTTTTGATACATCGCCTTTTTGTATAATCGGGACTTTGATTGAGGGAATTAATTTATTCATTATTTATTTTATTTATTGCATTTAACATTTCTTTTTCAGAAAGCAATTCAGACAATAAAAACCCTTTAGGAAAATCACTAGAAAAGAAGGCGTTAAAAGGAATACCAAATCTATCATATTTCTCTAAAAAAATATTTATATTTGTATTTGGCTTTGTCCAATCAGCTCTAACTAGAGTTACTTTGTTATCTTTAAATAATTTAATAACTGATTCAGAATTAAGGACATTTAATTTATTAAACTGACAAGTAGCACACCAATCTGCAGTAATATCTAAAAAAACTAACTGTTGATTATTAATAAGTTGATCTAACTCTACATCAAAAAAATTTAACCAATCTTTTTCATTATTGATAATTATATTCTCCTGAAAAACCTTAAATGAAGATAAAGAAAAAATAGAAAATAAAACTAAAATTGTAACAGTGTTTCTTTGAAAGGATATTTTTTGTCGGTATGATAAAACTAAAAAAAATATGATTAATAAAATTAAAAAATAAGTATTAAAAAAATTTGATAAAATATTTAATAACCACAAAACTGTTGCGAATAATAAGAAACCAAGAATATATTTAACATACACCATCCATTTACCTGGTTTAGGTAAAAAATTAATTAATTTAGGAAAAGACGCAATGAGTAAATATGGTAGGCTCATTCCAATGCCCATAAATAAAAAAATACCAATTCCTACTTTATAAGACTGTGTAAAAGCTGCTGTAATAGCTGTACCTACAAAAGGTGCAGAACATGGCGTTGCCATAAGTGTTGCAAAGAAGCCGTTAAAGAAATCTTTTAGATATTTGTTATTGCTATTATCTAAAATACTGAAATTATTTAATTGAGAAGGAAGAATAATTTCGAATTGTCCAAACATATTCATCATAAATAAAAAAATTACCAAACTAATAAAAATTAAAAAATAAGGATTTTGAAATTGCATTCCCCAAGCAATCGAAATATTAAGATGCTGTAAAAATAAAAATATTAATCCTAAAATAACAAAAGAAGTAATGATTCCAAAAGCAGTAGTTATAAAACTTACACTAGTATTATGTTTTTCAGATGAAAAAACCGACATTAACTTTATTGAGAGAACTGGGAATACGCAAGGCATGACATTTAGAATTAAACCTGCGATCAATGATATTAATATATAATAAAAATAGGTAGGGTTGGTGTCTTTAGTTAAAGGTTGATCCTGTATTTCAACATTTAGTAATTGCTTAAAATTGTGATTTTTATCTTTTATAATAATTTCAAGAGAAAATTCATTCTCTGAAATAAGATTTCTATCAAAATTAAAATCCGTCGTTATCTTTTTATTATCACTAGAATAATTAATAGAATTTTTTACAACTGGTAAACCAAACGGGGAATGAAGAAATATTTTAGGATTATAAAAAGGTTTATCAGACTTAAAGTGTAATTGTAATATAGAGTTTTGATAATCACTAAAAGTTTTAAGATTTATCTCTTTTATATAAGAGCTATTAAAATCTTCTTCAGGTAATAATGATAGTGTTTTTTCTAAATTAAAATAATTATCAGTTAATTTCTTTTCTCCAGATGGTATTTCTAAAAAAAGCGTTGCATCACCTGGAATGCAAACATCTTTACAAATTAAAAAATTTACATGTAAATTTAAGAAAGTGTTTTGTAATTCATTTTCCAACTCTATCTCGAGAGGAAAAATAACATTATTTTGATATCCAAGAGAAGTTAATCCTAATATTTCAAACTCAATTGGAGTAGGCCATAAAATATTAACATTTTTAACATTTGTTGAATTATCCCAAGAAATTGATTGAGCGAATCCTCCATCACCTGGAGACTTCCAATATGTTTTCCAACCTGGCTCCATCTCATATTCAAGACCAATTAAGAGATTTTTTGTATCAATTTGAGAATAGGGAGAAATTAACCTTAATTTTGATGTCTCACTTACTGACCAATCACTTGACATAGCAAAACAGTATGTGGAAATTAAACTATAAAGAAAAGTGTAGATAAAAAGTTTGTAAAAATTTGTCAAAATGTTCATTAAAATTACTATTGTAATATATAGTATTAAGTTATTGAAATACTATAAATAATACGAATATATAAAGATATGAATTTAACTGGAAAACTATTGATTTCGATGCCATCTCTTGAAGATGAGAGATTTTACAAGACTGTTATCTATATTTGTGCACATTCTTCAGAAGGCGCTATGGGAATAATTATTAATAAAAAAATTGATTACGACTTATATCCTGATTTACTAGAGCAGCTTGGAATTGATAAACCTCTTGGAAATAAAAAATTATATATTCGTTATGGTGGTCCAGTTGAAAGTGGAAGGGGTTTTGTTTTACACTCAGATGAGGTAATCCAAAAAGAAACCCTGACTATAGAAAAAGGAGTTGCTTTAACAAGTACATCAGAATTTTTTGAGGATTTATCAAAAGGAAAAGGTCCAAAAAATAGTATACTAGCATTAGGTTATGCTGGTTGGGGCCCTGGTCAAATTGAAAAGGAAATATTTGCAAACAGTTGGATGACTCTTACAACAGACTCTAACTTTTTGTTTGATGAAGAAGTTTCAAGTAAATGGAAGAATGCTTTTAAACTTCTTGGTGTAGATCCAAACAAGCTATCTCAATTTTCAGGAAGAGCTTAATTAAAGAATAATTTCGTAAATTCTTTCTTTATCTCTTTCTAAAATCTTCTTAACTTTAAAATTGTCTGTTTTTGATAATTTTTCACCTAAATTTGTAACAAAAGACTTCATTTTTAATACTTCTTTTTCAGGCATTTTTCTCTCATATTTTAAAGTATATTTTTTTTTACCAATAATAAATTTTGTTTTCATAAATTTCCTTTTTTATAAAAAGAGGCTTAGCCTCTTTCTAAAAAATATATTAATTTAAATTTTTTCCTAACTGTTAAAGATAATTTTTTGTTTTTTTATCCAATCTATTACTAATTCTACACTGTTGTCAGATAAATAATAGTTCTTTATTCTTTTATCTTTTTTATTCTCTACTTTAAAAAAAATTTTTTTATCCAACCCCTCATTAAGGAGATTTTGAATACTAGACCTTGAACCCAAAGTTTTAGGTATGCTTACGCATAATCTTTCATAAGAAATGCCATTAACAATATTATTAGAAAAAATTTCCATAATAATAGCATTGTGTAAAATAGATTTATGAAAAAACTTATTAAAGACATTTGTACTCATCAAACTTGAGTAAAGTGCAGTTTTTTTTAATTTTATAATTTCTTCAGCATTCATATTTCTAATCCAAATTTAAGTAGAGAAGTATTACTCCTCTACTTTTTAATTGATTTAGTCTCTAATAGAGTAAGCCATAACTCCAACTTCAGCTTTATCAGTTCCAAGCTTTTCTGCTTCTTCACTAATTCTTATTCCAAAACTTATTTTCATTAGATACCAAATAATAAAGGCAGCAACGAAAACAAAGATGTTGATCCATAAGATTCCATAGAGCTGAGAACCAAAATTAGTACTAGAATTAGTAAGTGGGACTGCTAATGTTCCCCAAATACCAGCAAAACCGTGAACTGGTATAGCTCCAACAACATCATCTATTTTGAGTCTAATCAATAATAATGTTCCATAGTAGACAACTAATCCTCCGATACCACCAATAATTATTGCCATGATAGGAGAAGGTGTAAGAGGCTC
>CETM01027984.1_pt1 | contig 25492 bp, 25 predicted proteins | sample 361451 | NCBI WGS metagenome assembly CETM01 (sample SAMEA2622690, study PRJEB7988) | marine metagenome | isolation source: saline water (ENVO:00002010), including
TTAATTGATGGACAAGGAAATTTTGGATCTATAGATGGAGATCCACCAGCAGCAATGCGTTATACGGAAGCAAGATTAGCGAAAATTTCTCAATATCTCATTGATGATATTGATAAAGAAACAATCGTTTTTAAAAGCAATTATGATGAAACAGAAAAAGAACCTACTGTTTTACCTTCTCAATTTCCAAATTTATTAGTAAATGGTGCCGGAGGTATAGCTGTTGGTATGGCTACAAGCATTCCTCCCCATAATCTTGGTGAAGTTATAGATGGAACTTTGGCATTAATTAAAAATAAAGATATTAAGATAAATGAATTAATGAAATTTATACCTGGTCCTGATTTCCCAACTGGTGGAACAATTATAGGAAAGGATATTATTAAACAAGGCTACAAAACTGGTAGAGGATCTTTTAAAATTCGAGGTGAAATTGGTGTAGAAAACTTAAAAAACGGAAGGGATAGAATAGTAATTTCATCTATACCATATCAAATAAATAAATCTATTTTAAATGAAAGAATTGCTGAATTAGTTAGAGAAAAAAAGATTGAAGGTATAAGAGATATTAGAGATGAGTCAAACCGAGAAGGTATACGTGTTGCTATTGATTTAAGAACTAATGTTGAACCAGAAACAGTTAAAAGACAATTATATAAATACACATCTATAGAGAGTTCTTTTGGTTTTAATACTTTAGCAATTGTAGAGAATAAACCTAAGACATGCAATTTAAAAGATTTTTTAGAAAATTTTTTAAAATTTCGTGAAAATGTAGTTATAAAAAAAACAAAATATGATTTAAAAAAAGCAGAGGAGCGACTTCATATTTTAATTGGATTATCAGTTGCAATTGAAAATTTAGATAAAATAATTAAAATTATAAGAAGCTCAAAAGATCCTGAAGATGCTAAAAGAACACTTTTAAATTTTAAGTTAAAAATTAGTAAATCTTTAAAATTAATTAAATTAGTTTCTAATAAAAAATCTATAAATACTTATAATTTTTCTGAAAAACAAGTTATCGCAATTTTAGAATTAAGATTACAAAAACTTACCTCAATTGGATTAAATGAAATTGAAAATGAAATTAAAAAACTTTCTAAACTTATATTTGACTACAAAAAAATTATTAATTCAAAAAAAGAACTCTTAAAAGTAATAAGTGAAGAACTAAATTTTATTAAAGAAAAATATTCTCAACCAAGAAGGACAAAAATTATAGATGCAATTTTGAATTATGATATAGAAGAAACAATTCAAAAAGAGAGTGTTATAATAACTGTAACTCTTCAGGGTTATATAAAGAGAGGGGCATTAAGCAGTGTAAAACAACAAAAAAGAGGTGGAAAGGGGAAAACAGGAATTAAAACTAGAGATGAAGACTCTGTTGTTCAAACTTTATCTGTAAACACTCATACTAGTGTACTTTTTTTTTCTACAGAAGGACTAGTATACAGAATTAAAGCATGGAAAATTCCTGAAGGATCGGCCTCATCAAAAGGAAAATCTCTTTTTAATCTATTACCTTTAAAAAATCATCAATCTATAAGTTCTATTATGCCTTATCCTGATGAAACTTCAGATACTAAAAATATGCACATAATATTTGCTACTTCAAAAGGTAAAATAAGAAAGAATAATTTAGAAGATTTTTCTTCAATTAATACCTCGGGAAAAATTGCAATGAAACTTGATAACGATGATAAAATTGTAGGTGTAAAAATTTGTAAAGATGATCAAGATATAATTTTAAGTACAAAACTGGGAAAATGTATACGTTTTGAAGCAAAAAAATTAAGAGTTTTTAAAGGTAGATCATCAAAAGGTATTAGAGGAATTAATCTTCAAGAAAATGACAGCATAGTTTCTCTCTCTATAATCGATCACAACACAATTAAAAAAAATGGTAAATTAAGCAAAGACGTTAAATCTGAATTAACTGCCAAAGAAAAATTTGTAATTTCAGTTACCGAAAATGGATATGGAAAAAGAACATCTCACTATGAATTTAGAGTTACTAATAGAGGTGGAAAGGGGATAATTGGGATTATTAATTCTTCACGAAATGGAAATGTCTCTTCATCATTCCCAGTTAATGAGGGAGATGATATTATAATTTCTACTAACAAAGGTAGAGTTATAAGAACTTCCGTTAAAGAAATAAGGATTGCTGGTAGAAACACACAAGGTGTAAGAATAATTAAATTATCAGGTGATGAAAAAGTTGTATCTGCTATTAAAATAGATGATAATTTAAATTGATGAAAAAAATTGCAATCTATCCAGGCACATTTGATCCTGTTACTTTTGGACATATTGATGTAATTAAAAAATCATTAAAACTTTTTGATAATTTAATAGTTGCTATTTCTGATGGAAATCAAAAGAATTATCTTTTTAATTTGGAAGAAAGAACAACAATAATGAACAATGCTTTATTTAAAGATCTTAAGTTAAATAAAAAAAAAATAAAGGTTATAACATTTAATTATTTAACTACAGATCTTTGTAAAAAATTTAAATCAAATGTTATTTTAAGAGGACTAAGAGCCGCATCTGATTTTGAATATGAGTTCCAACTTGCTGGAATGAATAGAACATTAAACAAAAATATAGAGACAATTTTTTTAATGTCTGATGTTAAAAACCAAATAATATCCTCAAAGTTAATAAAAGAAATTATTGAATTAAAAGGTAACATAAATAAATTTACAACAAAAAGTACAATTGCAGCTTTAAAAAAAAAATATGATACATAAACTTTTAAGTTTTTTTGTTGTATTTTTATTATTAACAAACAATGCTATATCGGAGGTAAACACAATGATACTTAAATTAAAAGATGGAGATGTTAAAATAAAACTTTTTCCTGATGTTGCGCCTAAACATGTTGAAAGAATTAAGAAACTAGCGTCAGAAGGAAAATACGATAATGTTGTATTTCATAGAGTCATTGATGGATTTATGGCTCAAACTGGTGATGTAGAATTTGGTAATTCTTCATCTTCAAATTTTAATATAACAAGGGCTGGAACAGGTGGATCAAGTTTACCTGATTTAAAAGCTGAATTTAATAACCTTCCTCATGAGAGAGGAACTTTATCAATGGCAAGATCAACCAATCCTGACAGTGCAAATAGTCAGTTTTTTATTTGTTTCGAAGCAGCTCCTCATTTAGATAGAAATTATTCTGTATTTGGTAAAGTTATAGAAGGAATGGAATTTGTTGATAAAATAAAAAAAGGTGATGGTCCTAACGGTTTAGTTGACGAACCAGATAAAATAATAAGTTTTAAATCTTTATAGATTTAAAATTAAATGAAACTAAAAAAATTTTCTTTTAAATTACTCGAAGAAAATAATTATTCTCGCCTGGGAGTTATCAGAACACATAGAGGAAATATTGAAACACCCGCATTCATGCCAGTGGGCACTCAAGCTACTATTAAAGGTGCTTTTTTAAATGATATTGAAAAAACCGGAGCTAAAATAATTCTATCGAATACCTATCATCTAATGATAAGACCTGGAGTTAATAGAATAAAACAGTTTGGTGGTTTGCATAAATTTATGAATTGTAAACTACCTATTTTAACCGATTCTGGCGGATATCAGGTTATGTCTCTGTCAAAATTAAATAAGGTAGATAAAGAAAAAGGTGTCTTATTCAATTCACATATAGATGGTAAAAAATTTATTTTAAGCCCAGAGGAAAGTATAAAAATACAAAAAAAATTAAATTCAGATATTGTTATGGTTATGGATGAATGTCCAAAAAAAAGCTCAGATTATAAAAGAATTCAAAATTCTATGAACTTAACATCTTATTGGGCATTAAGATCTAAAAAAGAATTTGGTAAAAATCCTCACAAAGGACTTTTTGGCATTGTACAAGGTGGATTGTTTAAAGATTTAAGATTGAAGTCTTTGAATGATTTGCTCGATATTGGTTTTGATGGATATGCTCTTGGTGGGTTAGCAGTTGGAGATACACAAAAAGAAATGTTTCAAACAATTGACCATTTAAAAGATTATCTACCAAAAAACAAACCCAGGTATTTAATGGGCGTTGGAACGCCTTCGGATATTCTTGGTTCTGTAAAAAGAGGTATTGACATTTTTGACTGTGTATTACCAACAAGATCAGGTAGAACAGGTCTGGCATTTACATGGAAAGGTAGAATTAATTTAAGAAATGCTAAATTTAAAAATGATAAAAGTCCAATCGATAAATCTGTTTATAAATTTGATTTAAATAAATATTCTAAAAATTATATTAATCATTTATTCAATACAAACGAAATGCTTGGATCAATGCTTTTAACGTTACATAATTTAAATTTTTATCAAGAGCTAATGTTTGAAATTAGAAAAAATATTAAAAACGGTACTTTTAATGTTTTTCATGATAAATATATAAATAAATTGTGATATTTACACATTGATTATATAAAAAAAACCACTATAAGAAATTTCCATGGGCCGTTAGCTCAGTTGGTAGAGCAATTCCCTTTTAAGGAATGGGTCGCTGGTTCGAATCCAGCACGGCTCACCATTAAATTTATAATTATATTTTAATTGGTGGATATCTTATTATTATATCATTCATCCATTCATTAATTTGCTTTATCCTCCTATCTGATGATGGATGTGTACTCATAAATTCCGGTGGTTCCTTGCCTTTGTTTGCTTCTTTCATTCTTTCCCAAATTTTTATTGTTTCTCTAATATCGTAACCAGATAAAGAAGAAAAAATTAAACCTAAATAATCAGCTTCAGACTCTTGCTTTCTATTAAATGGATTTAATATACCCATCCTACTTAACAAACCAACTGTATTCATTCCTGTAGTGCGATTAACTTGAGATAATTTTCCACCCGATAATATATCAGTAACTTGTGTGACCACATTTAAAGCAACATGTTGACTAGCTCTTTCAACGGAATGTTTTGCAACCGCATGAGCAATCTCATGTCCCATAACTGCAGCTAAACCATTTGTATTTTTAGTTATTTCAAGCATTCCAGTGTAAACTGCAATTTTTCCACCAGGCATACACCAAGCATTTTTAACTTTTTTGTTTTCAATCAAAATATATTCCCATCTAAAATTGGCTGTAGGATCTGGTATGTCGGTTCTATAAAAATATTCACTTATAGAATTTTCCATTTTTTTTCCAATTTCTTTAATTTCATTTAATTTATTTTTATCATCACTTAATTTTTCTTTCTTTTTAACTTGTTCATATATAGCCTCTGCTTGAGCATTTAGTTTTGCTTCTGGGATTAACTTTAGTTGTTTTCTATCAGTTATAGGAGCAGTAGTGCACGAGTGAAAACCTATACTAAAGCAGCCACAACCAACTAAATGTAAAAATTTTCTTCTATTCATTTATCAATCTTTTATAGTATAAGGTAGATGATTCAGTATGACCATATTAAAAAAAAAGAAAATATCATTTTTTACTAGATTAAGAAACTACTTTCTTACCGGCATTGTTGTGTTAGTTCCAATTGGAATTACTTTATATCTTACAAAATTTTTAATTTCAATTTCTGCAAATTTAATTCCAAAAGAAATAAACCCAAATAGTTATTTACCTTTTTCAATTCCTGGTCTTGAAATTATTTTATCTATTTTTTTTATAACCATGATTGGTGGACTATCTCTTTCATTTATTGGAAAAAAAATATTACAATTTGTTAATGATCTTTTTAAAAGAATTCCAATCCTAAGAACTATTTACTCTGCTATTGGTCAGATGGCAGAAACAATTGTACCCAAAAAAAAAAATAAAAAAAGTGTTGTACTTGTTGAGTATCCTAGAAAAGGAAGTTGGGCTGTTGGTTTTGCTACAAAAGATAACAAAGGAGAGATTTCAAAAAAAACAAACAAAAAATTAGTTAATGTATTCGTGCCTACAACGCCTAATCCTACAAGTGGTTTTTTATTAATGTTTCCAAAAGATGAAATCGTATACCTTGACATGAGTTTTGAAGAAGCTTCTAAATTTATTGTATCTGCTGGGACGTCAAATCCAAAAAATTAAACAAGATCATTTATTATATCTGCTCTGTCATACAACTTAATTAAAGGGAAAAATTTATCTAAATTAAGATTATTTGATTCAATTCTTCTTATTTCCTTTTCGGCTAATAAAAAAAGATCTTCATTTAAAACTGGATCTGCCAATCTAAAACTTTGTAAACCACTTTGTTTAAAACCTAGAAGATCTCCATATCCTCTTAACTTCATATCTTGCTCTGAGATTTGAAATCCATCATTACTATTTTTTAATATATTTATTCTTTTTTTTGCATTTTCACTTAAGTTTTTTTTAAATAATAGAATACAGAAAGATTCTTTATTACCTCTCCCAACTCTACCTCTTAATTGGTGTAATTGAGAGAGACCAAATTTATTGGCATTTTCAATTATAATCATATTTGCATTTGGGAAATCAACACCAACCTCTATAACAGTCGTTGAAACTAAAATATTTATTTTTCTCTTTAAAAAATCTGAAATTATTTTATTTTTTTCATCTTTATTTAATGAACCATGCAATAATCCAACTTTATTTTTAAATATTTTTTTTAAAAATGTATATCTTTTCACAGAAGATTGATGGTCAACTTTTTTTGACTCTTCTATTAAAGGGCATACCCAAAAAATCTGGTTATCTTTATTAATATTATTTTTGACAAAAGAAATTACTTCATTTAATTTTGTATCAATTTTACTTAAAGTTTTGATTTCTTTTCTATTTTTTGGTTTATTTTTAATTATAGATGTATCCATATCTCCGTATATTGTCATAATCATTGTTCTTGGAATAGGTGTTGCTGACATAACTAATACATCGCAATTTACCCCACCTTTATCTGAAAGCTTTTTTCTTTGTTTAACACCAAATTTATGTTGTTCATCAATTATTATTAATCCGAGTTGATTATATTTTATTTTTTCCTGATAAATTGAATGTGTACCGATAACTAAATTTATATTATTTAAACTTAATTCACTAATTATCCTTTTTTTTTCTAAATTTTCAGTTTTGCTAGTCAGAAGTTTAATATTTATATTTTTATTAAATATTTTCTTTGCTAAATCAAAATGTTGTTTTGCTAAAATTTCAGTAGGTGCCATAAATCCAACCTGAAAACCTGCTGATATAACATTAAGTGCTGCTATTAGTGCAACAATTGTTTTACCACTACCAACATCACCCTGTAATAATCTAAACATTTTTTGATTAGATTTAAGATCATTGTTAATTTCATTTATTGCGTTTTGTTGGTCATTAGTAAGATGGAATCCAATTTTATCTTTAATGTAATTATTTGATATAGAGTTAAAAATTTTACTATTTTTCTTTTCTTTTTTAATAGTCTTTCTTACTTTTGAATTTATTATAAAAGTGGACATGATTTCATCGAATATTAATCTATTTAAAAAATGACCTTTCTTTTTAAAATTTTTAGGATCATGTAAATTTAATATAGATTCTTTCCATGAAATATTATTAAATTTGTTTAATATTTTATCGCTTAACCATTCTTCTAAGTCTGGAATATTTTTTAAAACTTCATTTATTATTACTTGATATTTTTTCTCAGTTAGTCCTTCAGTAAGACTATAACTTGAATATATTTTTTTAACCGAATTTGTATTAGATGAAATATGTGTTGGATTAGTAATTTGATATTTTTTATTATAATATCCAATTTTACCACTAATTGTTACGGTGGAGTTGATTGGCAGAATTTTTCTAATATACCCCTCATAACTATTAAAAAAAATGCATTCCATTTTTCCCGTTTGATCTTCACATATAACTTTATTAGGTAAGTTTCTTATTCTTGGAAAATAATATTTTTTTATTATAACTTTAATTGTTTGAATTTTTCCTATTTGCAGTTCATTAATGTTAACTAAATCACTTCTATCAACAATGTCTCTAGGTAAAGCCCACAATATGTCAAAAACTGTATTAATATTCTTTTTTTTAAATAACTTAGCTGTTTTGGGACCTACACCATTTATTGTATTGATATCTGATAATAAATATTCAATATTATTCATCTTTTATTTATACAGCCATGTCACAAAATAAAGAAGATCTTAAAAATAAAATTATTTATAGAGCTTCATATAGAGGCACTAAAGAAATGGATATTTTAATGATTAGTTTTGTAAATTCTTTAATTAATAAATTGGAAATTGCTGAATTACAGGAATTAAGTGAATTGGTAAATTTAGATGATGAAATTCTTAAAGATATTAAATACAAAATATCTAAAAAAAATAAAAATCAATCAAATATAATAAAAAAATTTCAAGAATTTAATATTTAATGGCGGAGAGACTGGGATTCGAACCCAGGAAAGAGTTGCCCCTTTGTCGGTTTTCAAGACCGATGCTTTCAACCGCTCAGCCATCTCTCCATGTGGTGTTTTTATAAGTATAATTTTAAAATTCAACTAAAAAATAGTATAAAGAAATTAACTCAATTTAATTATGAAACAGTCTCAATATAAAAAAGGAGTAATTTATGCTTTCACAGGTTCTTTATGGTGGGGAATTTTAGGAACTATTTTTTTTAAATACATTACATATATGGGCCCATTGGAAGTTACTATCCATAGATTAATTTGGACATTTTTTATACTTTTTATAACTACACTTTTATTTAAAAAAATCTCTATTTTAAAAAAAATACTGTTTCAGAAACAAAAAATATCTATTCTATTTATAACAAGCATTTTAATTTTTTTTAATTGGGGTACATGGATTTATGCTATTTCAATTAACAAAATTATCGATGCAAGTTATGGTTATTTTATATTTCCAATAATTAATGTATTTCTAGGTTATATTTTTTTAAAGGAAAAACTTAATTTAAAAAGAAAACTTTCTATCTTGGCTGTAATTTTATCTTCAATATATTTACTTTTTAATTTAGATGCATTTCCATGGGTTGGTTTCCTTGTAGCATTTTTATGGAGTTCCTACAATTTACTTAGAAAAAAAATAAATGTTGATACTGATGTTGGCCTATTTATTGAAAGCCTTTTTATGTTACCGTTAGCTTTGATTGTTTGTTTTTTTATATATGAATCTGGAAATAGTGATTTTAATTTATCTATACCAATAAATATTTTGATGTTATTTTTAGGCGGTGTAATGACTGTGATTCCTTTATTTTTATTTATAAAGGGTTTAGAGAAAACTAGTATGGCAACATCAGGATTAATATTTTTTTTAACACCAACAAGTCAATTTTTACTAGGTTTTTTTTATTATAATGAACCTTTTGATATGACTAAGTTAATTAGTTTTATTATTATATGGATAGCTGTATTTATTTATCTTAAGGATTTATATGAAAAAAATTAATATATTATTAATTTTGTTATTCTTAATAAAGTGTTCCTATACATATGCAGAAGAAAAAAGTTTTGATGATTGGAAATCATCTTTTAAAAAATATGCATTAACAAAAAATATTTCTGAAAAAACATTTGACATGGTAATGAAAGAAGCCAAATTTTTACCCAAAGTAATTGAATATGATAGATATCAGCCAGAATTTTATGAAGATACACTTACATATATATCTAAAAGAACATCTAATAAAAAAGTAAGCAAAGGTATTCTTTTATATAAAAAAAACTATAGGTTTATTAATTATATAGATTCTAAATATTCAATAGAAAAAGAATTATTATTGTCTTTGATGGGAATTGAAACTAACTTTGGAAAATATTTGGGTAAAATGGATATAATATCTTCATTGTCAACTTTGAGTTATGATAAAAGACGAAGTGATTTTTTCACAAGTGAGCTGATAACTTTATTGCAGCTAATAGAAAAAAATATTGTAAATTATAAATTACTCTATGGTTCATGGGCTGGAGCATTTGGAAATTTTCAATTTATGCCTTCAACAATTAAAAATTATGCTGTTGATTCAGACAATGATAACAAGATTAACTTAAAATCAATAAATGATTCATTCGAGTCAGCTGCCAATTATCTTAATAAGATTGGTTGGAAGAAAAATGAGCCTTGTTTTTTTAAAATTAATTTAAAAAATAATGTACCTATAAATTTACTAAATACTTCTGCACAAAAAATAAAAAATAAAAGAAAATTAAAAAAATTGAAAAATTATATAATAAACTATGAAGAAATTAGTTCTTATGAAAATAAAAAAGTTGCAATTATAACCCCAGACAAAGATATTGTGCCAGAAGCTGATCCATTAAAGCCTGCATATATTGTATTTGATAATTATGAATTAATACTTAAATGGAATAGATCATTGAGATTTGCTCTTGCAGTGTGCCATTTGAAACAAAAATTTACCAATGAACTTTAAAAAATTCTTACTTATATTGTTTTTTTGTTATTCATGTACGACCATACAAAATACTTCTAATTTAAAAGATAAAATTGAAATTGACTCATTTATAACAAATGGATTTACATTAATTTATACAGATGAACTTAAAAAAAATAAAATAATCAGTAAAAAATTAGATAGCAGATCTTTAATTATTTTTCAAAAAAATCTAAAAAAAGGTAAATCTGTAAAAATTACAAATTTATTAAATAATAGAAGTTTAATAGTCAAAGTAGGGGATAATTCCGATTATCCACATTTTTATAATTCAGTTATTTCTGAAAGAATTTTTAAAGAACTCGAAATTGATGTCGCTGAACCATATGTTCAAATTTATGAGCTGAATCAAAATTCAATGTTTGTGGCAAAAAAAGCTAAAACGTTTGATGAAGAAAAAGAGGTAGCAAATAAAGCCCCTGTTGAAGGAATAAGTATAAAAGATTTAACTAATACTGTAGATAAAACAGTAAAAAATATAAAAAAAAATAATTTTAGTTATATTATAAAAATTGCAGATTTTTACTTTAAAGAAACAGCTGAATTAATGAAACAAAGAATTTTAGATGAAACAAACACAAAACATGTCAAAATTAAGCCAATTTCATCTAATAGTTTTCGAGTATATATAGGACCTTTTAAAGATTTGAATTCTCTTAAAAATAATTTTAATAATATAAAAAATTTAAACTTTGAAAATCTAGAATTTATTAAACAATGAAGAAATTATTATTTTATCTTTCTTTAGTCTTTTATATATTTAGTTATCAAAACCTATTAGCAAAGATTGAAATAAAAGCAGATACAGCAATACTTCAAGATTTTTTATCTGGAAAAATACTTTATAAAAAAAATCCTGATTTACAAATTTACCCTGCATCAATGACTAAAATAATGACAACAATTATTGCATTTGAATTATTGCAGAAAGGTGAGTTAGATTTAGATGATAAATTTTTTGTTTCAGAAAATGCTTGGCGTTTATCAAAAAGTGGCTATTCATCAATGTTTATAATGGTTGGTGATGAAGTGAGCGTAGAAAATTTATTGAGAGGAATTATTGTTGCATCTGGGAATGATGCTTGTGTTGCGTTAGCTGAAGGTATTGCTGGTTCTGAGGAACAATTTGCAATTATGATGACAACCAAAGCTCATGAAATAGGAATGAAAAATACAAATTTTTCAAACTCTTCAGGTATTGACAATATAAATAATTATTCAACTGTTGAAGATATTTTAATCATGTCAAATTATTTAATAAAAAACTACCCTGATTACTATAAATATTATAAAGAAATTGATTTCACTTGGGATCGAACTGGCGGAGATCCAATAAAGCAAGGAAATAGAAATCCATTATTATACAAAAAAATTGGTGCCGATGGTATTAAAACAGGTCATTTGGCTATTTCAAAGTATTCTTTAGCTGCATCTATATTTAAAAATAATAGAAGATTAATTGCTGTTGGTAGTGGGTTTGATACAAAAAAAACTAGATCTAGAGAGACTGAAAAATTATTAATTTGGGGACTAACAAATTTCGATACAATAAAAATAACTAAAAAAGAAGAAAATTTTGCACAACTAGATGTTTGGCTTGGGAAAAAAGATAAGATTAATGTTTATATCGATCAAGATATTTATAAAACTATACCTAAAGCAAGAAAAAAACATATAAAAGCAGAAATTATTTACAATGGACCAGTACATGCTCCTATTAAAAAAGATGATGTGTTAGGTAAATTAATTATTAACTATAAAGATGAAATGTTAGGTCAATATGACCTGTTTGCTTCTGAGGACATTAAAAAAATTAACATTTTTGCCAGATTAATAAAATCAATTAACTATCTTATCTGGGGTGATGTATAAAAAACCTTTAATTGTATTTGAAGGAATAGAGGGATCGGGCAAAACTACACATATTAATTTTGTAGCAAAACTTTTAAAAAAAAGAAAAAAAAAATTTATTAAAATAAGAGAGCCTGGAGGGGTAAAAAATTCTGAAAAAATTAGAAAAATGATACTTAGCAATAAATCAAATTTTAACAATCTTACTGATTTATTTTTATATATGGCGGCTAGAAGTGAAAATATAGAAAAATTGATATCTAAAAATTATAAAAAAAGAATAATACTTGTTGATAGATTTACAGATTCTACGATGGCTTATCAACATTATGGCATGGGTATATCAAGAAAAATTATAAATTTATTAAATTCCTTTATAATAAAAAAATATAAACCGAATTTTACTTTTATTAATATAGTAAATAAAAAGAATTTAGTTGATAGACTTAAAAAAAGGAAAAATAAAAACAGATATGATAAATTTAATTTTACTTTCTATAACAAAGTTCAAAAAGGATTTTTAAAAATATCAAGAAATAAGCAAAATTATATGATTATTAACTCTAATAATTCAATAAAATTAAATAGGAAGAAAATATTCGAAAAAATTAATAAACTAATTTAAGCATATATATGGAAATTGAAAAAAATTTAAAATTATTTGGTTACGATAATTATTTTGATGAATTGTCATTTCTTTTTAAAAAAGAAAAATTACCAAACAAAATTTTAATCACTGGTAAAGAAGGTATCGGTAAGACAACTTTTGCAAACCACTTAATTAATTATATTTTCTCAATAAATGAGGATTTTAAATACAATTATAAAGAAAAAATAATAAATACATCTAATAAATCTTTTAAAATGATCAAAAATCATGTTCATCCTAATTATTTTAAAATTAGTGTTAGTGAGGGAAAAAAAAATATTGAAATCGAGCAAATTAGGGAAATGATAAAATTTGTAAACAAATCATCATTTAATAATTATAAAAGAATTATATTAATTGAAAATGTTGAAATGCTAAATCAATTTTCCAGTAATGCACTTTTAAAATCTTTGGAAGAACCTAATAATGGGATTATATTTATTTTATTGCATAATAACCAAAAAAAATGTCTCGAAACTATAAAATCTAGATGTATTGAATATAGAATATTTTTAAATAAAAAATATTCAGCAGAAATAGTTGATTATTATTTTGAAGAAAATATATTTAATCAAATTTCTAGTGTATTTAAAAATTTTTATGTTTCACCATCAAGTATAATTAAATTAGTTATTTTTTGTAATGAACAAAAATTAAATTACGAAAATCTGTCAATTAATGAACTTCTTAAATTTTATTTTGAAAATACGATATATGTAAAAAATAGTATAATAAATGATGATATAAAATATTATTTAGAATTATTTTTTTATAATAAGATTAAATCATTTAGAAATATAGATATTGTAGAAATGTATAACTATTTTAATAAAAAATTTAATTTTATTAATCAATTTAACCTTGATAAAGAAAGCTTTTTTATTGAATTTAATAATAAAGTTTTTAAATGAAAAAAGATTTTTATATAACAACACCAATATATTATCCATCAGCAAAACCTCATATGGGTCATGCTTATTCAAGTATTGTTGCTGATTTTTTTGCAAGGTTTAAAAGAATTCAAGGGTATGATGTTTTTTTTTTAACTGGTACTGATGAACATGGTCAAAAAATACAAAGAGCTGCTGAAAAAAGAGGAATGGATCCCAAATCTTTCTGTGACGAAATATCAAAAACTTTTTTTGATTTATCAAAAACTTTAAATCTTTCTAATAATGATTTTATAAGAACTACAGAGAAAAGGCATGAAAAATCTGTACAATATTTATGGAATATATTAGAAAAAAAGAATGAAATTTATTTATCAAAATATTCAGGTTGGTATTCAGTTTCTGATGAAGCATTTTATTCTGATGATGAAATTGAATTAGTAAATGATAAAAAAGTCTCAAAAACCTCAGGTTCTATAGTTGAATGGGTTGAAGAAGAATCCTTTTTTTTTAAACTTTCTAAATGGCAAGAGCCTTTATTAAAATTTTATAAAGAAAACCCAAATTTTATTCTTCCCGAGTCTAGAAGAAATGAAGTTATCAATTTTGTTAAAAGTGGCTTAAAGGATTTATCTGTAAGTAGAAAATCTTTCTCCTGGGGTATAAAAGTTCCATCAAACAAAGAACACGTAATATATGTTTGGTTAGATGCATTAACTAATTATCTTAGTGCTTTAAATTTTCCAGACACAAATAATAAACTTTACAAGTCTTTTTGGCCAGCAACTATACACCTCATAGGTAAAGATATTTTAAGATTTCATGCAATTTATTGGCCTGCATTTTTGTTAGCTGCCGAAATTAAACCACCAAAAAGAGTTTATGGTCATGGTTGGATTCTCTCTGGGGAAGAAAAAATGTCCAAATCTAAGGGAAACATACTCGATCCTATTGAAATTATTAATAAATATGGCCTTGATCCATTGAGATATTATTTAATTAAGGAAGTTTCTTTTGGTAATGATGGAAATATATCACAAGATAAATTAGAAAATTGCATTAATAGCGATCTAGCAAATAATTATGGTAATCTTTGCCAAAGAGTTATTTCATTTCTTGAAAAGAATTTGGAGATGAAAGTTCCTAATAATTTTGAATTTAACATTGATGATAAAAAAATATTAGATACATTCAATAAAGATTTTAATAAGTTGGTTGATTCTATAGACAGCCAAGATATAAATTATTATGTCAATTTTATCCAGGAGCAGCTTTTTGCATCAAATAAATATTTTAATGATCAGGAGCCTTGGAAAAAAAAAGAAAATAAAAAAAGATTAAATACTATACTTTACGTTTCATTAGAATTAATAAGAAAAATATCTGTAATGCTTTATCCTATTATTCCCAATAGTTCTTTAAAAGTTCTCAAAGCATTTAATATATCAGAGGAATCAATTGATATTAATAGTATTAAATTACATGAAAATTTAAAAATTAATCAAAAATTGAATAAAATTTCTATTTTATTTAAAAAAATTGAAAAAAATGATTGATTCACACTGTCATTTAGATCAAAAGCCGTTATCTGATGATATAAGAAACATTCTAAAAAGATCAAAAAATAGTGGTATAGAAAAATTATTAACAATTTGCACTACATCAGATTCTTTTAGTAAAATTTGTAATTTAGTAGATTTTGACTCAATTATATACGGAACATTTGGTATTCATCCACATGAAGCAGGCAATGAATTACTTACTAAAAAACAAATAATTAAAAATATTCTAATTCATAAAAAGATAATTGGAATAGGTGAAACTGGTTTGGATTTTTATTATAATAATAGTGAAAAAGATATACAGATAAATAGTTTCAAAAATCATATAGAGGCAGCAATAGAATTAGATATTCCTTTAATAGTACATTCAAGAAATGCGGAATTAGAAACTTTTAATTTATTAAATGATTACAAAAAATATAATCTTAAAATTTTAATGCATTGTTTTACAGGTTCAAGCAATTTGGCTCAAAAATTAATTAAGTTTAATACTTTTTTTTCAGCAAGTGGCATTATAACATTCAAAAATAGCTCGGTATTATGTGAAACTTTTAAAAATATTCCTTTGGACAGATTGTTAATAGAAACAGATAGCCCATTTTTGGCACCCGTGCCAATGAGAGGCAAACAAAATGAACCTAGTTATTTAAAATATACGCTAGAAAAATTAGCAGATATTAAAAAAACTGATATTGATAATTTAGAAAAGATAACTACAAACAATTTTAACAGATTATTTTTCTAAATGTCTATTAAATTTACTATATTAGGTTGTGGTTATTCCATGGGTGTACCTAGAATTGATGGTTTTTTTGGAAGATGTGATCCAAAAAATAAAAAAAATTATAGAACAAGATGTTCTGCTTTAATCAGTTCTAAGAATTTAAATATATTAATTGATACATCACCAGATTTAAGGGAACAATTGATTAAAAATAAAGTTAAGAGTATCGATAAAATTTTTTATACTCATCATCATGCAGATCAAACTCATGGGATAAATGATTTAAGAGTATTTTATTTAAAAAATAAAACAAAACTTAACGTTTATGCAGATGATCAAACACAAAAATATCTTTTAAAGTCATTTAATTATTGTTTTAGAAATCAAGGATTAAGTTATCCACCAATAATGAATATGTTAGATTTAAAAGATAATCACAAGTTTGTAGATAAAAAAAATAATATTGAATTAAAAAGTGTTGTTGTAAAACATGGAAATATAAATAGCATTTGTTACATTATTAATAAAAAATGTGCTTACGCTAGCGATATAAGCAAAATATATGATTATGATATAAAACTTTTTTTTAATTTAAAATATTTAATTATCGATTGCCTAAGATACGATCCTCATTACTCACACTTTAATCTTAAAAATGTTTTAGATTTAGTTAAAGTTATTAAACCAGAAAAAACAATACTTACTAATCTAAATCATGAAATGGATTATAATCAATTAAAAAAGAAATTACCTAATAATATTACACCAGCATTTGATGGAATGACACTTTTAATTTAAAATTTTTTCTATAGCAGATAGAATTTTTTTTGATTTAGGATTTGTGAATGAAGCAAATGTATCTGCAACTTTACCATTTTTATCAATTAGAATTTTATGAAAATTCCATTTAGGAATAGATGACTTACCATGATTTTTTTCTGCCCATTTATAAATTTCATGCGCATAATCGCCTTTTACATCATAAATAGAAGTGAGTGGAAACGTTATATTAAAATTTACCTGACAAAAATCACTAACTTGTTTTTCATTTTCTTTTTCCTGTCCAAAAGAATTTGATGGTATACCGAGCACTATTAAGCCTTTTTTTTTGTAATTTTCCCATAGGTACTGTAGATCATCATATTGTTTGGTAAAACCACAATAACTAGCCACATTAACTAATAATACAGGTTTGTTTTTAAATTTGCTTAATTTAATTAAATTACCGTCTATAGACTTAATTGTATAATCATAAAAAACATTTTCATATTTTGCATAAGTATTATTATTAAAAAAAAACATAGTTATTAAAAATGTTATAAATATTTTAAAAATATTTTTATTAATCATTTTTTTGGTTTATTTCTGGAAATTAATATCAGAAAGTAACCAAATATCGTCGATAAAAGTGACCCACTTAAAACACCAATTTTTACTCCATCCATATATTCTGTATTTTCAATAAAAGCCAAATTTCCAACGAATAAACTCATTGTAAATCCAATGCCAGTTAATACTCCAACTCCATAAAAGTTTAACCAATTTGAATTACTCGGCATTTGGGCAAAACCTAGCTTTATTGAACCGTAAGAAAAAATAAAAACTCCCAATTGTTTTCCAACAAATAAGCCTAGTAAAATTCCTAGTGGCACTGGTGATAAAAGAGATGAAAATGATATTCCATTTAAAGATACACCAGCATTTGCGAACGCAAATAAAGGCATAATTAAAAAAGCTACGTAAGGACTAATCGCATGTTCAAGATTAACAAGTAATGAAAAGTCATGTTCTTTTTTTCTGTGGGGAATAATGCTAGCAAGCAAAACACCAGCGATTGTTGCATGTATTCCTGACTCGTGAGTAAAGAACCATAAAAATAAACCAACAACTAAATAAGGTAAAAATTTTTTTACACCAGTTTTATTTAATATAATTAAAATAATAAAAGTTCCAATAATAAGTAACAAATAAATTATATTTAGCTTTCCTGTATAAAAAAAAGCTATGATTATAATTGCACCAAGATCATCAATAATAGCTAATGCTGTAAGAAAAACTTTTAAAGAAATCGGTACTCTTGATCCCAATAGTGATAGTACACCAATTGAAAAAGCTATATCGGTAGCCGATGGAATTGCCCAGCCACTTAAAGTTTCTGGTGTATTAAAGTTTATATAGATATAAATTAATGCTGGTACTAACATCCCTCCAACAGCACCGACAATAGGTAGTATGGCTTGTTTTATTGATGATAATTCACCCTGTATAAATTCTCTTTTAATTTCTAAAGTAACAAAAAAAAAGAAAATAGCCATTAAAGCATCATTGATCCAATGCAAAACACTTAACTTAATTCCAAAGCTATTTATTCCTATAAATAAATATTTATTTAAAATATTAAAATAAAATTCAGCGTATGATGAATTGCTTATAATTAAAGCTATAATTGCACTAATAAGTAAAACTAATCCACTAGCAGCTTCTAATTTAAAAAACCATTTAAATGGTGATGATAAATATTTTAGCATAGTTTAATTAATTAAATCTCTTAAAAATAAATTAATATCTTTTAGAGACTCATAGAGATTATCTAAAATTAAATTTATATTTGGATATATTGAGGATATTTGATTTTTAAAAGTGTCTAAAAAAACTATAATTGCAACTAATGTAATAATTAGAACAATCAACAACTTAAAATAATTGATCTTTCTTTTTTTACTCTCTTTATAAATTATCTCTTTTTTTTCTATCTTTGGTGTAATTTTATCTCTATGTATTTTTTTTTCAGTATGAATTTTTGTTTCAGTATGAATTTTTGTTTCAGGTTTTTTTGATTCTTCTTTTTTTATGATAATTTTTTGATCTTTTTTAAAAGGTTTTTTAAAAAACCATTTATTGTCACAACTGCCGCATTGAACCAATCTACCTTCTTTAGGTATAAGACTATCATTTACTTCAAATTTTTTTGTACATTTTTGACAAGAAATTTCCATAATTTCTTATATAGCAGATTCTAAAAAAAAATACTTTGATTTTGATACTGTTTATGCTTTGAAAATCATAATAACTGCTGTAATAGTAACCCATTCGGGGCGTGGCGCAGCCTGGTAGCGCATTTGGTTTGGGACCAAAGGGTCGGAGGTTCAAATCCTCCCGCCCCGACCATAAGGACTAGCGTTATATGAAAAAAGCTATTATTTATAAACCATCAAAATCTGCGATGCAGTCAGGTCTAAAAAAATACAATAAATGGATAATTGAATTTTTGGTTGATGCACCTGGTATAAATCCATTAATGGGTTGGGAAACATCTACTGATACATATTCAGAATTAAAACTTGAATTTTCATCTAAAGAATTAGCAATTGAATATGCAAAAAAAAATAAAATTGATTTTGAAATAGTTGAGTCACAAAAAAGAAAAATTGTAAAAAAATCATATGCTGATAATTTTACTAAATAATTTTTATGTTTAAATTTTTTACACTGAAAAAATGGTTTCCATGGAGTATAATTGGATCATTATTTATTTTAATTTCTACTTGGTACCAAGTTCAATTAGATGTAAGAATTAATGAATGGTTTGGAGAGTTTTATGATACTCTTCAGAAGGCCTTAACAACACCTAATTCAGTATCTGAGGCAGAGTTTATTGGTTATTTATTTACCTTTGCAAAAATTGCTGCACTTTGGATCCTGATAGCAGTTTTTACTGGTTTTTTTACAAGTCATTGGGTTTTTCGTTGGAGAACAGCAATGGCAGAATACTACCATGACCAATGGTTAAAAGCGAGACTTACAGAAGGAGCTTCTCAAAGAGTTCAGGAAGATACGCTAAAATTTGCAAGAATAATGGAAGGGCTGGGTACAGGTTTATTAGATAGTTTAATGACATTAATTGCTTTCACTCCAATTTTATGGGGTCTCTCAAAACAAATAGATGTTTTGCCCTGGATAGGTGAAGTCAATCACGCTTTAGTTTGGGTTGCTATAATTTCAGCATTAGGCGGCACTGTTTTATTGGCTGCTGTAGGAATTAAATTACCTGGTATAGAATATGACATACAAAAAGAAGAAGCTGGTTATAGAAAAGAATTAGTTCACGGAGAAGATGATCCAATAAGAGCAGCGCCACCAACTATAGGACAGCTTTATAATAGAGTCAGAGGAATTCATTACAAATCTTATTTCCACTATTTATATTTTAACACTGTTAAATGGAGCTATTTTCAGGGAATGGTTATTGTACCATATCTAGCTTTGGCACCAACAATAGTTACCGGAGCTATTACTCTTGGATTTGTACAACAAATCACCAGAGCATTTGGAAGAGTTGAAGGTTCTTTGCAATATTTAGTTAAAAGTTGGTCAACAATCGTGGAACTTATATCAGTCTGGAAAAGATTAAGAGAATTTGAAACAAAATTACATTCAAAACTTAACGATAGTGCTGTAAAAACATAATAGTGATTTTAGATAAAAAATTAATTGATAAATTTACAGGCATAACTTCAAGGGCTGCAATATCATGCTATAAATATATTGGCAAAAATGACAAAACAATTGCTGATAAAGCGGCAACAGACTCGATGAGAAATAATTTGAATAATCTGGATATTAATGGAAAAGTAGTTATAGGTGAAGGAGAATTAGACGAAGCTCCAATGCTTTATATTGGTGAAAAACTTGGTACTGGAAAAGGTCCAAATGTTGATATAGCTGTTGATCCATTAGAAGGTACAAATTTTGCAGCTAAAAATTTACCAGGTGCATTATCAGTTATAGCAATTACATCTAAAGGAAATTTATTTAATGCTCCAGAAACTTATATGGATAAATTAGCAGTATGTAGCGAAGTGCCAAATGACGCTACTGATATAGATTTTCCTGTTGAAAAAAATGTTAAAAATGTTGCTGATTATAAAAATGTTGATTTAAACAAAATAACTGTCTGTATGCTAGATAGACCTAGACATATAGATATAATTGATAGATTAAAAAAACTAAAAGTTAATCTTAAATTATTAACAGATGGAGATGTTTCTGGAGCTCTTCTTGTTACAAATAAAAAATATAATATTGATATATTCATGGGTATAGGTGGAGGGCCCGAAGGTGTTTTGGCAGCATCAGCTCTGGACGCTTTCAACTGTAAATTTCAGGGAAGATTTTTATTTAAAACTGACGATGATATAAAAAGAGCTAATAAAATGGGAATAAAAGATTTAAATAAAAAATATAATTTAAATGAAATTGTAAAAGGAGACTCTATATTTTGCGCAACAGGCATTACATCTGGTGATCTTGTTGAAGGTGTTAAGGTAGTAAATGACAAATATATCACTGAAACATTCGTTACACATAAAACTTCCTCAAATATTATTATTAAGAAAGAGGTACCATTACTTGATTAATTTTATTATTTGCATTAAAAGATGCAAATTCGGTCCCTTCGTCTATCGGTTAGGACACGTGGTTTTCATCCTCGAAAGAGGGGTTCGATTCCCCTAGGGACCGCCAACACTGATTAAAGAAACTCATACTTTGATTAATGAAACATTTTGTTTATATGATTAGAACAGTTAATTCAAAAATTAACAAATCATATGTAGGCTATTCAAACAATCCAGAAAAACGATTGATAGACCATAATAAAAATAAAGGAGCTAAATCAACTAAAGGACATAATTGGAAATTAATATATAAAAAAAAATTTGAAACCAAATCTGAAGCTATGAGATTTGAATACTGCTTAAAAAAAGATAGAAAAATGAGAAAGTTTATTATAAACAAATCATGATTTAGATTTAAACTAAATGTTACAAATTGCTACTATACTGCCATATAAAGAGAATTACACCAGGGAAAGTGCTGGTGCTGCCTCATTATGGGTTTGTGATTTTTTTAAGTACTCTCGATTTAAATTAAAAAATATTATTTTTGGTAGTACTTCAAAAAAAAAGAATTACTTAACTAAAAATTATATAAATATTCACCCATCGTTATTATCAAAATTTACTAGCACAACTACACAATATTGTAATGAAATTTTAAAAATTCTAAGTACAAAAAAAATAGATATTATTGAGATACATAATAGGCCACTAGTTTTTACTTATTTGTCAAAAAAAATAGACTCAAAATTTATATTATATTTTCATAATGATCCTATTAGTATGAAAGGTTCTAAAACAGTTAAAGAAAGAATTTTATTATATGAAAATGTTGATAAAATTATTTTTGTAAGTTCATGGGTACAAAAAAGATTTTTTGAAGGTATAGAAAATTTAAACTTAAATAAAACTGATGTAGTTTATCCAAGTATTCACAAAACAAATAAATTTTCTAAAAAGAAAAAACAAATTGTTTTTGTTGGTAAATTAAATAAATCAAAAGGTTATGATATTTATGGAAATGCAATAAATAAAATTTTAAACGAATTTAAAGAGTGGAAATCTTTTTCTATTGGTGATGAAAAAAGAGAAAAACCAGTTATATCAAATAAATCACATATTGAATTAGGCTACTTAAATCACAAAAATGTTCTAAAATTTTTGTCTCAAACTGAAATAGCTGTTGTTCCTTCAAGATGGGAGGAACCATTTGGAAGAACTGCTCTAGAAGCATCTTCGAGAGGATGTGCAACAATTATTTCTAATAGAGGAGGTTTACCAGAAACTACAGAGGAAAGAATATTATTAAAAAAATTAACTGCGAATGAGCTTTATCATCAATTAAAAAAATTAATTATAAATACAAATTTTAGAAAAAAAATTCAAAAAAAATCAATATCAAACGTCAAACATATAACCAAAGATAACTCAATATTAATTGATAAAATTAGACAAAGTTTAATTTTTAAATTTAAATTTAACTACAGTAAAAATAATCTTAGAATCTTGAACATATATAATCTTGGCCAAAAACTAAATCATAGAATTTATAACATGTCATTAGGTAAAAAATTTACCAATGGTTTCATAAGAAATAATAATGATGTTTTGGAAATAAGTGATAGAGATTATATGAAACAAAATAGAAGTTTCAAATTAAAAGGTGTTTATAGTGATTTTCAAGAATATTTAGTTGAAACCTTCAAAAATTATAACCCTAACTTAGTTTTTTTTGGCCATACTGATAACATTGATATAAGTACTCTTAAAGAATTTAAAGAATTAAATAAAAATATTGTTATATCTCAATGGAATGAAGACCCAATGATGGATGGCCTTGAAGATTCAAATAAGAATATTGGTAAACTTAAAAAATATTTAGGTTATGTAGATCAAAGCTTTGTTACTACAGAACCTAAAATTATACAAAAAAACAATAAAGATTTTAACAACTTAAATTTTCTCTTTATACCTGTTGATAGAAATATAGAGTGTTTTAATGTTTATAATTTAAAACCAGAAAAAGATATATTTTATGCAATGAGTCATGGTGTTAACAGAGGTAAATTAAAACAGGGTAAATTTGATGAAAGATCAACATTCCTTAAAACTCTAATAAGCAAAATTAATGGTGTTAAATATGATTTCTATGGTTATGCAGATAACGAACCAATCTGGGGAAATAATTTTTATGAAGCTCTAATTAACTGTAAAATGGGATTAAATTTAAGCAGAGGAAAACCAACGAGATACTATACAAGTAATAGAATTTCCTCCCTTATAGGTAATGGATTATTAACATTTATAGATAAAAAAACAGAATTGAACGAAATATTTACATCAAAAGAAGTTATTTTTTACAACAATACAGACGATCTGTCTTCGAAAATTAAATTTTATAAAGATAAAGATAATTTAAGAAAACAAATTGCAAGAAGAGGTAAAAATAAATATTTCAAATTATTTAATGAAAAAAGGATAGCAAATTATATTATTCAAAAATCCTTTGGAAAAGATTTCCCTTTATTGTAATTAAATTTATATAGTTTCATTAGAATACTTATTAAATGAAAAAAATTTTAATTTTTAAAAACGATAGAGGTGGTGATTTAGTAAGTTCTATTAGAGTAATTTATAAATTAATTGAAAAAAAAGCAAAAATTTCAATATATCTTTCTAATATAAACTACGATTTTAAATTTTTAATTTCAAAATTAAATATTAAAAAAATTAATTTCAATCTTAATATATTTGATAAAGTAAAAATTTTTTACGATTTGTTTAAAAACAAATATGACGAAGTTTTTATATTATCTCCTAAAAATTTTTACTTTTATTTACCACTTTTTTTTAAAAAAACAAAATTTTTTGCTATTACAATTAATGGTAAAAAAAGAAACAGGCCAAATTTATTCTTAAGAAAATATTTACACAAGTATAGAATTTCCTACAGGACTAAATTAAACGATAAAAATATAATTCAAAACCAACTATCTTTAATAGATGCTGATGAAAACTTTGATGTTCACAAGCTAAATTTAAGAGATTTAAATAAAACTGTGTTTAATAGATTACCAAAAAACTTTGTTTTTTTTCAGTTTAAAAAATCTTTTTTTGATCAATTATGTTGGTCAACAAAAGAATTTGAACAAATAATTCAATTATTACAATCAAAATACAAATATGTTGTTTTTTCATCAGATATTGAAGATAACCATTATGATTCATATTTTTATAATAAATATTCTTCTATTGATTTTAAAAATCAAAATTCCTTTTCTAATAAAAACAGTAATGCGATATACTTAAGAAAAGTTAACCCTGAAAATTTATGTTTAATAATTAAAATGTCTAATAAAATAGTATGCCCCCACGGATTAGTTACACAAATTGCATATTTATTTGAAAAAAAATCAGTTAATTTATTTTGTTTTGAAATAAATAGTGTTGAAGATTACCATCATCAAAAAATTAGTTTTTCGGAATGGTACTCAAATATGAGACTTACATTCGTTTTTTTGAATAATAATATTGACAAAGCTATAAAAAAAATTTCTAAATTTTTATGAATATTTGTTTTTTAGACAGTAATCCAATATCTTACGATCAAACTTATCTGGACAAAAATATTATTAGAGGTGCCGAAAAGGCATTAATTAACTTAGCTTTGGAATTTGAAAAAATAGGCCACAGAATTACAATTTTAAACAACATAGATGTTAATAAAGTATATAAAAACATTAGATGGCTAAATATAGAAAAATACAGTCAAAATGAGAATTTTGATATGGCTATAACAAATAATGATATAAACAGTTTTAATAAAATCCAATCTAATAAAAAAATAGCAATCTCTCACAGCATTCAAACAGTTGAAAAATTTATTAGAAAAAAACAATTTTTTGCTTATTTAAAACATAAACCAAAAATATTTCTTTTAGGAAATTATCATAAGAAAAATAGGGCCTTTTTATTAAGAATGTTTGGTTCTGAGATAATTAGTTGGTCTGT
>CETM01073111.1_pt1 | contig 25356 bp, 15 predicted proteins | sample 361451 | NCBI WGS metagenome assembly CETM01 (sample SAMEA2622690, study PRJEB7988) | marine metagenome | isolation source: saline water (ENVO:00002010), including
ATCGGGAGTTTCGGATGTTGATTTGGAGTGAAATTAACAACTGTTCTGAAGACTGAAGAAACGCTGTACTGCGCGCTACTCTTCGGGTCCTAGAAACTATATCTGCTGTTACATCTCCTCCTTTCTTATTCATCCAATCTCACGGGCTTTCATAGGGAACCCACTGTTCCCTCTGCATTTTAGAGGAGAATATTCTCTATATGAACGATTCCCGAATCTGCTTATGGTGTCAATTTAGCCAATTCTGCGTTGAAACGGGTCGAACCCAAGAAGTATAGTAACGGGGCAGCAAGGGTGCATAGAAGGAGAACAAAGAACAGAATTGTCGACCATACTTCGATGCCCCGGCCGAAGCTGAAGTAGAGAGTCCAACCAAAGAGAATGAAGAACCAAATTCTGTAGCGTCGTGTGAAAAGAGAAAAGCGTGCTCTGACTAAATCATCGGAGTAAAGCTGGGGTGTGTCCTCTCTATCAGCAAGGCCGTTCTCAACAGCGCATCTGACACAGACTTGGTACCTAGGCCCATTACCAGTTACGAACTGATTGAGCGGATAGTTCTGGGTGCACATCCTGCATGTGGGCATCGTATCAGTCCGACCACATAGGTCCGCTCCTTCAACGCTACGGTTGTGGCATCTAAGGGTCAAAGAACATCATCTAGGAACGAAGTATCGAGGTCTTCGTCTTCATCCAAGTCGTCAGCCATGTCTCCCAAGTCGTCGAAGTCGAGGTCATCGGCCATGTCCTCAAGATCGTCTAGATCAGTATCGTCGGAAGAGACTCCTAGCAATTCGTCGATTACACTTTCAGCGGCAGCAGGGGCATCTTCCTCCTCATCAATAGTTAATTCCGGACTCGGAGATGAGGTGAATGATTGTGAATCGTCTTCGATGACAAAGTCGTCTTCGTCATCATCACTCAAACCGGCTGCCTCTCTGGACATCTGTTCTTCCAACTCAACCTCTAGGGCACCCATCTCCCAAGGCTCTGGTGCGGTCTGCTGGCGAGGCTTTACGAATAGTAGAGCACCGATTAAAATCATCACAGCAGATACAAGCGCGACCAGTGTGTTCAGATCTCCGTTCATCAACTGGTCATACCAAGAGTCGCTGGCACCACCCTCTCCACCTTCTGACGAGCCAAATGAGGACTCTGACCATGGCCTAATCTCAAGCGGGTCGACTGCGAGTCTGTGTACTTCTCCATCGAAGGCTACAACTGCGAGCCAGTGACTGGCGGCGTTGTCGACCTTCTCGCCTTCTAAATCAGTGAGAATAATCATGGTCGTTGGATCATCTATCTCTCCGACTAGGATTGCATCTCCGGTGACCTCGAACGGATTAGGGCTGACGAATACACGGTACTGGATTACCTGTGGGTCGTTGGCATCATCCCATCTAATCTCAACATGGTCTCCGGACGGATTCCAGTTGGCTCTGATTCCAGTAATCTCAGGTAAGTGCAGACCTGGATCCAATGAATTTTCATCGACTAGGCTAATCATAGTCGGTTGCAGGTTGGTGTCCCAATAGTTGCCTGAAGAATCGACGGCTACAACAACTACCCAAATCGGTACTGAAGGTGCGAGTGGTTGACCATCGGAAAGTGCCTCTAGGAGTACGGGCATCTCGGCATCTCTGTCTAGAGTCAGAGCCGGCTCCATGTTTCCAAGTGAGCTGAATGGTGAGCCTGCAGCAGCGTAGATTCTGTACTCTCCCAAATCGGAGGCATCGCTAGAGGGGAAAGTCACTAACATGCCATCACCGTCGTCAGGAGATCGGTCCTCGAGCATCGGAGCAGCGAGTCTGTTCGGTGGTGAGATATCTCCTCTATTGTCTAGAGGTGCGACGAGTACCAAATGATCGCTCATGTCAGTTAGGTGTACATTCCCTTGTATGTCATGAGTGGTGATTGTGACATACAGGGGTGTGAGGGGGGTGATGGTCTGAGGTGTCAGAGTGTCTACGGTACTTCCGTACAATGCTGTTGTCACTGTAATCTCGAGTTGGAGAGCTCCGCCTATCTGTCTTTGATCAATTTCTAGTAGACCACAGCCAGCCAAATCATCACTACACCTATCCCAAATCTCTGTCAAATCATCGAGAGGGTAGTCGGAAACCCAGATCACATAGTGACTGAAGTCTGGTGCTAGAGAGCGATTCCACAGAATATCGATAGCTGTTCCATCATCCTCAGGATGATCCCATGCACTCAGCCCCTCGACACGTTCTGGAGGTTGCCCCTGTCCTGCCACATTGGACATTGGAGTGGCCTCGACGACCAGTACATCGTTCAAATTCTCGTTGCCCCAGTCGTCGGCTGCAACGACTCCAATCCAGTAGACTACCCCGTTCTGTAGAGTACTCTCTCCGATTGAATCGATTACAATCTCGCCAGTGGTACAGTCTGTGACATAGGTGGAGACCGGCCAGCCGTCCACAGTCGAAGGAGGCTGGAATCCAGACGCAGGTAGAATGTAGACAGTGTGGTATGTGCAGTCTTCCTCATCATTAGGAGACCATGTAACTAGAATACGTCCGCCTTCATCATTAGGTGCATCTATGGCTGTTGTGTCGGTAATAGGAGCAGGAGGGATGCCATCATCTAGACCACCTGCGGTGACTACTGGTCCAACCACGGTTGCGTTGGCTTCATCGAACTGCCCTGCTTCATCAACACAGACTGCTGCGAACCAGTATGTCTTACTCTGCTCCAGTTGCAGAACGGTATTGTTACCCGCGACATAGGAGACATCGATGTGGTCAGTTAGTGCAATGGCGTTAGTGATAGGGTACTGAACAGCCCATATCCTAGTGCGACCAGGATCTAGTTCTGTACACGCTTCCCACTCCAGTAATATTGTTCCTGGAGACCCTCCAGAGACGGCCTCGGCACTGAGCCACTCGGGCGGGAATGGTACCTCATCAGTAGGTGTTGCGCTGTAATCCCAAGATATTGGTAGGCCTACTGAGCCGTCTGCATATCCAATGGCAATAGCAGCCCGGTATTCTCTGTCATCGGACAATGTAACTTCGTTACCATCTCGGTCTGCAGAGGTGATTGTGGCACTAGTTTGTGACCAATAGGGTATCTCAACATAGGTTGAGAAATCATCCAACTCATCTTGTGAGGGAACCCATTCCGGATCGTCTGTGGAATCCCACACATACAGCCTGTAGGCATACCACGCAGCGTCCTCTGCTGGTAGCCAAGAAGCTTCGATTACTCCTCCGCCGTCATTAGGTCTGTCGAGGAAAGAGGTCATCTCTGTTGGTACTTCGATTCTCTCCCAGTCATAGGAAATCCTAACCTGAAGTGAGCCATTCTGAGGAGATTGCATCTGAATGTGGACTTGGGCAGAGTTTGTGCCAGGGGCTAGATTCGAGATAGCAGATTGGAATGATGCTTGGATATTTGGATTCATAGATGTAAGATCCCATGAGCCCGAGTAGTTCAGGCTGACAGACTGAGCCCAAACCCATGCGCCGTCTTGCGGCGCAGTCAGGGTAAGAGCGCCTGTGTAGAGTGGAAGTTTGGTTGGAATCATCTGCTCGCTGCCCTGAGGAATGATGATTGGGTTCTCATCGTCGACCAACACAGTAGACATTCCCGGTCGAGAGGTGTTGGTGATATCCCATGAGTTCTGAGCGTACAGAGCTGACAATGGGCCTGCTCTGCGCTGGTATCCTGTCTCTTGCTCTCTGAGGCTCTCAACAGGGTTGTACAGATGAAGGCCGTCTTGAGCGATTACATACAGGCCAGAGTCGTCGAGGAAGGCGTTTGACATACCAGGAATTAGTTTGGAAGCGACTCTGGCATGATTGCCGCCCGAATGTACCACATCCACACCCCTCGGACTTAGAACGGCGACATAGTCGCCGTCGGATAACATCTGGAAGGGTGGCCAAGTGAGCAAGGACATCCTGCCCATCCCTGACTCCATCTCCATCATGGTGGCGTTCCAGTGAACTAATGGCTCACTGTCAGTGGCAATATGTACGCCCCAGTCATCTGTCGCTATCGCTCGGACATCGTTGCTGGGAATCATGTCGATGTTGTATGTCCCATTGGCCATATCGGTAGCAATATCCCAAGCGGCCGCTCCCGGTCTTGTCGAGCCTTGACCATTATGCGAGATGAATAGGGCAGCATCGTGGTGCAGTACAGTAGAGGTACCATCCGGGTTGTTGACCAGCCTCGAGGTTGCCTCTGCGAATGTGATACCTGATACGGTGTTACCAATCAGTCCGTCACCGAAGTCAAGTGTGGTGATTACTGAGAGATTGTTCTGATCAAGGACAGTCAAGCCAGCGGCACCGCCTGCAAGAACAGTGCCGTTGCCCTGAATAGGTGTGCTGATTGAGAATAAGTGTTCAATAATCGGTGTTGGTAGACCGTCTATTGTGGTGATTGGATCATCCCAATCATCCTTAGTGGTGTTCCAAAGTCCAATGCCGCCGTATGTCGCGACCATGATATGGTCGCCATATTCTAGGAAGTCTCTGACAATGTCACTGGGAAGACCTGCAATCAGACTGCCATGACCCCAGGTCCTAGTGGCTGTGTTAAATCTCTGGAATCCAGCAGCTGAGCCTTCATTGCCCATTAGACCAACATACATCGTGCCGTCGTCCTCGAGGACCATTCCATCCATCTGAGCGTGGAGAGCCGCTGGAGTTGGTGCGAAGATCCTGTTTGTCAGGTCGATTGACCACAGGCCACGGCCGGCGGTTGAGACCCAGAGTTCTTCACCATCGAGTTGTAATGAATTGATTACATCTTGATTTGAATTGTAGCCGAATTCCCATCGTACCGAACCGTTCGCTATTCTCTCTCCCTGTAGAATTGAAGATGCATAGTACGCATTAGGATCGGTTGTCAGAGCGACCCAAACATGAGTCTCATTTGATTCGAAAGCCACAACTCGGCCACTGGTCAATCCTGCCAACTCGTCGAAGCCGCTGGCAATCAAACCGGTGCTGTCGAGTCTGTCTACTCTATTCAGACCGGTGGTTTGTCCAGAGCGTCCAATTGCATATACAGGTGTGGTGCTGGATGGAGCCCTCTCGATAGAGCAGCCATCCATACCTGGATCGAGGATTTGACCGTTAGCAGTAGAAGTTCCTGAAGTCACTATCCTAGATATGCCTCCAGTATTGTCGTACTGATGTGCTGCGAGAAGTACATTGTTGTGATGTAGCATTCCTCCAGGGAAGATTCTGTCCTCGGAAACGCCATCTTGGGAGGTCAATGTGCTTAGGTACTGGTCAGTGTTGTAGTTGTAGCGATCTAAGCCGACGCCTTCCGAGTCATAACCAATGTACAGGACATCATTCTGTTCATCGCAGGCCATAGCCCGTGGGTCATCGTCTGAAAGGCCTTGGCCACTGTCGGTCATCGGAGCAATCCACTCATTGGTGATGCCGTCCCCATCCCAGTCTCCCATATCGTATCGGGCGATTCCGCCTTGGTTGCCCCACCAGCTCACCCTGCCAACCGAGAGATGGACAATGCCGTCACACTCCTCTAAATCTGCGGGGTATCCTCCCGGAATATCGCCCGTTCCTAACTCCCATACGGTCCAGTTGTCGGTGGTTCCGTCAAGCATCAGCACTTCAGAATCCGGATTCCAGCCGCCGCCTTCATAGCCGCCAATCCACAAGTTGTTGGCGATGACTTCCATAGTGTAGAATTGCTCAGTAGAGCCAGCTGGTAGTCCATCATCTTCCAGCCAAGAGTCGAGCCAGGATTCATTGTTAGGGTCCCATCTCAGAATTCCATTCATGCTTGCGAACATGTATGTGCCGTTCCATTCAACCATGCCTCTGATTGGTCCGTCAATATCGACCCACTCATCGAGTAGAGTCATGTTAGCAGCCTGGAATCTCCGCATGATATTGTCGCCATATGCAACCCACATCTCACACGAGTCTGGATCCAACGGGAAACAGTCACCTAGGAAACGAGCGTTTACTCTCAATACATTACCGATAGTATCGAGATTCTCCTCCCAAGCCTCCAATGTAGTATTCCATCTGACAATAGTGCCGTCACCATTGTTCCAATACTGAGTAGGGCGAGCACCGATCCATAGCTCCTCTCCGACCTCTCCTATTCCCATCACTACTGAGGATGAGCCTATCTTTCCACCGACATCCAGTATTGTTGCACTGGTGTTATTGTTGAGGTGGATTCGATAGATATCATCGTTGGAAGCCCACCAAGAGTTGCTCCTTTGGAGCGAATAATGCAAAACATCACCGATGATTTCAATGTCGGCAGGTGGAGTGTTTGAGAGAGTCGGTCCGTCGGTATTGCTTCCTCTATTCCAACTCTTCAGCACTGTGTTGTTTACGACATCAATGAGAGTAAGTCCGAAGTCTCCACCGGCCCACAATGTACCTTCTGCCCTGCCGTGGACTAGAGCAGTAACATCGTCGTCAGAGATGTATCCTTGAGATCCATCCCAAGATTGTAGCCAGGTTTGATTTACCAAATCGTAACGAGCGATTCCCGTGTTCTCAAATCCAAGATATAGGATGTCTCCAATTTTCACAGTGCGAGCCCTCTGAGTGTCATCACCGGCGTTCCAGACATCTATGACTGATCCATTCAGCGTGTTGATTACAGCAGCTCCTTGATTGGTACCAGCATACAATCTGTCTGTTCCAATTTTTGCTACAGAATAGACTTGGCGAGAAGGCATTCCATCTTGGTTAGAGACACAGTCTTGCAGATCATAACTCCAATTCCACATGCAAGCACCCCTGTTTGTACCAGCGTAGATTCCATTGACATCGCTGGATACATCGTAGAATACGTATGGATCGTTGTTCCAACCGGGAATTGATGTCTCTAGCATCTGCCAGCCGTTTCCGTCCCAGCGGGCCAATCCTCCATTTCCTGTAGCACCAGTATTCGAGACCCTTGCTCCTACCAATAGGCCACCGTAGTAGTCCATATGGAGCGAAAGAACATCGTCATCAGGAAGAATGCCATCTTGAGTCCAATGATCGGTTATATCTCCAGTCAGTCTGTCAATCACTAGTATTCCAAAGTCGGTGAGTCCTAGGTAGATGGTGTCACCATCGACTGCTACAGGGGTAGCCTCCAGATTGTCAGCACCTAGCGACTGCCATGAACCCATAATCGAAACATCGTACAAATTGATTCTCATAACACCTGCATCAGGAGTGGCAATGTAGGCGATACCATATCTTGTAGCAACTTGAGTAATGGTATCAGAGTCTAATCCATCCTCTACTGTCAGCACCTCAATCAGAGTGTTTGTCGAGGTGTTGATGAGTGAAATTCCGGATTCATGGTGACCTACAACTAGAGTGTGTGAATTCAGGTCGAATGCTAGGCTAGAAACATGGTCTGAACTGATTCCAGATGCAGTTCCCTGGAAGTTTCCATTATCCGCTTGCAGGCGGATTAGGCCAGCGTTGAGAGTTCCCACCCATACCATGCCTTGGTCGTCTTGGACAATTGAGGTCACCGCAGATGGATTGTTGACATAGTCAGTCAAGTCAATCGGAGTTCTCCAGACTTGTGTCTTCTCATCGAATCGATCGATTGTGCTACCACCTCCAATCCAGATTTCGCCTTGCTCTCCGTCATCGATGCGTGCTACGGCTTCCATCTGCGAAGTCGACGGGCTACTGACTAGAGTAATCGTACCGTCGAGAGACTCTCCTGTTTGTCTGGCCATGACTCCTGAGCCGTCTCCTACCATCATCATGCTAGTAGAAGGTCCTCTTGGCTCCACAGCGGGCCAAGCGACGATTGAGTTGGCAGTACCAACTAGGCCCATGTCTGTAATTTGCCTCTGGGATCTGAACAATAGAGCTGCGGTATCGTAGGCATGCACTGTACTGCCTGCAAGAATGTGTAGCCAACCATCGGTCAGAGCCATACCTCTAACAACATTCGATGAGAGCCAATTGTTAGTCGACCAAGTAGCAAGCCAGGAGTCGGATGATGTGTCATATCGGTTGACTCCGCCGCCAATTGTAGAAATCAATAGTAGCGAGTCCAATACCTGCAACTGAGAAATTATGTTTGAAGTCAGCGAGTTTCCCGTGCTCCACTGAGAATTGCTGCCGATGGTAACTGAGATTCCTGAAGAATCAGATGAAGTACTGTATTCGATTACTCTAACGCCACTCTCAGATGTAGCGATGTAAACCGTGTCTGAGATGACTGCGATATCTGTCGGACTCTCAGACAGGTCCGATGAGCAGAAGTTGGTAGTGGTGAATGTACTCTGACCTGGTGTGATGTAATGCAGTTCACAATCAGATACAAACCATATGATTCCCTGATTATCTACACTGATGGCATCAATCGGAGTGTCTTCATTCCAGTTGAGTAAATCTGCCTGCTCGGATGAGTCTACTAGGCTTCGAGATAGTATTCTGCCATCTTGAGTTCCAATTAGTAGTCGATTCTGTGAATCGTCGATAGCGAGGCTACTGCCATTGACACCCAGCTCGATTTCGATGATCTTCTTGCTGGCTTGGTCATCCAAGTGAAGCAGGTCGTTATCAAGTAGAATGTATAATCTGCCATCCAATGGGTTGGCAGCGCTATCCTGGATCAAGACGCTAGTTGTTGAGAATGAGACTCTCGGATCGGCTGGTCTTAAAGCCTGGATTACAAGATCATCGATGGTGATTCCGCTGGGAAGGAGCCACGATGCATCGCTAACAGAATTCGGTTGGAGCCAAGTGTCGAGAACTCCATCCTCAACCTCGGGGGGGCTGTCGGTGAACATGTCCTGTCGTCCGAGGTCACCGTAGTCTCTCCAATCGAGAATAGGAGTCTGCGTATCCATCAGAGTAATTTGCGGCTCAGTTGCCCAGTAGCCCTCACTGCCATCAACTGCGAGTTCGAAAGTCAGATTGGATAGTTGGGCTCCGGGAGCGAAGTCGAGGAACAAGTCGGCATAGGCAAAGGTGCCATTGGCAGGGTCGGCACCATTTGCATCTAGGGTAATCCAACCTGTGTCATTACTACCTCCAGCACCCCATGCCCTAGGATTTGTGTTGGACTCGAATTCTGTATTCAAATCAGCAGGGGGTGCCATGGCCCATGGTAGAGCCAGCATAAGAGCGGCTAGGAGTATAGCCTGACGTTGTTGCGACCGTAGGTCGCGGAAACTAACCATTGACACAAATTGTCGCGTCATTGAGGAGATTAAGAAAGGAGTGGGTCTGTGATTGAACAATGCTCACCCGCCGTAGGCGGAATTTGTGATACAGCCATTGAAAGCCCAAAACACAATACCGCGCTATACAAGGCCGATAATGCATATTTCCTCATTAGGATAGCATCATAGCAGAGGGGTATGCCGGCTGTCCCCGGAGGGAAGCCGATGGAGGACGATGGTCTGCGCGAGGACGCGTTGGAGTACCACGCATCGAAGCCGGCTGGGAAGATCACCGTAGTACCTACTAAGCCACATGGTACTCAACGCGAATTATCACTGGCCTATTCGCCCGGTGTAGCATACCCTTGCAAGGAAATCGAAAGTGATCCAGACAGTGCCTACAAGTATACCTCAAAGGGCAATCTTGTCGCCGTAGTCAGTAATGGAACTGCAGTTCTGGGACTGGGCGACATTGGGGCATTGGCAGGCAAGCCTGTGATGGAAGGAAAGGGTCTGCTGTTCAAGGCGTTCGCAGATATTGATGTGTTTGACATTGAGGTTGACAGGACAGATGTAGATGAGTTCGTAGAGGCAGTAAAGGCAATCGCTCCTACATTCGGAGGAATCAATCTCGAGGATATCAAAGCTCCAGAGTGTTTTGAAATCGAAAAGAGATTGGTCGCCGAACTCGATATTCCAGTAATGCACGACGATCAACACGGTACCGCGATTATCTCTGGTGCGGCCCTCCTAAACGGTCTAGAAGTAGTCGAGAAGGATATTGATTCAATCAAGGTCGTAGTCTCAGGAGCAGGTGCTTCTGCAATCTCATGCGCTCACCATTACATAAGGCTCGGAGTAAAGCCTAGCAACATAGTTCTAGTCGACTCAACTGGAATCATCACAAAGTCACGTGACGAGGCAGGTGAGTTAAACCAATACAAGGCCCAATTCGCTCTCGACATCCCCGATGGTGGCCTCGCTGTAGCAATGGAGGATGCGGATGTCTTCCTAGGCCTGTCAAAGGGCGGCATAGTAAGCAGTGAGATGGTTTCGAAGATGGCTGATAGGCCGCTGATTTTCGCATTAGCAAACCCGGACCCCGAAATTTCTCCAGAAGAGGTCTATGCTGTGCGCGAGGATGCTATAGTAGCGACCGGTCGCTCGGACTACCCTAATCAGATTAACAATGTTCTCGGATTCCCCTACATTTTCCGAGGTGCTCTAGATGTGAGATCCAAGGAAATCACTGAGGGTATGAAGATGGCCGCTACCCATGCCATAGCACAACTCGCAAAGGAACCGGTTCCTGACGATGTTGCTGCCGCTTATGGAGGCGAGCAGCTACAGTTCGGACCTGAGTACCTGATTCCAAAGCCATTCGATGCTAGAGTTCTCATCTGGGAGGCTAGTGCAGTAGCTGAGTCTGCAGTAAATGAAGGAGTGGCAAGAATCTCTGCAGATGAGTTCGATGTAGAGAGGTATAGAGAAGAGTTGGAGTCTAGACTTGGACTAACACGCTCAATAATGAGGCGTGTAATCAATATCGCCCGCAAGGATAGGAAGAAAATCGTATTCTCTGAGGGAGAAGATCCGACTATTATCAAGGCCGCATCACAGTGCATCGCGGAGGGAATCTGCGAGCCGATTCTGCTCGGGCAGTTGGAACGAATTGAGGCAGTGAAGGAGGAGATGGGTCTCGACTTTGAGTGTGATACCATTGATGTCAGATACGACCCGCGCAGGAGGACAACCTATGCTGATGAGTTACACAATCTGAGAGGTCGTAAGGGACTTACTCGCGGGGATGCTGTCCGCCTACTGAAGTCTGCCACATACTTCGCACCAATGATGGTCAAGATGGGGGATGCAGATGGCTATCTTGGAGGGGTTTCACACCACTATCCTGACATCGTCAAGCCGTGTCTACACACCATCGGGCCTGATCCGGATTCACACAGAATTGTCGGGATGTATATGATGACTGTCAACGGTCAGCTGATGTTCATCGGCGATGCAACCATCAACATCTATCCTGATTCGCGCACATTAGCCGAGATTGCAGTCCAGACCGCAAAGGTTGCAAGGAGATTTGGAGTTAAGCCAAAGGTGGCTATGCTATCTTTCTCTAACTTTGGAACCTCGCCTGAACTGAGGACTGACAGAATTGAGGAGGCGATTACGATTGCAAGGGAATTGGATCCTGACCTGATTATCGACGGCCCTATGCAGGCAGATACAGCACTGGTTCCTGACATCCAAGAAGAGTATCCTTTCATGACTTTAGAGGGTGCTGCCAATGTACTAATCTGTCCGAATCTCGCTTCTGCGAATATCGCATACAAACTGCTACAGAGAATAGCAGGTGCCGAAATGACTGGTCCAATTCTCGAGGGCTTGTCAAAACCAGCCCATGTTCTACAACGAGGCGACAGTGTACGCGAAGTTGTTCACATGGCAGCCATATGTGCTGTTGATGCTCAGAGACATGCTCGACAGCGGCTATGATCCTAAGTCTCTGACTCAGTCTTCCAAGTCTCGAGTTGCAACTCTAGAGTATTCCAAAGGGCTTCCATGGCTTCAGAATCCATGCTCTGACAAATTTGCTCGCGCATATATACGGTTATTTGCAAGACAGTATATTGGTTACCGATGGCAACATAAGTCAGATTGGCCCTCATAATTACATGAAGCCTTTCCTAGAGCACCTGAACATGACATCCACAGATGTAGATGAAACCATTCGTTTCCTACTGACAGCAATGCCAGAATTCAGTATTCGAGGCGAAGGAGGGGGCGATAAAGCACAGCGCTGGGTACATGTCGGCACGGAAGACTCCTACCTGTGCATTGAGGACCGTGGGGCGACTGAAAAGGGGCCGCACAAACCGTATGTTCACCCTGGTATGAATCACATCGGATTCGTCGTAAATGATTCAGCAGCATTGGCCAAGCGCATGATTGAGGCGGGCTACAATCAGGGAGCAATCTACCTAGACCACCCTCACAGACACCGCTACTACTTCTTCGATCACGATGGTAATGAATATGAGTTCATTCAGTACTTCAGCGATAATCCGAGCGAACGGAATGAGTACTAATTGTAGTTAACAGCAGATACTATCGATAACCTAAATCAGACCAATTCGGCTGAACTCTCTCAGAACTACTACTACGCAAATTAAACTGATTAGGATTCCAATTGGCCCCTTCTTCACTTTCGATGAAGGTTTCATGCGACCACAACCTTAGGAGAAGATGCGAGAACTTCCTCACTGCAACCTTCTGCATACTGCTCGAAGTTCTCTATGAACATCTGAGCTAGCAAGTTGGCCACATTGTCATATCTCTCTTTATCGTGCCATGTCTCTCTAGGCTGGAGGATATTGTCCGGGACTCCTTGGCAAGTGGTTGGGACTTGGAATCCAAATCTTGGATCTTCCACGAATAAAACATCATCGAGATCGCCGTCGAGTGCTGCATTGAGTAGAGCGCGTGTCCAGCGTATCTTGATTCGGCTGCTAGCATCAGCACCACCAGCGACCCAACCAGTGTTGATGAGCCAGCACTTGGCTTCATTCTCACGAATCTTCTTTGAGAGTAGGTCTGCGTAGATGCTTGGATGGCGGGGCATAAACGGGGCTCCGAAGCAGGTAGAGAAGGTCGCCTGTGGCTCGGTAACTCCAATCTCTGTACCGGCGACCTTAGCAGTGTAACCGGACATGAAGTGATATGCGGCCTGCTCTGGGCTCAACTTGGATAGTGGCGGTAGTACACCGAAGGCATCACAAGTCAGGAAAACGACATTCTTCGGGTTTCCTGCCATCGAGTTAGGAGTTCGGTTCTCAATGTACTCAATTGGATATGAGCCTCTTGTATTCTGGGTCAGAGAGCCATTGTCGAAGTCGGGAGTTCCGTCTGCATTCAGGACTACATTTTCGAGAATTGAGCCGGGCATCTTTGTTGTGGCATAAATCGCCGGCTCGTCTTCCTCTGAGAGTCTAATCAACTTGGCATAGCATCCGCCCTCGAAGTTGAACACGCCGTTATCTGACCAGCCGTGCTCATCGTCTCCTACCAGTGCTCTTCCGGGGTCGGCAGAAAGGGTGGTCTTGCCGGTCCCAGAGAGTCCGAAGAACAGGGCAGTATTGTCTCCATCCGTATTCGCGGAGCAATGCATAGGCAGTAGGCCCTTTGATGGTAGAATGTGATTCATGATGGTGAAAATTGCCTTCTTTATCTCACCCGCGTAATGGGTTCCTCCAATGATAACTAATTTCCTGTCAAGTGCAATTATTACGAACACATCAGAATTTACTCCATCACTCATGCTAGACTGTAAATCTGGCGCATGTAGGATGGTATACTCAGGGACATGATCTACCAGCTCCTCGTTGGTTGCGCGAACAAACATGTTGTGCATGAATGCTGCATGCCAAGCCTTCTCTGTGACCAGACGTACGGGCATTCTGTAATCTGGATCGGCCCCGCAGAATGCGTCCTTGACGAACAGATTCTCGGCTGAGTTCAGGTGAATTCTAGTCTTGGCTAGAAGTCTCTCGAAAACCGCTGGAGCAGTTGGCCTGTTTACCTCTCCCCATAGGACATCCTCGGCCATGCCGGCCTCGTCTACGATGAATCGATCGTTTGGTGAGCGACCTGTCCGCTCTCCAGTTGTTGCCAAAAGAACATCATCGTCAGTGAGTTTTGCTTCTCCCAACTCTACAGCTGTCTCATGCAGAGACTCCCAGTCTAGATTCCAATGGACTGAGCCTTCGGGGTCCAAGCCATGAGAGGCCAGAGGGGTGGCAAAGTTGCGGGAGTCGCCGGGCATGGTGGATGACTCCATGACGCCCTACGCCAAGATTTACCCTTCAAGCGTTGCGGCTGAACGGTAATTTGCAAACTCTCGGCGAAGCCGGCTTCTGGGGGGTTCTCGGCGGGGATGCGATTATGCAGGAGCGGCTTCGGTAACGAGTCAATGGATGGCGAAGAGCGTGATGATAGAATCATCCGCGAGAAGGAGTTTCGGCGCTCAATTGACATCGATTTAGGGGATATTGAAATCCCTGAAGAAAGGACTGAGGAGAGTCGCGAGGAGCTTGCAACTGCAGTCGATGAGGCACTTGGAGAAGTGTTCGATCCGTTCAAGAAGCCCGATGGGACTGAGGCCGGGGCAATCCAGGAAGATGGAACAGTACCAATCCCTCCTGAACGCGATATTGTGACCGAGATTGCTGTCGAGGGTGAGCGAGGTGTGAACTGGGGTCTGATGATTGCGATGATTCTTGTCTACAGCGCGATAGGTGTACAGGCTGGGCTTGCACTCTCGCCGCTATTGGCGATAGTGGTTCTTGTTGTACTGGCATCGGTTGGATTTGCGCTCGGGGAGATGTGGGTCCCCAATCCAAGAATGAAACTCCTAGGAGTTACTTGGGTAATCATCTCAATGAAGGTACTGTATGGGCTAGCAATCGAACTCAATCGTTGGGATTACATCGGAATCGAAGCATTGGGCGTTCTTCTGCTGGCTTTGGTAGTGGCCAATGTATTTGTTGCCTATCGTCATAATCACGATGCGATTGCTGCTCAGTCTACTCTTGTTCTGTTGGCAATCGGGTCGACTGTTGGCTCAGTAGTCGGCGAGATTGGTGTCGCTGGCATGATACTGATCGCTACTATGCTAGTCCATGGCCTAGCTTTGCATAGGAAGTCTGGAAATCTGGCTGCTCTCGGTGTGGCGGCGTCTAATCTGTGGATTGGTATGCATGCGATTACCGACGGATTCGAGCTTGGCTCATTACGTATTTTAGCTCTAGAAGACTCGTTACTACTGTTCATCCTGCTGATGATTGTCTCAGCCATCAACGCTACCATGGCTGCTCTCTTCGCACGCGAGGAGAATTGGTTCTCTCAGGCGTTCAAAGCGGTCGGGCTTGGTCAGCCCGGACTCTGGGGAGTCTCGGTCTCAATGGGTATGGTGGGCGCTCTAATGGCCGTTGCTTCCAGTCGCGAGGATGTGGGATACGCACTTGGGATGGTATCTTTCCTAGGCGCTTGTTTCGGTGGTTCATATCTTGTTGTCAGAGGCGTAGACTCGATGCGTGTGATGGCGCCTCTAGGGATATCAACAGTCCCACTAGTGACTATACTAATCCTCGGAGAGGGTTCAGGAGACCTAGTTGCATGGATTGATTCGTACGAACTGTTCACAATCTTAGCGACCATTGTGACTGGATTCGTCCTATTGCGCGACCAAGATAGAGTAACTGATAGAGTACTATGGATCGGTTCTATTGTCGTACTTTCTCTGCTAGTCATACTGGTGCCTACTGAAGCCTCGGATGCTGGTGGAGACGGTGGTGCCTTACTGCTGGGGCTGCTCGCATCTATGCACATAGGAACAGCAGTACTTGCAGTCAACAGGAAGTCCCCGTCTTTGGCTGGAATCACTGTACTGCTCCCTTGGAGTTGGGTCCTAATTGAGGAGCTATCAGAGGAGACAATTAGAACGCTACTGGTTGCAAACGACAAGATTGATCCTGGAAGTATGATTGATCTCGAGCCGTTTCCATTAGGAGCGTATCTGGTCACCGCCTGCATTCTCATGATAGTAGTCAATGTCAGGATGGGTGAAGAGGGAGTTAATCTCGCATCCAAGTTCCTCGGATTGAGTGAAGTTTCTGCGTCAATTCGAGACTCGGGTGCCCTACAACTGTGGTCAATTGGGCTATGGTTGCCAATGCTGACAATCCTAATGATGTCTCAGTTTGGTGGATTCAACGCGATTACGCTGCTGATTCTAGTCTCCATGTTGGTCGCTTTACATCTAGTGTGTGAGGTCGTGGGTGTGAGGGTTGGAGAGCCGTTGTCAATGGCTGCTATTCTGACTATATCACTGATAGCGATGCAATGGAGGAATGGTTTGTTTGTTCCACTCTCTGTCTTGCTGTGCCTGAGTCTAATGATCCTAATGTTTGTTCGAGGTAGTTCTCGAGAAAGTCTCTACACCGGTGGGCTAGCACTGATGAGTATGCCAATCCTACTGGCTCTCTCGGGCCATAAGCCAGTACTGGAACTGGACTCAACTGACATCCTACCTGTCTTTGATTCGGCAATGCTATCGGTCGCTCTGGCTGCTGGTGTTCTAGCAATCTATCTACCTCGCTCTGGTACAATCGAGAAATTGCTCAATCCCGCTCTCGCTGCACTCTGGTTGCTAGTAATTACCTCAGCTCTAGCTTACTCGCAGGAGAATGCAACGGCGCAAGCCGCTTCTCTCACGATGTTTGCTGTGAGTTCAATATGGCTAGTGGCTAGAGGGGAGATTCGTTCCGAGCTCAAGAGCATAGCCAAGAGAGATGCAAGAATCCAGATGGCAACTGAGGCGATGAAAGTCGATGAAGGAAGTATTTCGTCATACGACCCGATTCTTGGCGAGATGGAGTCCAAGAGAAAGAAGAGTAGGGACAAGGGAGAAACTGATGACTTGGCTGAACTGTACGCTACTGATGTCAGCCACAGACCAACAGTAGTTCTGGCAATCCTAGTATTGGTACTCGGATCGGGGATTCTCATTGGACTGCTTACTGGACCGAATCCACTGCTGCTAGTGACCATTGGTATCTTCCTGACTGCACTAATCGCTATCGCTAGAGCGAGGAGTGAACGACTAGATCTCGAATTACCGCATATCTTGGGTATGGAGATGCCAATCGCATTGGCAATAGTAGGTCTAGTAGCGATTCATGTCATATCTCACTTGGGCCCAGGCAGCAGTAACAGGCAATTGCTAGACATGGCTGTTCTGATCGCCCTACTGCTCGCATTGTCTGCAATTTCACTGATCGGTAAAGATAGACTCCTGGATAGGATCCCCATCGCCCTAGATTGGATTGTTCTACCTCTGCTCGGAGGCAGGGTGCTAGGGGCGGTGATGATTGAAGCACTTCCATTCCCGCTAACAGTCAACCCGTTCGAGGGAGACATTATGCAATGGAGACTGCCTTGGATGCTACTGGAATCTGTTCTGATACTTTGCGTGATGACAGATATCCTAGTCGATAGAAAGAGAGTAGAGCTTGAACGAGATGACTGGAAGGGGGCCTCGGGAAGAGGAGTACGAGGTCTCTTTGTTGTCATGCTATCTTTCGGACCGGCTGGTATACTAGCAGTAGCCAGTTGCTTAGAACAGGGCTGGAGATATCGCCAACCGACTGCAGTTGGAATGGCAATTCCATCCGGACTCATTGCTCTACTATCTACTGGACCTTGGTTCGATACTTCGATTGAAATTCTGCCATTGCTCACACTAATTACTGGACTACTACTAGTGGCTCTATGCGCGATGACTGTTCCACTCAAGGGTGAAAAGTGGACTATGATGTTGGCAGTAAACTCGCATATGCTGCTTGTGATGTTTGCATTATTCGGATATGCGACTTCGATAATATTGCCAGCCTTGCTAATCATGCTTTCAACTACAGTCTGGATTGTTGGTATTCTACAACTTCGTAGAGGTCTCAGAATTTGGGGCCTAGTTGATCTTATTCTGGCTGTGCTAGTTGCCTTAATCTTCGTTCAAGGTATCACTCAACCCGTTACGCTGTTGATTGCACTGATGGTAGTAGCAGCCGAGCTTGGTGTGGTTTCATGGCTGGGCCAGCGCAATGAGGAAGCGCTTCTGAGGGACTGAATGTCAATCTAGACAATCCGATAGCCAATTACGCCAACCTTGATGGCAGACGGTCGTCACACAGTTACTGTGACGAGGTCTTGGATATCGGATACTCCCGACGAGGTTGAGCATCCTCCGATACCTCTCGGTATCAACGAAATGGCAGTTCCTAGAGCAACTCTGATGCTCTCCATAGGCACTGCTCTAGTACTTCTTCTGTCAGGTATCTGGGTTGGTCTCGCTGCTTGGAACTTTACTACCGATTTGGAGGCCTCCTTCGGTCCTCCAGCAGAGGCTCTCGAAATTGATGGTAGATATGCGTGGGAGGTCGATTTATTGTTCGACACCTGTATGGCCAGAGAAGGTGACTGGCAGTGGCCAGAGAACCTCTCTGGGCAAGATGATGTATTCCTTTACCCGGGTGAGTTGCGATGTGATTGGGAACACCAAGGAGACGGTGATAGAGCCACCGTTGTTGTGCACAATAGAGGGAATGAATCAGTTGATTTGGTTCTCGAAATCATCGGTTCAGGAGTGATTTTCTCCGCTGAGGACGATATTAGCGATGTAATCAGTCTAGAAGCAAATGAAAGCGGTTTCCGCGAAATTGAACTCACTGAGGACTTGACAGAGGGTGAATTCACCGTAGTGGCTAGTCATCTGTCAGTAGTCAATGCTGAGGTATATCTCGATGTGGCTGTGTTCAAGGGGTCCGAGGAGAGAGAGTTGCACATCAATGATAATGATCAGATTGAGGTTCACTATGTGGTGTGGGATGCAGATACTGGCGAGCAACTCGATGAGGGTGACTTGGTTGTCACAGCCGGGGATGATCCTAGTTACATCGATGGTTTTGGGTGGTCCGCAATTGGTCTCGACATAGATAGTGATAGAGGGCTTTTGCCAGGCATCACTACGGGCACTACGCACACTACATTGCTTCCCCCAACTATTGCATACGGAAACAATGATGGTCACGAATTGGAACACTCTTGGCTACGTTTCGAGTTGACCATCAATCGCGGCCCGATAGCCTAGGGGCGCGAAAGAGACTTGACTAAGTTGTAGGAGGGCGTGATGTGACAGATAGTGGTGGACATACAGCTCTCAATCCCTCTGAGGGCATTGCCAAGGAGGCAAACAAGCGTGTTGAGGCGAGTTCTGCTGGTCGCGGTGAGCCTGCGTTTCACATGACTGGTGATATGCGACGGCTCTCTACTCCTTGGTTCGTTGCCCTCGCACGCGCGGAGAGAATAGATGGTGATTCTTTGCCCGCAGGAGTGATACTAGACGCCGCCGCTGGTTCTGGAGTCCAACTAATAGCCTATGGAAGAGAGTTGGAGCGCCCAGTACTGGGAATTGAGAAAGATGGGAATATCGCTGTTCTGTGCGCTGCCAACATGCACATCAACTCAAAGGATGATGAGTTGCAGAGAACAATGGATAGGGTCGTAATAGGAGATGGTACTGACTCAGATGGAGCCATTACTGAGTACTGGAATAGCCTCAGAGAGGCTGGCACCCGAGCTCATCCTCCAATTGCGATGCTGCACCTCGATCCAGCTAGGCCGATAGATGCTCAGAATCATGATATTAGCGAAATGGAGCCTTCAGTCGCATCTGTCCTGCAAGGATGGGTGGATCAACTACAGATTGGACCGAACGGACCAGCAGTTCTACTCGACCTCTCTCCCAGACTCGGAGAGGATCAGCGAGGACTGATTGAAGCCAATGTCAGGATGGCTCTACCTGGATCGGAGTTTACTTGGGAGTGGTTAAGTCAGGGCGGTGGTCGTGTTGACCGACTGTCTCTGTGGATAGGTTCGCTGGCTTCTGAGGTAAGTCATCGCTGCGTCAGAATGGGTAGGAAGAATGTCATCGCTGAGATTGAAGGGAATCCAGTAAATTCGGAAATTGTCGTGATGAATGAACCTCCACCATACGGTGCCCATCTGACGATAGTGGACCCTGCGCTTGTACAAAGCGGCTTGCAAGAGTCTTGGCTCGAGCAAGTTATGCGAGAAGATTCTGGTTACAGTTGGCTCCGGTTAGAAGGTCGCAGACCGATACTAATCCACACCGATCCGCTAATCGAGGATGATGACCTTGAAGGATTCGTTGTCGCTACAGGAGAAATTGTACAACATAGGCTCAGGCCGCCAGAACTCCACACAATAGACCAGGTCGCGTCCTCAGTGGCCAAGAACGGTATTGGGAAAATTACTCTGCGATGCTCACTCGATCCGGAGGTTCATCCGACTATCCAGCGTAGACTCGATCGTGAGCTCAAGCCAATTGAGGGCTCTAAGGGATTCATGGTTGACATTGGCTTAGAACGATCCTCTGGTACGCAAAGCCTGTATGTGGTGTGCAAAGAGTAAGTTTTGACGCCCCTTTGGGGCGGCCAATCGGTTCAAATAGGGAAGGTAGGTGGCGCAGATGCCCAATGGGCCACTGGGAAACCGGTGAACACGGGGGAACCGTACAATGCCTGAAGAAGCCGAACTAGGAGATGACTTCTCTTACATCCTGCGAATGGCGGACAGCGACATCGATGGTCTGCGACCAATTTCGATTGGATTGACTTCGATTAAGGGCATCGGTATGCGCACCTCCGAGCAAATCTGTCGCTTGGCTGGAATTGACGGTAAGACCCTAGGTGGTCACTTGAGTGACGGTGAGCAAGATCGGTTGAGGACTGCAGTAGACGATTATGCAACTACTGTACCATGGTGGTTGGTCAACCGCCAGCGTGACCTAGAGACCAATGAAGATGCTCACATCGTCGCTCTAGAAGTCAAGATGACTCGTGATGACGATATTGCAAGGATGGCGGGAGTCAAGGCATACCGCGGTATGAGGCACAGGAGTGGACACAAGGTCCGCGGACAGAGGCTGCGCTCCAATGGTAGGAGTGGCGCAACCCTGGGTGTCGAGCGCAAGAAGTGAGGTGATTAGATGGGAGATCCAAAGTTTGCAAGACCTAAGACTAGCACTCCTACACACCCTTGGAAGCAGGCTAGGATTGAAGAGGAGCATGAGCTCAAAAGCAAGTACGGCCTGAAGAAGGTTGGAGGAATGCGAGAGATTTGGCGCGAGAAGTCTGCTCTACGCCGTCACCGAAACCAAGCAATGAAACTCATCGGTAGAGTCGATTCCAGCGAAGGGCACTTTGCTCGTGAGAAGGGCGATTTGATTGACTCACTATACCGTAAGGGACTACTAATCGAAGGTTCAGACATCGACGATGTTCTGCAAATAGATGTCGAGCACATGCTATCTCGAAGGTTGCAGTCTGTTGTCTATTACAAAGGACTAGCCCTAACAATGCGTGCCGCTAGAAATCTAATTGTCCATGGCCACATTAGCATCGGTGACCAGAGAATGACTGTTCCCGGATATCACGTACTCAGAGAAGAAGAGGATAATATCCAGTATTCGTCCAACTCTCCTTACGCTAATCCAGAGCACCAGATGCGCAAGGATTTGGAGCAACACCGCTTGACTATGGTTTCAGAAGAGGATGAGGAGGATGTCCCTGCGCGCGACGCAGATGCTGAGTTCGTAGAGCAGATCAAGTCAGATTCAGTCAAGGCGCCTACCGTTGAGGATACTGTGCCCGACAGTGAGGGAGGCGAGTAAGATGAGGAAGGCTATCTTACACATCTACACGACTCACAACAATGTACTCATGACCGCCACCGATTTGACGGGGGCAGAGACAATTTGCAAAGTCTCGGGTGGAATGGTGACTAAGGGCGGCAGTGACTCAGGAGGTCAGTTTGCCTCGACTAGAGCCGCCGAACGAATGGCTGAGATGTTGGCTGAGAAGGAATTCACCCAAGTCATCGTCAAGTATCGAGGTGCTGGGGGCAACCGCTCTCACAATGCACCAGGTGCAACATCTGCAATCAGAGCATTGACACGCGCCGGAGTACAAATAACTCGAATCGAGGACGTTACCCCCATAGCAACGGATGGGACGAAGAGTAAGGGAGGGCGCCGAGGGCGCCGAGTTTGAGGTGATTGTATGGTAAAGACAAAAATTATCGAAGAGAATGACGAGAAGATTCGAATCCTACTCACAGACACTGACCGAGCCTTTGTCAATGCAATTCGACGTACCCTAATTTCTGATACTCCAAAGATGGCTATTGACAAAGTACGCTTTGAAATGGGAACTGTTGAGATAGACGGAGAAGTCTGGGAGACCAATGGGCCACTACCCGATGAGATGATTGCTCAAAGACTAGCAATGATTCCAATTCCAACCGTTCATGACGAGTTTCACTTCCAGGATAAGTGTCCCGAGTGTGCTGACTTGGTGGAAAAGGATAGAGGATGTCCTCTTTGCACCATGATTTACACATGCAAGGAGTTCGGTTCCGATGGTGGTAGAATAATTACTGCTGGAGACATGAGCTACCTCGGAGAGGCTCGTCTAAATATTCCTGAGAAGTACCGCAGTATCCCGATTACCAAACTTTCGAAGGGTCAGATGATTGAGTTTTATGCAACTGCAATCATGGGTCGCGGTAGTGAGCATGCGAAGTGGTCTCCAGTATCTGGGGCCACATTTACACCAAGGAGAGTCGGGGTTTTGAACAACAAGACAAAGGCCAAGATTCTGTGGGGACTGAAACTTACAATCAAGGCAAAGGACTTCGATGGTGACAGGCTTGAAGACTTAGATATGGTCGAGCAGTTGGCTGATGATCTCAACCATGTTGGCCCTGGTACAGAGGAGTCAAGGGAGTTCAAGGACGCCATCACTCTTGAGGAAGTTCCTGGTGAATTCATCCTGAGTTTCGAGACCGATGGTTCGATGACACCTAAAGTGGCGTTTGAGAAGGCAATTGCTGAACTCTCCGAAAGATTCGGTGAGATTGAGGAAGACATAGTAGCCGTCTTCTGAGTCCGAGCATTCTTGGCTAGAATGCACATGAGCGAGTATGCATCGGTACTTGGGCAGAGGTCGATGTGGGGGTCACATAACCCTTCTATTCACAGTTAGTGACGAGTCTGACGACCCTGTCTGTCAAGGTAGCCTTGGAGCAGGGCTTTGCGTTGACCATGGAGTCGAAGTTGTCGCATATGGAGAAGATGGTGAGTTTGGATTGACAGTCACATTCGAGTCAATGGAAGGGGATTCGGAACTATACGAAGCGGTACTGAACGCAATAGCGGAAGAAGTTCCAGAGATATTGGATATCTCTTGGGGGATTTCGGTAACAATCTCTCTTCCACCCGCACAGGGCTTCGGGGTTTCCGCTTCTGGGGCAGTTGCTTCCGCTATTGCATTTCAGAGAGCAGTTGGTCTGCCTTACGAGGAGAGTATGCGCAGAGCATATTCTATTGCTCATAGAGTTGAGCGGTCGCGCTCTACTGGTTTGGGTGATGTTACTGCTCTAGCCGCAGGAGGAGTCGAGCGGAGATTAGAGGTAGGGTCTCCGTACCATGGTTCTAATCTTAGAAATGGCCCAGGTAGGGCCGAGGGTTGGAGTCTAGGAACTCCAGTAGTTCTAGCTTGGAGGGAGGGTTCGGGAAAGCACACCTCAATCTACATCGACAATGCCGAATGGAAGAAAGCGATTAGCGAAGCGGGTTCTAAACAAATGAAAACACTCTCGCAAGGTGATTGGAGAGCAGATAGGTGGGGGGATCTGATTGACTCGGCGAGTGCATTCTCACGCGACAGTGGGTTGTTTGAGGATTCTTCTCGCAATGAACTGGTAACTCTGGCAACCGCTGCAGTTGCTAGTGCTGGGGCCGGAGGATTGGAAGTGATGTTGTGCATGCTCGGAGAGAGTGTAGCGATAGTCCCTCTCAATCCCTCAGAAGGAAGAGGCTGGATTGAGGGCGTCATAACAGAGTTGGACAGAGTTGGTCTTGAGGGATTAGAGACCAAAGTTGGCGAGCTCTCATGAGGCTTTCCTGGCCTTCTCATGGAATTCATCCAGCGGCGTTAGATTCAGTGGACTGGCATCAAGTTGAATCGCACCCTTTAGGCGTAGGCCGTCACAAAACCCATGTCTGTATACAATACCACCTTGTCCATACTCGGCGACATAGCGGTCTACTTGCTTCTGGGTCTTCTTGCGTGGAAACTTGAGGTCGGCTCCAAAGAAATGCTTGGCATCAATCCAAGCGCAAGGCACGCCATTAATTCTGACATCATCCAAGAACAATAAATCGGGAGTGATGATTGCCCTGCCTTCACTGTCCTTCTGCTCGGCGAGTAATTCCTCCTGCCGGCGGAACCTGACTCCAAGAGACTCAAAGTAATCGCATAGGATATCCTCGAAAACCTCGGCGGCGCTCTGAGTATCGCTTTGATCCACCGAACTGACCCTGTCGACAGATTCGGCTAACTCAAATTGCTCTCGGTCGCGTTTGTTGAGTCTGTGGGGTTGCTTGTTCAGAGTTTCCTTGATTCGATTCTTCGACCATCCGCGGCCGGTCAGAATTGCTCTGAAAGTATTGACAGGAGGTGCATCGAAGCGCTTGGAGAGTGCAATAACACTCTCTCCTGAATTGTATCTACGACTGAGTTCGTTGGCTCTCCTCATTAATCGGGAATGAGAGTATACACTCTTCTCCTGATTCAAGGCACTGCGAAGTGATAGTGCCTGCTCTAAGGTGATTGGGAGATGGTCTAACTTGTCTGCAATCTCCTGTACTCTATCTTCAGGCAGAAAGCCAAATTCCCCCGGAATACATGCGATGTTTCCTGCCTTACGCTGTACATCTTTGGAAACTGCTTTTGTTTTCCAAGTGACATCAATTCTCTCAGGAGGTGGATCGATCTCTGCGGGCACCCCCATAGGAGGAGGGTTCTGATTGAAGCGGTTAATGGCACGCTCCACCGCTTCTGTATCGCTCGCCAGACTCTGTTTCTTGGGGGCTCCGTTCCTGCCCCCTGAGTCTCGGCGTCGTCGACGACGTCCCCGTCGTCGTTTACCGCTCTTCTCGTCACTCAACGGTACTTCGAGAGAAGGGGGCTCCATGAACCCACCGTGTGCAACTTACCTGAATTTGGCATAGATGTCATAGACTAAATCTCTGATTGGATATGGCACTAACCACATCGCAGCCCCAAATGACCATGGTAGCCCCATTCTTGATGCGATTCTCCAAACAGCTCCACTCTTAGCGTACCAGTTTCCGTCCTCAGTGATGATGAACACTGAATCGACTCCTTGCATATCATCCGGTTTGTTAGAAAGTAACTCTGTTCCCTCGTCGGAATCCTGACCTAGGGTGCGGATATTTCCGGCACTATCGTATCGATTGATGAAAGAGGCCCAACGACTGCAAGTCCCGCAAGTATCATCAAAAAGGACTATTGAGGGCATATTTACACCTATAGGAATGCAATTCCTGGCTCTAATGGGAAGGCAAATTTTGCCTTTCCAGCAACATCCTCTCCCTCGCCTGCAGGGTATGCCTCTACAGAAGTGACTCCTAAAGCTTGGGCGATAAATTCCGAGTTCATGTTGATGGTTGATGCTTCGTCAATCGCACT
>CETM01029496.1_pt1 | contig 25317 bp, 23 predicted proteins | sample 361451 | NCBI WGS metagenome assembly CETM01 (sample SAMEA2622690, study PRJEB7988) | marine metagenome | isolation source: saline water (ENVO:00002010), including
ATAGAAATTTTCTTTACAAGTTAAATTATGCGATTATAAACAGGAATTAATTTTTTTATTTGGAAAACATTATGAAAAATATTCTATTTATTTTAGCATTTACCTTCAGTTTAAGTGTTTATTCTGCTCATCATGAGGAGGGTGAAAAAAACGCAGTGATGCATGAGAATAACTTTGTTTATATCTCAACATACACCCAACCAGCAGGAGGTAATCCTGAAAGATTAAAGAAATCACTTCTCAGTAACCTAGATACGCTTGAACAAAATGGTTATAACGCATGCGGAATGCTTAGGCATCAATTCGGTGGAGGAAGATCTTTTTTAACATATTGTTATTTTGATAGCTGGGAGCAATTCGCAGCAATCAATGATTCTAATGATCCAATAGCTGGGGGAGGTCAACGACAATTATTTGGCGATCATACAGATAAACTTGCAGTAGTTGTTGAAAGGAATTTAACCAAGCCTACACCATTTGTATTAGAGGCTAAGTATTCGTTTGGCCCATATTTGACTGATAACGAAAGAAGAGCTAATGCTAGAAAGTTGTTTGACGCATATGACAAAGCTTTTGGTGGCTGTAATATGGCTGAGCATATGTGGGGTCCTGAGCTAACCTGGAATTTTTATTGCGGTTACGAAAGTTATGCTGATTGGGGAAAAAAAGTAAAAGTTTTATCTGAAATTCATGAAAAAGAACTTGCTGACACGAAATTAGATGTCATGGATCATTCAGACCATTTAATGACAAGAGTTAATAGATAATTTTATTAATAAACATATAAAAGAGGGGCTTTTGTTCCTCTTTTTCTAGAAATAGCAATTTCAAAATTAATGAATATGTGCAATTATAGAGATTAATTTAAAGTTTATTTTTAGGAGAATTAAATTAATGAAATTTTTAAAACTTAGCTTGTTAATCTTGCCATTGTTTGTTTTAGCAGATAATCCAATTCTTCCTGCAGATATAGACGCAGTTCAGGAAACTTCCACTCAGGAAATTGTAGAGGATGTAGTTCAAGAAGAGCCTGCAAAAATTTTAGACTCAGCTTCAGAAACTAAATCAACTCAATCAAGCTATCAGCAAGAAACTCCTCCTGACTTGGTTTTATTTTCTATGATATTTCTTATTTTAGTTTTATAGTCTTTTCAGTAAATTCTGCTTAGCTTCTTAGATCACTTCAAGATTTTTTAAAATTAAATTATGAAGCACATTCAGATCCTATCTCTTGTTTTGTTTATTTTTGGATGCTCTCAGCCTGTTGAAGTCAAGCAAACTTACTTAACTGAAAAGATTGAATATGTATCCAAAAACATACTTGGCTTTGAAAATCTATTTGGTGATGGTTTGCGTGCTCAAAAAAATGTACAAATATTCGGAGTTTTGCACTTTCCTGACAATTACGATTCGCAGAAAAAATATCCAGCTATTGTAGCTTCACATGGTTCATCTAATTGGCGAGCTCATCATTTAAAGTATTTAGAGCAAATGCGTCAAGCTGGCTTTATTATTTTAGCTATGCATCCTTTTGATTCGAGAGGTATTAATAGCACTGTTGGAAATCAGATAAATGTTACTAGCGAGACTGTAATTTATGACATGGCTATGAGCCTTAATTTGTTATGGGATGATCCTAGAATTAACAATAAAAAGATTTATGCAGCAGGTTGGAGCCTTGGTGGTACGGCAACTTTATTTAATGGATGGTTGCCATTGCAGAATTCTATCAACAAAATCGGCGCATCATTTGCTGGTTATTTGATGTGGTATCCAGGCTGTTTAGCATTGCCTGATTTAAATCAATGGGATAAAGATTTAATGCAAATTTATATTGGCGAAGAAGATAACTGGACCCCACCTCAGCCATGTAAGGAATTGGTTGAAGATATTAATGCGCAGGGGGGCAACGCATTTATTGAGCTTTATCCTAATTCATTTCATTCGTTTGATGGTCCTAAGCCTCTGAGGCTAATACCAGATGCTTATAGTTGGGCTGACTGTAAATTAAAGCTTAATGCAGATACCAAAAAAGTCTACAACCCTCAAAACACGTTTTTAGATTTTTCTGATCCAAAGCTTAGAAGGGCTGCTTATGAAAGCTGTGCAGTTAAGGGGGAGGTTATGGCTGGTGCTAGTCCAGAATATAAGAATGCGGTCTATGAGCACCTCAGCTTACTGTTACCTAAATTGGATTAAGCTGAAAACTCTTTCCAACCTCTAAAACCACCCTCAAGGTTTTGGACATTTTTAAAACCAAGTTCTATTAATGTTTTACCAGAAAGAGCAGCTCTACTTCCTCCTCCGCAGTAAACAACAATAGGAGTATTTGCATTTAAACCTTGCCCATCATTTGTTGGTGCAAGTTTCATTTCAATTAACCCTCTGGGGATGTTTACAGCATTGTCTATACTTCCACTCTTAGTAATTTCAGTTCCTTCCCGAACATCTATCACGAAGAAATTCTCAGAGTTTTTGACAAAACTTTCACAAGAAATTTTAGGCACAATGTTATGAGCCTCTGCAATCAAATCTATGAGCGTCATAAAAGTTATTATCTTGTCAATTAGCAATTCTTGCAATTCATTTAATTGGCATAGTGATTGCTAGTAAATTATTAGATATTAAATTCACATAATTGTTGCAATGTTTTTGCTATATACATACTATGATGGGCATTCAATGTTTACACTGTAAACATTATAAATAATATGTATAAATAAAATTCATAATATAAAGGAGAATTATAATGAAGACACTATTACTAGCTTTAACGTTAATTATATTGCCATCAATAGCAACTGCTCAAATTGCGATTCAGGATGATTATGCAATTCAAGGTAAAATATTTGCTGTTAAAACAGCAAAAAAATACTCCTCAGTTGAAGGTTGTTCAAAAATTGCTCTTTCAAAAAGCAATGTCAAAGGATTTACATTTGAATCTAAATCTCAAAAATGCACTCTGTACAAAAAAGTCAGAAATCTTAAAGCAAAAGAAGGATTTGTCTCTGGTACAAAATAAAGAAATTTTAACTTTACAGGGAGCATTAGCTCCCTTTTTTTTAAATAAAGTTGGATTTATTGTTTTTTTCTTGCATACTTCCATCACTATGAACATAGCAACAAGATCGCTTGACCAAGAAATATTGCTTAAAAAGCTTAGCCGTACTGCTGCATTTGCTCCATGTTCAACTCCAACCAGAAGAAGACGAAGATCTATCTAATAACCCCCAGTAATGGCGTGGTTTCATAAATTAAAATGAAGAATTTTATTACAACTCAAAATTGGTCCCGATCAGAGCTTCAAGATATTGTAGATTTTGCAATTGACCTTAAAAATAATCCTTATCAACCTCTTTTAAAAAATAAATCAATTGCGATGTTATTTTTTAATCCATCGCTTAGAACTAGAACCAGCTTTGAGGTTGGAATTAGCGAACTTTCAGGGACAGCAGTTATCTTGCAACCTGGTAGAGATGCGTGGCCTATTGAGCTTGAAGATAATATCGTCATGGATGGTAATTCAGAAGAGCATTTAAAAGAAGTTGCCCAAGTTTTATCTTCCTATTGTGATTGCATCGCAATAAGAGCATTTCCTCAGTTCAAAGACTGGGATCATGATAGAACAGATTCAATCATTAATAGCTTTGCAAAATATTCCTCTGTACCAGTCGTGAATATGGAGACAATCGAACATCCATGCCAGGAACTTGCCCATATATTAACTTTACAAGAACATTTAGGAGATCTTCAAGGCAAAGAATATCTTCTGACTTGGACCTACCATCCTAAACCATTAAACACAGCTGTTGCTAATTCTAGCCTCTTGATAGCTAGTAAGTTTGGTATGAATGTTAAATTATTATGCCCTTCTGAGGATTATCATCTAGATGATAGATACCTTAAAGCTGCTAAAAAGAATTGTGCATCTGAAGGAGCTTCATTTGATATCTCTTATGATATTGATAGCGCTTATTCAAATACAGATATTGTCTATGCAAAAAGCTGGGGTTGTCTTAGTCACTATGGAAAAATAGATGAGCAAATAGCCAATAATAATCAATTCAAGCACTTTATCGTTGATGAATCAAAGATGGCGCTCACCAACAACGCTGTTTTTAGTCATTGCCTCCCTTTAAGAAGAAATGTTAAGGCAACAGATGGAGTCATGGATGCTGAGTATTGCATAGCGGTTAAAGAAGCAGCAAATAGAAAGCATGTTCAAAAGTCTATGCTTAGTAAAATTTTATAGGTATTAAATAATGAAAAAGAAAGTAGTGTTAGCATTTTCAGGTGGTCTGGATACAAGTTTCTGTATCCCATATCTAATTGACCAAGGTTATGAAGTTCATACTTTGTTTGTAAATACAGGTGGTATTTCACCTAAACAGGAAAGAGCGATCACAAATAGAGCTAATGAATTAGGTGCAAAAAAACATATCAACATAAATGTTGAAAAGAGCTTGTGGTCTGAAATCTTAATTCCATTAGTTCAATCTGGTGCTCTTTATCAAAATAAATATCCTGCGCTTTGCTCTGATAGATATTTGATTGTTAAGGAGTCAATTAAATTATGTAAAAAATTAAAAATAAAAGATATTGCCCATGGCTGTACCGGCATGGGTAATGATCAAATTAGATTTGATCTATCCATAAGGGCTCATGGAAATTACAACATTATTACTCCAATACGAGAGATTCAAAATATTACTAAAAATGTTAGAGGCTACGAAGAGGATTATTTACAAGAACGTGGCTTTAAAGTTTCTTCATTGCATAAAAAATATAGCATCAATGAAAATCTTATGGGTGCAACAATCTCAGGAAGTGAAATTGATGAATGGGAAGAACCTTCAAGCGAAAGTTTTGTACTTTGTAAATTACCTAATCAATATCCAAAAAAACCAAAAACTCTAAAAATTAAATTCCTTAGAGGAAAGGTTGTCTCGATAAATGATAAGAAAAAGCAAGGGGCTGACCTTTTAAGAAGTTTAAATGTTATTGGAGGCTCCTTTGGAGTAGGTAGATCTGTTTTTTCAAGCGATACCATTATAGGATTGAAGGGAAGATTTGTTTTTGAGGCTCCTGGCATAGCTATTTTGATGTCAGCTCATAGAGCTTTAGAGGAGGCTGTTTTAACTGATAAACAAAACTATGTCAAAGCACAGGTTGGGCAGGAATGGGTAAATCTTGTTTACAGGGGTTTTTATTTTGAACCATTAAGAGAAAACTTAGAGGCATTTTTAAATGATTCTCAAAAAACTGTTTCAGGTGAAGTTACATTGAAACTCACTCCTGGAAGGGTTGATGCTGTAGCAGTTAAATCCAATAATATATTAAAAAGTCCTGAGGGAGCATATGCTCAATCTGCAACTTGGTCAGAAGCTGAATCAAAGGGATTTATTAAGTTGATAGGGCAAAGTACATCAACCTGGTCATCTATCCATAAAAAATAATGAGTGCAGATTTAGAGCTAATTTTAAAGCACTTAAACGCTTTAATTGCTTGCGATACCTCAAATCCACCTCGAAAGATAGAAGAGTCAGGACTAATTAAATATTTGCATTCATTAGATTTTATTGAACCCATAGTAACTGATTTAGGTGAGGGCTCATTTAATATTTTTCTAACAAAAGGCTCGCCTAATTATCTCGTAAATATTCATTTAGATACAGTTCCAGCAGGAGATGGATGGGTATCTGATCCTTTGAATCTAGTTATTAAGAATGAAAGAGCTATTGGGCTTGGCGCCTGTGACATCAAGGGAGCAGCAGCTTGCCTGTTAACGTTAGTTGAGCAAGGCCTCAAGGATTATGCGATCTTATTCTCAACAGATGAAGAGGCCGGTCACAGCACTTGCATCAAGGAGTACCTAAAAACAAAACCTATTTTTAAGGGTGTTATTGTTGCTGAGCCAACTCAAAATATGGCTGTAACATGTCATAGAGGAATTTTAACCGCCACTCAGGAGTTTTTTTGCCAAGCTGGACACAGTTCTGAGCAAAGAGCTTTGAATGATAACGCAATTCATAAATTAACACGTTGGTCAGATTCAGCTCTTAAAGTTGCCGAATCGTATAACCAAACCTCATTCAAAGATTTAACAGGCGTGGCTTTTAATTTGGGATTAATTGAAGGCGGCATCAAGCCAAATATAATTGCCGATTATGCAAAAATTAAATTTGGCATGAGACCTTTACCAGGTCAATCATTTGATGACCTTCTAAAAGAATTTAATGTTGAATCTATTGAGTATCATTCAAAATTTACTCCTGGGTTTATAGCACCTGCGTTGCCTGCATCTGGAAATATTGCTGATTTAGAGTCATTTGTAGATGAGTTAGGTTTAGATTTATCTCCACCAGTAAATTTTTGGACAGAAGCCTCGCTATTCAACGAAGCAGGCTTTAGAGCTGTTGTTTATGGACCTGGTAATATTGCTGACGCCCATCAACCTAATGAATCTGTGAGCATTGATGAGCTTATTCAAGCGCTAGCCGATTTCAAAAAAATAATTCAATGAGCAACTATTCTAATCAGTTCATAAAAAATACAATTTTAAAACTGCTTGGAGCCATAGGTACTGAGAAAGAAATAAATAAGTATATTGAAAAATTTTCTTCTACTGAGCAGCTTTTTGCAGTCATTAAAGTTGGTGGATCTGTCATTAAAAATGATTTAGAGAATCTTATCTCTTCATTAGTTTTTTTAAATCAAGTCGGCCTCAAGCCTGTAATACTTCATGGTGCAGGCCCAATGCTCTCTGCCAGTTTAGAGAAGAATAAAATTGATTTTTCTTTTATAAATGGCCAAAGAGTAACTTCTGCCGAAGTAAGAGAAGTCGCTCATTCAGTTTTTCTTGAAACTAATCAGAAAGTTGTTGAGGCTTTGGAAGCTCAAGGAGCAAATGCAAAAGGTCTAATATCTGATGTATTTGAATGCACAATAGAAGACCCCAATTTAGGTTATGTTGGGTCTATTCAATCTGTTAATGACAAACTGATTAATGATGTTCTTGAATCAGACTCTATACCAGTCATTGCTCCAATTGGCTTCCAAAATAATGAGATGTTAAATATAAATGCAGATATTGCCACTGTTGAATTGGTTAAAGCTATTAATCCATATAAAGCTATTTTCTTATCTGACATTGGAGGAATCTTTAATAGTAGAGAGCAATTAATTCCTAACATTAATCTAGCTCTTGAATATGATGAATTCATGCAGGAAGAATGGCTTCACTCTGGAATGAAGTTAAAACTTCACCAAATTAAATCTTTGTTAGATCATCTTCCTAAAACAGCCTCTGTTTCAATCACGAAACCAATCAACCTCCCAAAAGAACTCTTTACAGATTCTGGATCAGGCACCTTAATCAAGCATGGGTATAGTGTTTTGCAGCATCAGCTTCCAAACAAAGACGTGCAAGAGCAATTTACAAATATCATAGAGGCTTCATTTAAAGGAAAATTAGTAGATAATTTTTTTGATAACCCAGATAATTTAAATATTTTCATGACTTCGTGCGAGCGCGCTACCATTGCTATTTCAAATGAGTTTGCTGTTCCGTACATGGACAAGTTTGGTGTTATTCCTGAAGCTAAAGGAGAAGGATTGGGAGCGGGTTTATGGCATGAGATGCGAAAAGCTTATCCACAAGTTTTTTGGCGATCACGCCCCAACAATCCCATCAATAATTTTTATACCTCAATTTGTGATGGATTTCAGAAGCAAGAAGAATGGCATATTTTCTGGATAGGCATCTCAGATTTTGGCGCGCTTAAAGGGTGCATTGAGGATGCTATTAATAAACCAAGAAGTGTGATTTAAATGGACATTAAAAAAATAGGATTATTGGGTGGGAGAGGCTATGTTGGGCAAGAAATTATTTCATTGCTGTCAAACCACGATTATTTAAATATTACATCGATTTTTTCTTCTTCAAAAGTTGGTGAGCCTGTCAGCCCGGATGTTAATTCAACTTTGTTGTATCAAGACTTAAGTCTAAATAATATTACTCTTGGTGATGAGGATGCTTACATTCTTGCCTTGCCGAATAATCAAGCTAAAAAATATGTTGATTTAATAGAGCATCATAATCCGAAAGCTATTATTGTAGATTTAAGCGTAGATCATCGTTTTGATGATACTTGGGAATATAGAGTACCTGAGCTATCAAAACAAGTTCAATCAAATCGAATTAGCAATCCTGGATGCTATGCATCTGCGATGCAATTTATGCTTGCTCCTTTAATAGATATTCTAAAAGGATCAGTAAATTTATTTGGAGTATCTGGTTATAGTGGTGCTGGAGCATCCCCAAACGAAAGAAATAATTTAGAAGCTTTAAAAGATAGCATTCTCCCTTATTCTCTTGTCTCTCATTTACATGAGAGAGAGGTGAAAGCTCATAGTTACAAAGATCTTGTATTTACACCCCATGTGGGCAATTTTTTTAGAGGAATATTGATCACAGGTAATTTTATGCTTACCAAAACAGTAATTAGGGAGAATATTCTCAATTTATTTATCGATTATTACAAAGAAAAAAAATTGATTTATATTCAGCATGACCTACCCAATATACAAAAAGTGCAAAATACTTCTAAAGTAATAATAGGGGGTTTTGAGATTGATACAGAGATTAATAGACTGACTTTTTGCTGCGTCCTTGATAATCTTCTTAAAGGCGCAGCGACCCAGGTGGTACAAAATTTAAATTCTGCGTTTGGATGGGAAGATACTTTGGGAATAACTTAACTATGAAAATTTGGAATCAAAACTCAAAAGATAAAAATTCTGCAATAGATAATTTTTTATCTAGTGAAGACATAGCTCTTGATCAAGAACTATTCTTGTATGACATTGATGCATCTATTGCTCATGCTCGTGAATTAGAAAGCATTAATATTTTAAATAAATCTGAAACCAAAAAAGTCATTTCCGCATTAAAGAATCTAGCAAAACTATTTAAGACAAAAAAATTTAAACTATCAGCTAAATACGAAGATTGTCATTCAGCTATTGAGGAATATTTAATTAAAGAGTTAGGCTCTGTAGGTAAAAAAATTCATACGGGAAGAAGCAGGAATGATCAGGTAATGGCAGCCATGCGTCTCTATTCGAGGGCAAAACTAGATGAAATTAATTTCATTAATTTAAAAATTGCTAAATCATTTCTTGTTAAAGCTGAAAAGCATTCGTCTGATCCCATGCCTGGATATACTCACTTACAAAGAGCTATGCCATCTACTTGGGGTTTATGGTTTGCATCTTTAGCTGAATCTTTTCTTGATAATATTGATTTGATTTCAAACACTCAATCCTGGATGAATATAAACCCATTAGGTTCAGCAGCTGGATATGGTGTAAATTTGCCAATTAAGCGAGATATTTCAACCAAAGAGCTGAACTTCAAAAGAAAGCAATTAAATAGCCTGTATGTTCAAAATAGCAGAGGTAAGTTTGAATTGGAGTTGATAGGGTCATTAAAACAGCCCATGCTGGATGTCAGAAAGTTCTCATGGGATATGAGTATTTTTTTAGCTCAGGAATTTAACTTATTGAGCATCCCATCAAAATATTCCACAGGATCATCCATCATGCCAAATAAATCTAATCCTGATGTGATAGAGATTATGAGAGCTAAGTATGCTGTGATCGCAGGACATTATTCTGAATTAGAGAATTTAATTTCTTTGCCAAGTGGATATCACCGAGATTTACAACTCACCAAAAGATCTCTTATTCATACCATGGATTGTGTTACAGGGACCTTAGATTTGCTACCTGAATTAATTAAGTCAATAAAAGTGAATGTACAACGTTCAGATGAATTTATCGATCAAGGTATGATGATGACCGATCATGCCTATGAATTGGTTCAATCAGGGTTGCCATTTAGAGAGGCATATATCAAAGTGAAGTCCGACCAAGACAGCAAATTAATTTCTAAAAGTTTATCAAGAAAAAACTCTTCATCTGGCTCGCCATATAATTTAGATTTAAAGGTTCTTAAATCAAGAATAAAAAAACTTTCTTAAAAACTCTTACTTTGCTTTTCTTTTTTCTTTATGAGAATATTAAGTAGGAATGAATAAAGCTATCAGAATTCAAAAATCTGAAGCTGCTAGAAACAGGCGCCACAAAAGGCGAGATTTGGCAGAGCGTAAGCAACAAAATGAATATGCTCGTCTTCGAAAGCTAAGAAGAAAAAAATAATTTTTTAGTAGCTTCTTTATTTTTAACAATTCAGTTGCAGGGCCTTTTTTTAACCTAAAAAAATTACTTGCATCATTAATGCCAAGAGTTTTAAATACACCAATGAATAATACTCGCTCATATCTCGAAACGTGGCATCAGGGTTTAAAATCTAATGATGATAAATTTTTAGATGAGATTCTTGATGAGTCTTGCGTATTTACATCACCTATAGTTTTTAAGCCTATTCAAGGAAAGGAGATGTCAAAGCTCTATTTAATGGGTGCTGGAAAGACTTTTGATATGGAAAGATTTGAGTATGTTCGTGAGCTCGTTGATGGTCTAGATACAGTTCTAGAATTTGAAACTTATATCGATAATATTTCAGTGAATGGAGTGGATATTATTCGTTGGAATGATGAGGGCAAAATTGTTGACTTCAAAGTTATGATCAGACCACTGCAAGCCATAGGCGCCCTTCAAAAAAAAATGACAGAAGCTTTGGGCAATTTAAGTAAATAATATTTTATACAAAAAAAGGAGCTCTTTCGAGCTCCTTCCACTACTATTCTAAATAACCATAACTAAGGGGAGGGGAAATGATCTTAGAAAGAGTAATTAACTGTGACCCCATATGTTTTAGGTGCATTTGGATATCCCTCAAAGGATGTCCTGAATGGATCACCTACAGATGAAAACGCTGTATGGAGATACTTGTCATCATTTATGTTGTTACCAAATATTACTATATCTAAATTACCTCTGGTGATTCCTGCACTAAAGTTGAGCGTATCTTTTGTTTTCTCACAAGTTCCTGCTGCACACATTGCAACATTTTCTGATGGAATAATCCTGATCAATGTTGGTCCAGAATAGAGATGATTTAATCTGACATAGCCATCAGTGCCACCTCGCGACCAGTTCCAAGTTATAGAACTTGTAAGAGAATCGTCATGGACATTTTCAGGCTTAGTACCACTCACGTCACCTGCAGCTGAGCCGGTAAAAGAGTCATATTTTGAATCCATGATTAGCCCACCAAAAGTAATATCAATATTAGGCACAGGGGAGAAAAGTAAATCAAACTCAAACCCTTCTGAAGATTGCAACCCTGCATTAGCTAAAATAAAACCAGAACTAACAAATGTATTGGACTGAAAGTCTTTAATCTCCTGGCTAAATGCTGTGAAATTAAAATATCCTGTTGATAGTCTCATTTTCATGCCAAGCTCAAAAACTTCTGCTTCTTCAGGTGATGCGTATCTTTGACCAATTGCAGTATTTTCTGCAACTGGTGTTCCAGCTGCTGCTAATGCAGCTCTTTCAGCTAGATCGGGCAAAGAATTTGTTGATAGGTTCCATGCAGAGGATTTAAATCCAGTTGAAACTCCTCCATAAAAGCTTACATCATCATTAAGCATGTAAGTCAGTTTTGCTGTGTAATCAATGTTGTCATCAGATGATTGACCACTTTGACCAACGTTTGGAAACTGCGGCATTTCAGGAATAAACTGAAGAGCTTGAAATCCAAGCAATGCATTTGTCTGGGGATTTGCAGCTAATGCTGCTGCAGTAGCAGGATCAAAACCAGCTCCAATGAAAGCCATAGTTCCAACACCTACAAAACCAATCTGTGAAAACACATCAGTATTTACATCAATTCCTGTTGCTGATTTTTCGTCTTCAATGTAACTTACACCAAGGATAGCGCCTAGCTTATCAGTTAGACTTATGTCTACTTGTCCAAATAAAGTGGTTGTTTCGGTCTCTTGTGTAAAGTAACCGACCCTTCCTGTACCTTCCTGGAAAAATAGTGACGCAGGCAAGCTTAAAAGACCTGCAACAGTAGGAAGGGCTCCGCCTGATGCAATATTTGCAAATGTATAAAATGATGGTCCCCACTTAACACTACTATCATTTTTCAGGTCTTCTTCATAAAAGTATGCTCCTACCAACCAATTGACCTTTGCATTACCGTTGGATGCAAGTCTAAATTCTTGAGATTTTGACGATAAATTCACATTTGTTGTATTTGGGTTAAGTATTCTAGAGCTATCAAAATCAATATCTTGACTTTCAAGGCTATCCGAATCCCTTGATGAAGTAATACTTGTAAATGTCATATTTTCCATTTCTTTAACAATATTTACTGAGATTCCGGAATTTTCACCTTTTGAAAAAGAGTCGAAATTGAAATGCACCTGATCAGTGAATGGATTGTTTGGAGCAGCTTGAGCACCAAGAGCATAAGCAAGTTCTTTCGCAGGACCCGCAGAAACATTACCTACTTGGCAACAAAACTCGTCGTATTCATCGTAATCAGCTGTGATCCTAATTTCTAAATCCTTTGCAGTTTCAATTAATAAATCTGCTCTTAAAGAATATCTATCTCTGTTGTTGGTATCATTACCTGTCACTGTATTTTTAGCATGACCATCAGCTTGGTTTGTATTAGCATTCAGACTAAAAGCCATAGTGTCACTCAGTGGAGCCGTGTAATAAGCTTTTACAATTCTTGAATTGTAATTCCCAAATGATGTTGAAATCTTTCCAAATTTCTCAAAAGAAGGTTTTTTTGTAATGATATTAATCACACCGGCAGTAGCATTTTTACCGAATAAAGTACTTTGGGGACCGCGAAGAACCTCAACCCTTTCAACCATTGGCAGATCGTTGATTCGACTTTGCATTTTTGATCGGTATACACCATCAACAAATAAAGCTACGGATGGCTCTACACCATTATTATTTGAACCATTTCCAAAACCTCTTATAAAAAATGCTGCATTTTTAGATGATTGATATTGTCTAGTGTCCAGAGATGGAACCACTTGCATTAAATCAAAAGCATCAACTACGTTTGCTTTATCAATTTCATCAGCACTTACAACTGACACAGCAACTGGAACCTCTTGTAAAGTTTTTTCAGTTTTTGTAGCTGTTGTAATTATTTCCTCAATTTCATTAGATTGGGCCAATGAGTTCAAAGAAAAAATAAGACTTAGAGATAATAGGCTTCTCAATTTATACATGGAACTTCCTCTTTAAAAAATATAATTAAACGCAGACTTTATACTAAATTTAAAAAAATAAAAGGTACATATTTTTTATGAATAATATATAGATCTAACATAAAAAATAATTATGTGTGAATAAAATCTAAACATAATATTTTGATATATAAGGTACATATGAATATATTAATTATTTATAGATTTTCATGGTAAAAACTATATTTGAATCATATGATCGGAGATAAGAAATCAAAAACGAGATATGATATGAGCATCCATAAACCCCTTCAAGGCATTAAAATTCTTGAACTTTCAAGTATTGTGACCGCTTCACTTGCGACTATGATTCTATGCGATCAAGGTGCTGAAGTAATTAAAGTTGAGCCAACTGGATCAGGGGATTCAATGCGTTATCTTGGAACACAAAAAGGAGGCTTTTCTGCTATATTTTCAAACTGCAATCGAGGCAAGCAATCACTTAATCTGGACCTCAAAGATAAAGAGGAGCTTAAAATTTTATTTGAGTTAGTCAATGAAGCTGATGTGTTTATCAGTAATTATCGACCTGGGGTGAATGAGAGATTGGGTCTTGGATTGGATGTCTTGAGAGATATAAATCCTCATATTATCTATGTATCAATTTCTGGATTTGGAGAAACAGGACCTTTGGCAAATGCTCCTGCTTATGATCATGTCATTCAAGGGATGTCTGGCGCAACCAGCATTCAATCAAATGGTGATGAGCCAGCGTATATAAAATCTTTAATCTGTGACAAAATTACTGGCTATACAGCATGCCAAGCTTTGACTGCCGCTTTATTTAAAAGAGAAAGAACAGGCGAAACAAGCCATATTACTTTATCCATGCTTGATTCAGCAATCTTTTTTTTATGGCCTGACGGGATGATGAATCATACTTTGCTTGATGATGATGTAAAAACGGCTCCTCCATTATCCTCTACATACTCCAGTCTCATTCCTGCAAAGGATGGTTTCTTTACTATCGCCGCTATGACAGATGGTCAATGGTTTGGTATTTTTAATGCAATCGGAAAACCCGAATTTAAAACGGATCCTCGATTTGAAAATGCTTCAGCTAGAAGTAAGAACATGACGGAACTGCTTCAAGAATCCCTTTTTAGATTTACTGATTACACTGTTGAAGAGGCAATATATGCATTGAGAGATAATGACGTGCCTTGTTCTCCATATGTCCCTCGTGACGAGGTGATCAATCAACCACAAGTTATAGCTAGCAATACTATTTTTCAGATGGATAGCCCGCATCAAGGAAAAATGAATGCTGTTTCACATCCAGCAATATTCGATGGCAATAGAATGGAAGTAACCAAAACAGCTCCAGCTTTAGGAGAGCATAGAGATCAAATTATTAAAAAAATTAGCAATTAATATTTTAATGAATGCTACATTTATAGGATGAATATTAACTAACTCAAAAGCGTGAAAAGCTTAATTTATCATGAATATTAAGTGGCCATAAACCAATATTCTATTAAAATAAAAAACTTTTCTAAAAATATATTTAATAATTAGATTTTCACTACCTAGTCTTTGATATATTTACAGTAATATTTAAAAATTAAAAAATTCTCCGTACCAAATTATGGGTTAAAATTATTTGTAATGAATTTTCAGCATACTTGGCATCTAAATCATTCAGTTTGTGAGATTGTTCCATTGAAATATGAGGATAATCGAGGCTTTTTCTCAGAAACATATAAAAAAAATATATTTGAAGAAATTGGCATCACAGAGAAATTTGTTCAAGAAAACCTTTCATTCTCAAGAAATAAATATACTTTTAGAGGACTACATTTTCAAAGACCTCCCTTTGAACAAGCTAAGCTTGTTAGAGTTTTAAAAGGATCTATATTAGATATAGCAGTTGATCTTAGATCTAGCTCACCCACATATTTACAACATGTCTCGCTTGAACTAAGTGCGCTCAATTTTAAGCAACTTTTCATTCCCGCTGGTTTTGCACATGGTTTTTTAACACTTGAAGAGAATTGTGAAATAGCCTACAAGATTTCTAATTATTATAATGAACCTAGTGATACGACAGTATCTGTGTTTGATAAAGATATTGAGATCAGGCTCCCATGTGAAAAAAACCAAATTACTTTTTCATCAAAGGATGCTGATGCTCAATCATGGAAGTCAATTGGAGAAATTTTTTAATAATATTAAAATTCCATTACTTTGTATATTTTTTAGGAAGTCTTATTAAGAAATAAAGTTTAGATAAACACAAGCTATCTTCATCAATTCTGCATAAGGTATAATAGGTACAAGTATTTTTAGAGATATAACTTGAATTTATTTATTTATGGAGCTGGCGGTCATGCGAAAGTTGTTGCAGAGTCTGCTATAAGTTTAAGCGAAATTTCAAAAATTATTTTTATTGATGAAAATGCTGAAAGTAATGATTTTTTAAGAAAAAATAAAAATTTCTCAATGATTTCTGAATCTGAGATTCCTGAGGGCCTGGATGATGCAAATGCTATTATTGCTATTGGTAATAACCAAATTAGAAAGGAAATTTCAAAAAGATGCTCTAAGATCCCTTTTATTTCAATAATCAGTCCAAATGCAATAATTTCAAGATCTGCTGAAATATCTGTTGGCTCATTTATCAACTCAGGAGCTATAGTTAATGCTGATGCTCGTATCGGCAAGCATACTATAATCAATACAGGATCAGTGATTGAGCATGATTGCATTATTGGAGATTTATGTCATATTGGCCCAGGCTCTTCAATTGCAGGAGGTGTAAAACTAGGTAAAAACATTTTTATTGGGGGTGGAGCATACATAAACCCAAAAGTTTCAATATGTAGTAATGTAATTGTGGGTAGTGGCTCCCTAGTTATTCATGATATTCAAGAGCCTGGTACATACGCAGGTTCTCCTGTAAAAAAAATAAAATAAATTATGAGCAATGATAATAAAAAAGTTTTAGTTACCGGTGCTGATGGTTTTATTGGATCTCATTTAGTAGAGCTGTTGTTTGCTGAAGGTTTCTCCGTAAAGGCCCTAGCTCAATATAACTCTTTTAATCATTGGGGCTGGTTGGAAGATATTAATTGCAAAGAAGATATAGAAATTGTTACTGGTGATATCCGTGACCCATATTTCTGCAACGAAATTTGTAAAAATATTGATATCATTTTTCATTTAGCCGCACTGATAGCCATTCCATATTCATATATCGCACCCCAAAGCTATGTTGAAACAAATATTTCAGGCACTCTGAATATGTGTAAAGCTGCACTGGAGCAAAATGTTTCAAGGCTAATCCATACGTCAACTAGCGAGGTTTATGGTACTGCTCAATATGTTCCAATTAATGAAATACATCCTCTACAAGCTCAGTCTCCATATAGCGCCTCAAAAATTGGTGCTGATTCTATGGCAATAAGCTTCTTTAATTCATTTAACTTGCCAGTTACAATTGTTAGACCATTTAATACATACGGTCCCAGGCAATCTGCACGAGCCTTTATCCCTACTATCATCTCTCAAATTGCAAGCAACCAAACAAATCTGAAGTTAGGAGATACTAAACCAACACGAGACTTAAATTTTGTTACTGATACCTGTAGGGGCTTCCTTGAACTAGCAAAAGAATCAAAATCAATCGGCGAAGTAATTAACATCGGTTCTAACTTTGAAATTTCAGTTGGAGAGGTGGCAAAAATTATTAAAAAAGAAATGGGAAGCTCTATAAAAATTATTACTGATAAGAGCAGGATCCGGCCAGAGAAGTCTGAAGTTATGAGATTGTGGTGTGACAATACTAAAATTCATAAACTAACTGGCTTTAAGCCAGATTACAATATCCATACTGGCCTTAAGAAAACAATTTCATGGTTTTTGCAACCAGAAAATCTATCTAAATATAAAGCTGATATATATAACGTATAAGAAATTTTTAATGTACGAATCTGCTGTTAAATTTATCCAAGAAGTTTATAAAACAAATGAATTTATTCCTTTGCATGAACCTAGATTTATTGGTAATGAAAAATCCTTTCTCATAGAAACAATAGATTCAACTTTTGTATCGAGTATTGGCGAATTTGTAGATAGATTTGAATATGATTTATCAAGTTTTACAGGTAGTGAAAAGGCCATAGCTTTGGTAAACGGTACTTCAGCTCTCCATTTATCACTTGTTCTTTCTGACGTTCAACCTCATGATTATGTTATTACTCAATCCCTAACTTTTGTCGCAACATGTAATGCAATTTCTTATTGCAAAGCTGAGCCGATATTTATTGATGTTGATAAAAATACCCTTGGAATGTCCCCACTTTCACTAGAAACATGGCTGGAAAATAGTGCATTTATAGATAGCAGGAATGTATGTAGATTAAAAAAAAATAAACGACCAATAAAAGCATGTGTTCCAATGCACACTTTTGGTCATCCTGTAGAAATTGATGCAATTAAGTTAGTTTGTGAAAAATGGCAATTGAGGTTAATTGAAGATGCAGCGGAATCACTTGGCAGCTACTATAAAGGTAAGCACACCGGAACTTTTGGTCAATTAGGGGCGCTTAGCTTTAATGGAAATAAAATTATTACTACCGGAGGTGGCGGTGCTCTTTTATGTAGTAAAAAATTATATAAAACAGGTAAACATCTGAGCACAACAGCAAAAAAACCAGATAATATTAATTTTTATCATGATAAAATTGGTTTCAATTACAGGCTACCCAATCTTAATGCAGCTCTAGGATGCGCCCAATTAGAGAATATTGAAAAATTCATATTAAAAAAAAGAGAGCTCGCTAAAACCTACAAAAAATATTTCCAAAATTCAGAGCTCAGTTTTTTTAATGAACCAGAAAATTGCAAGTCAAATTACTGGCTAAATACCCTAGTATGTAATGATAAAAATCAAAGAGATAATTTTCTTTCTTATACGAACTCAAAAGGAGTAATGACAAGGCCAGTTTGGACACCTATGCATAAATTACCAATGTTTTCAGAGGCTTTATGTGACAATCTCCTTAATACATCCTGGTTAGAGGAGCGATTAGTTAATATTCCAAGTAGCGTTGTAGTTTAAAAAAAATGAGTAAAGTAGACTTCATGAAAACCTTAATAATTGCGGAAGTCGGTGTAAACCATAATGGTGATATCAATATTGCTAAAGAATTAATTATGGAAGCTGCTTTGGCAGGGGCAGACATAGTGAAATTTCAATCTTTTGATACAGATGCTCTGGTAACTGATGATGCCCCAAAGGCACAATATCAAATTGATTCTAGCTCAGATAATGACTCAAATTATCAAATGTTAAAAAAGCTAGAACTATCCCAAAATGATCACATCAAATTGATTAATCAATGTAAATCTCAAAATATAGAATTTTTATCCACAGCATTTGATATTAATAATCTCAATTTTCTTATTGAATTAAATATGAATAGGATAAAAATACCTTCTGGAGAGATCACGAATTTGCCTTATCTGGAGTACATAGCTTCATTTGATATTCCAGTGATTCTCTCAACAGGTATGTCAGATATTGATGAAATTAAGGATGCTACAAATATCCTCTTGAGCAATAAGCTTAAAAAAAGAAATCTTTCGATCTTGCATTGCACTTCTCAATACCCGGCACCATTTAAAGAAATTAATCTTAATGCTATTCCCGTGTTAAAAAACTTATTTGATGTGAATATTGGATACTCTGACCATACTCTTGGTATTGAGGCGGCTATTGCAGCTGTTGCTCTCGGGGCAAAAATAATTGAAAAACATATTACCCTAGATACTAACTTTGATGGCCCAGATCATAAAGCGAGTATAACTCCTAGTGAATTTCGAAAAATGGTATCAGCAATTAGAAATATTGAGCAGGGCCTAGGGGATGGTAATAAGATCCCTTCTATTGAAGAAATAAAGATGAGGAATGTAGCAAGAAAATCTATCATCGCTTCAAAAAAAATTGAAAAAGGTGAGATGCTTAGCTTTGATAATGTTTCTATAATGAGGCCTGGAAATGGTATATCACCCATGGAAATTAAAAAGGTTATTGGAACTAAAGCAGTGAAGGCATTTGATAAGAATGAATATATAGAATTATGAAAAGAAAAATACTTTTTATAACAGGTTCTAGAGCCGAATATGGCTTGCTTCGTAAATTAATTCTTGCTTCCGCTATAGATAATGATATTGAAATGAGTTTAATTGTTACTGGTTCCCATCTTTCAACTAAGCATGGTTTAACATACAAAGATATCGAAAAAGATAAGATTAAACCTACTCAAAAAATTAACATTAGCCTTCATGGAGATTCACCAAAGGATGTAATAAACTCTATGTGCATTGCAATGAAAAAATTTTCAAATGCCTTTCTAAAGTTTAAGCCTGATTTAATAGTAATTTTAGGAGATCGATATGAAATTTTTTCCGCTGCTTCGGCAGCAATGATTCTGAACCTACCAATTGCGCATATTCATGGGGGCGAGGTAACAGAAGGTGCCTATGACGAGGCAATTCGTCACTCTATCACCAAAATCTCTCATTTACATTTTGTGGCTACAGATGAATTTAGAAAAAGAATCATCCAGCTAGGTGAAAATCCTAAAAATGTTTTCAATGTAGGCGGATTGGGCGTTGATGCAATAGGAGATTTAAAACTACTTAGTAAGGCCGATGTAGAAAAAAATATGAATTTTAAGTTTGGCACAAAAAACCTTTTAGTTACCATTCATCCCGAAACCAGAGTAGACAAGAGGAAGCAATATAAAAATATGAAGACTTTATTAGCGGCATTGAAAAAGCATTCGCAAATTAAATTTATATTCACCATGCCAAATGCTGATCAACATAATGAGCAGATAGCAAATTTAATAAAAGCTTTTTGTTCTAGCAATTCAAGCAATTCTTCATTTTATTCCTCTTTAGGGCAATTAACGTACCTTTCTTGCTTAAAATATATTGATGGTGTGGTTGGAAATTCATCTAGTGGATTATTAGAGGTGCCAAGTTTCAAGAAAGGCACAATCAATATTGGAAGCAGACAGAGCGGAAGGCCCAAGGCTAGTAGCATCATTGATTGTGAATTTAATAAAAATGAAATTTTGAATGCAATTAATAAACTATATTCACCCAGTTTTAAAAAAAACTTATCCAATACAAAAAATCCATATGGCAAGCCTGGAGCAAGTAAAAAAATTCTTAAAAATCTTAAAACATTTCCATTAAACAATCTTTTGAATAAGAAATTCTATGACTTATAAATTTATTTATTCAAAAATTTTGGCAAAAAAAAAATATGATTAAAGGTAACCATTTTTATCTGAAGGATACAAACTCAATTCTTGAAGTAATTAAAAATATTCAAGATAGCCATTATCAAATTTGTTTTATTGTTGATAATAATAATTGCCTGATTGGCTCAGTTACTGATGGTGACATCAGGCGAGGATTAATAAATGGCCAGTCTATCGACAGTGAAGTTTCTAAAATTATGAATACTAGGCCTATTTCAATTCTAAGCACACAATCTGAAAATGAAGCTCATAAAATTATGGCTTCTAATCATATCAAGCAATTACCTGTAGTTGATAAGGAAAATAGGTTGATTGGCTTGCATTTGATTGATCAAATTTTAAACCTTACCCCAAAAGAAAATTTTATTTTAATTATGGCAGGTGGCTTTGGTAAGAGAATGATGCCTTTAACTGAGCAAATACCAAAACCTATGTTAATGGTAGGCGACAAGCCAATCCTTGAGCATATTATAATTAATGCAAAGGCGCAGGGATTTAAGAAATTTATTATTTCACTTCATTACTTGGGTGAGTTGATTATTGACTACTTTGGAGATGGTTCGAATTTAGATGTATCTATTTCTTATTTGCATGAATCGGAACCATTAGGAACTGCTGGCGCCTTATCGCTTATTGAGCCTAAACCAGAGCTACCATTTATTGTAACTAATGGAGATATTGTTACAGATATAAACTATGCCAATCTTTTAGACTTCCATGAATCTAATCAATCTCAAGCAACTATGACAATAAAACAATATGAGTTACAAAATCCATATGGTGTTGTTAACACGAAAGGTCTAGAAATAATTTCTTTTGAAGAAAAGCCTATACAGGTATCTTATGTGAATGCAGGAATATATGTTCTGAACCCTTCTAGCTTGAAGTATTTAAGAAAAAATCAACCATGTGATATGCCAGACTTTTTTAAGCTTCTTAAAAGCAAGAAGCATCTAGTAACTGCATATCCTATTCATGAGACATGGGCAGATGTAGGTCGGCCAATTGATTTGTCAGAAGTTAATAAGATTAGTGATAATTAATAAATCCAAATTTTATTCATAGAGACGAAATTATTAAAAACTTAAATTTGAAAAATTAGGCTTATGTTATTTGAAAGTTTTTGAATATTAACTTTTTGAAATACTGCAATAATCTAAGTTTTGATTTACTTTTTCTAAATAATATTTATGCATATAGTTTGAATGGAAGTTTTGAATAAATGATTTTAGCCACCCTGCATTAACCATGGAAGAATGTTGGTATTTATCTTTTGCAGTTTTAAAATCACTTTCATTTTTGTTGGTAATTATCTTATATTCACCACATTTGTTAATAAGAGAAATTTTTAACTCTTTATTTTTTGTTATATGTCTTAAAATCTCCTCTGCAATAAATGAATGACCTAGACTTGAAGGGTGCTGAAAGTCAATGAATGAATTCAAATAAATTTCTTTTGTATAGTTATTAAACTTATTTTCAAGATCTAAAATTAACACATTAGAGGGTTTTTCTATGTTTCTTATTAACTCATTTAAAGATGGAAGTACTCTAAAAGGAATGCCATCTTTCTGCCTAGCTAACATAGCTTCTTGCATACAAACGGAATCAATTGGCTTGTTTAAATCCTCAAAAAAATTTGTACACTCTAATGCAGAAAGATAGAGTTTATGGGCACCATCTGGAATTGAATTTAGACTTTCAATTTTAAATTTTTTATTTTTTTCTAAACTTAGGTATAAGGAGTCAAGATATGAATTTGCACTTTCAAGATCAACTTTTAATGCATAATCAGAAGAAGGTGGATATAGGTCATTTGCAGGGACTGTTAGAAGGATTAGGGATTGATTTTTACTTAATTTTAGGAAAATATTATTAATAGATTCTTTATATCTTTTTACAATTTCATTCCTATCTGAGGATGTAAGAAAAGGTTTATTTAAGTAATACGGTGTTTTATCGCTATTATTTAAATTTTGATTATCAGCTTGCTTTTTTGAGCCGACAAATTTCCACCAAAATCTATTAAAAAAATTAACAACCCTTGATTCATAGAGCAAGTAGTTTGCAAATCTTAGAGTAAAGTTTTTTATACTTTTTGAATTTCCTTCTAGTAAATTAATTTTAGATATTAGTGTTTCTTTTTTAAGCTCATGAGCTCGGAATACTGAGGCTGAATCCAAATCTTCTCCATGAGGTATACCATAATCAATTCCTAAGTCCTTACTTTTTTTTAACAGATGGCTGTAGATTTCATTATGACCAGAGTAAACGATAATATGATCATAATATCCAATCACAATATTGATTAGCTCATCTTGAAATCCAACAAACGGCTGTCCCAACATAGAATAGTTATGGACAATATAGTCCTCATTTGAGGACCGAATAAAATCATCCATCCCTATTGGAGATCCATAACCATATGCACTACTTCCTCCAAAAATAGCTATCTTATTTTTGTTACTCTTTAAATCACTTATAAATTTTGGTTGATGCACTGTACTAACCCAAAAGCTATTACCAGCTCTTTGGTCAGTTTGAATTTTATTTTCAAACAATGTTGAGTTAGTTAGATTTGAAGCAAAAAATAGACTTATTTCTAGCAGCAGAAAAATTAAAAGCGGAGAGATAAAAATTACTATTGAACCTACAATTTTTACATTTGATTGAAAATCTTCATCTGTATTGCGGTTAATCGAGCTCATATTTTGTTTCGTATTGCTCTTTAAGCGATGGATCTTGATCCATTTTATATAAGATTATGCTGTCAATAATTAAAATATCTAATTCTGTTCCCATGAAGCATTTAAATGCATCTTCTGGACTGCACACTATTGGCTCACCTCTTACATTAAAAGAGGTATTTACCAAAACAGGGCATTCAGTCTTATTAAAAAATTCTTTGATCAATCTATGATATCTAGGGTTTGTTTGACGATCTACTGTTTGAACTCTAGCACTATAATCAATATGGGTAACAGCTGGAATTTTTGATCTTGGTATATTTAATTTTTCAATTCCAAACAAACTTTCATCATCATTATTAGGCGCTAATCTTTTATCTTTAGATACCTCAGATACCATCAACATGTATGGACTTTCTTCATCTAATTCAAACCAATGAGATAATTCTTCCTTTAGTATACTTGGAGCAAAAGGTCGAAAAGATTCTCTATATTTTACTTTTAAATTAAGCATTTTTTGCATTGTTGGCGATCTTGAATCAGCAATAATACTTCTTGCTCCTAATGCTCTAGGACCATACTCCATTCGACCATTCATCCATCCAATTGCTTTCCCTGAGGCCAATGCATCTGCTGCTGTCTCAAATAATTTATCTTCAGATAAATTGTTATATACTGCTCCAAGTCTATCTAAAGCCTTAGTTGTTTCCGCTTCAGAAAATTGAGGGCCTAGATATGAGCCTCTCATGTTATCTTGATTAATTTCTTTTCTGGGGTTATCAAGCATCATATGATGAATTGCTAAGGCCGCACCAAGCGCGCCTCCAGCATCTCCAGCAGCTGGCTGCACCCATACATTATCAAAAATATTACTTTTCAATAACTTTCCATTTGCAACGCAATTAAGTGCAACACCGCCTGCTAAACATAAGTTTCTCAATCCAGTTTCTATTCTAATGCTATTAGCTAACTTTAATACTATTTCTTCAGTGACTACTTGAATTGAAGCCGCTAAGTCCATTTCTTTCTGGGAGAGTTCCGATTCGGGACCTCTTGGAGGACCATCGAAAAGATCTGCAAATTTCTTATTTGTCATTGTTAGACCAGTACAATAGTCAAAATAAGACATATCTAAAAAAAATGAACCATCTTCTTTAATATCAATTAAATTTTCTTTAATTTTATCGACATATTTTGGAATTCCATATGGAGCTAGTCCCATAACTTTATATTCGCCTGAATTAACTTTAAAACCAGTGTAGTAAGTAAAAGCAGAATACAGTAGCCCCAAAGAATGAGGGAAGTGAATTTCTTTTAACACCTCTACAGAGTTTAATTTTCCTACTGCAAGAGATGTAGTTGTCCATTCACCAACACCATCCATAGTGAGAATCGCAGCTTCCTCAAATGGAGAAGGATAGAAAGCGCTTGCAGCATGACTTAAGTGATGTTCAGAGAATAATAATTTATTTTTCCAATCATCTCGTGTTCCCAAGGCCATATTTAGTTCATTGATAATAGAAGACTTTTGAAAGAGCTTTTCTTTAACCCAAACCGGAAGAGAGGATGTAAAACTTTTAAATCCTCGTGGTGCAAAAGCAAGATAGGTTTCTAGCAGTCTTTCAAATTTTAAGAATGGCTTTTCATAAAATACAACATAATCTATATTCTCACAATCAATACCAGCTTCTTTAATACAATATTGAATTGATTTGCTAGGAAAACTAGAGTCGTGTTTGATTCTCGTAAAGCGCTCTTCTTGAACAGCAGCAATAATTTCACCATCAATCAAAATACAAGCAGAGGAATCATGATAATAAGCCGATAAGCCTAATATGTTCATTAAAATATTGTATAGATAAATGGAGCTATGACTGAGCCCTGCGCAAGCACCAAAAGTCCGCCAATCAAAACCATCAAGAATACTATTGGAGCAAGCCAAAGTTTTTTTCTAGCTTTGAGAAATGTCCATAGCTCGATAATAAAATCTATCATAATTTTAGAATTGATTTGTAAAAGACTGTTTCTCAAAGTCAGATTTCAGCCTTTGGCGCCAGTATGAATTATTATTAGCTTTTTTTAGCTTCAAGATATCTCGTCCGA
>CETM01093589.1_pt1 | contig 25168 bp, 24 predicted proteins | sample 361451 | NCBI WGS metagenome assembly CETM01 (sample SAMEA2622690, study PRJEB7988) | marine metagenome | isolation source: saline water (ENVO:00002010), including
CCCCGCAACGACAACGCCCCCGCAGCCTTGGCTGCGGGGGCGTTTTTTTGGCTCGTGCATGGCGGTGGCGCGGCTTTTCCGACGACAGGTCCCGGGGTGCCGGACCATCGCGGAGGCGCTGTGAACCCTTCCTTGGGCGCTACCGATGCCCTGCGGCGCTCTCGCATCCTGCTCCGCTTGCAGGGCCGGTGCTGGCCATCCCTGGCCAGCCCGTTCGGAGCAGTGCTCCTTACCCCTGGCATCGGACCTCCGCTCCGCCCTGCCCCCGGGAACCGGGATCGCTCTTGTGGTAGTGCGGGCTTACCGTTCGATGGCCAGCGCCACCCCCTGGCCGCCGCCGATGCACAGCGTTGCCAGGCCTTTCTTGGCGTCGCGGGCGATCATCTCGTGAACCAGCGTCACCAAGATCCGGCAGCCGGAGGCGCCGATCGGGTGGCCGATGGCAATCGCGCCACCGTTGACGTTGATCTTGTCGGCATCCCAGCCAAGCTCCTTGTTGACCGACAGCGCCTGGGCGGCGAAGGCCTCGTTGGCCTCGATCAGGTCCAGTTCACCGATCGCCCAGCCGGCCTTGTCCAAGCAGCGACGGGTTGCCGGCGCCGGGCCGATCCCCATGATCGCCGGTTCGACACCGGCGTTGGCGTAGGCCTTGATGCGAGCCAGCGGCTCGAGGCCCAGCTCCTTGGCCTTGTCGGCGGAGCACAGCATGACCACCGCGGCGCCGTCGTTGATCGAGGAGGCGTTGCCGGCGGTCACGCTGCCGTCCTTCTTGAAGGCCGGACGCATGCCGCCAAGCTTCTCGGCAGTCACGCCCGGGCGCGGGCCTTCGTCGGTGTCGAAGACCACCGGATCGCCCTTGCGCTGGGGAATCTCGACCGGGACGATTTGGCTCTTGAACTTGCCGGCTTCGATAGCGGCGGTGGCCTTCTGCTGGGAGCCAGCGGCGAAGGCATCCATCTCCTCGCGCGTGATGCCGTACTTCTCGGCCAGATTTTCGGCGGTGATGCCCATGTGATAGTCGTTGAAGGCGTCCCAGAGGCCGTCATGGACCATGGTGTCGACGGCCTTCCAGTCGCCCATGCGCTGGCCGGTGCGAGAATGTGGCAGCACGTGGGGCGAGGCGGACATGTTTTCCTGGCCGCCGGCGAGGATCAGCTCGGCGTCACCGCAGCGGATCGCCTGCGTCGCCAGGTGCAGCGCCTTGAGACCGGAGCCGCAGACCTTGTTGATGGTCATGGCCGGTACGCCGTCGGGCAGACCGGCCTTGATGGCGGCCTGACGCGCCGGGTTCTGGCCGACACCGGCGGTAAGGACCTGACCGAGCAGTACTTCGTTGACCTGATCCCCTGCAACGCCGGTCTGAGTGAGGATATCCTTGATAACCAAGGCACCCAGCTCGCTTGCAGGAATGTCGGCGAGCGAGCCACCGAAGGTGCCAACGGCAGTGCGGCGGGCCGCGACAATCACCACGTCTTGCATAAAGAGACTCCTCGAAAAGGGCAAGTGACCACTAAGCATAGGAGAGTATTGTGCGCCGCGACAATGGCTAATGGCGTAAATGGTACCAAAGCGCAAGTCGAGGAGAGGAAGTGAGTGACCCGGGGATGGAGGGCGTCGCGGCCGGCGAGAGAAGACATATCGCCGGCCGCACGAGGTGCTTGGGGAGTGAGTGGTTTGCTGTTAGCTACCAGACGCTACGTTTTAGGTTCAGTTTAGGTTCAGTCTCAGGCGAGCTGGACGGGAATGGCATGACTGGTGTGGCTGACGTCATTGCCTTCCTGCAGATAGACCAGGGCCGGCTGATGGTGCTCCACTTCGCGATCATCGTAGTGGGCATAGCTGCAGATGATGACACGGTCACCCACATTGGCCAGATGAGCCGCGGCACCGTTCACCGAGATGACCTTCGAGCCTTCCTCGGCGCGGATGGCGTAAGTGGTGAAGCGCTGGCCGCCTTCGACGTTATAGATCTGGATCTGCTCGTTTTCGCGAATGCCGGCCATATCGAGCAGCTCACCGTCGATGGCGCAGGAGCCTTCGTAGTTGAGCACGGCGTGAGTGACGCGGGCCATGTGCAGCTTGGCCTTGAGCATAATGGTGTACATCGGATTGCCTTCCTTATCCGTCGCGACGCGACAGGCTAACGGTCAGATTGTCGATCAGGCGGGCCGGCCCCAGCTGGGCCGCGGCGAGAATCACCGCCTCTCGGGTGTCAGCGTCGATCTCGCCGAGATCGTCGGCGCGGCGCAGCGCCAGGTAGTCGGTCACGAAACCGCGTGCGACCAGGTGGTCATTGGCAACGGCGAGGGCATCGGCCACTGGAGTGCCGGCGGCGATGGCATCGCGTAGCTCGCAAAGTGTGAGGTGGAGGCCAGGAGCCCGGATACGCTCTTCTTCACTTAGGTAGCCGTTGCGAGATGACAGCGCCAGGCCATCTTCGGCACGCACGATCGGGACGCCGACGATCTCAATGGGAAAGTGCAGGTCGCGGGTCAGTTGGCGAATCACCGCCAGCTGTTGATAGTCTTTTTCGCCGAAGCAGGCAAGGTCGGGCTGTACCAGGTTGAAGAGCAGGCTGACCACGGTGGCCACGCCGTCGAAGTGTCCCGGTCGCGAGCCGCCGCACAGCCCTTCGCTGACTCCGGCAACGCGGACGCGGGTCTGCACGCCAAGGCCCTCGGGGTAGAGTTCGCGGGTCGATGGGGCGAACAGCAGGTCGCAGCCGGCGTTGGCGAGCCTGACCTGATCCTCGTCGAGAGTGCGTGGATAAGCGTCCAGGTCCTCATCGGGGCCGAACTGCAGCGGGTTGACGAAAATCGTCGCCACCACCAGGTCGGCGCGTGCCCGCGCCTCGGCGACCAGTGCCAGGTGGCCCGCATGAAGGTTGCCCATGGTCGGCACCAGGGCGATGCGCTGCCCGGCGCGCCTGGGGCCGGCCAACGCCTTGCGCAGCGCCTGGACGTGATGCAGGGTGTCCATCAGAAGCTGTGCTCCTCGGCCGGGAAGCGGCGTGCCTTGACGGCATCGTGATAGCGGCGGAAAGCGTCCTGGATATCCTCGGCCTCGGCCATGAAGTTCTTGACGAAGCGCGGCGTGCGACCATGGGTGATGCCCAGCACGTCGTGCATGACCAGGATCTGGCCATCCACGTCGGGGCCTGCGCCAATGCCGATCACTGGCACGTCCAGCGCATCGCGCACCGCGCGGCCCAGGCTTGCCGGCACGCATTCGAGCAGAATCACCGAGGCGCCGGCGTCTTGCAGGACCTTGGCGTCATGGAGAATCTGTTCGGCGCGTTCGGTGTCACGGCCCTGTACCTTGTAGCCTCCCAACTGATGCACCGACTGCGGCGTCAGGCCCAGATGTGCGCACACCGGCACGCCGCGTTGGGTCAGCTCGCGGATGCCCTCGGCCATCCAGGCCTCGCCCTCGACCTTGATCAGCTCGGCCCCCGCGCGCATCAGCGCGCCGGCATCGTCGAGCATTCTCGGCAGGCTTGAGTTGCTCATGAAGGGCAGGTCGACCATCAGCAGGCTGGCACCCTTGCCGCGGGCTGCACAGCGGGTGTGATAGCAGATGTCGCCGAGGGTGACCGGCAGGGTGCTGTCGTGGCCCTGCAGCACCATGCCCAGGGAATCACCGACCAGCAGGACTTCGATTCCGGCATCGCTGGCAGCGCGGGCAAAGGAGGCGTCGTAGGCGGTCAGGCAACTGAAGGTCTCCCCCGCCCGCTTGTGGGCCGAAAGCGTGCTCAAGGTGACGGTTTTCATAGTATTGCGGTCTCGTCGATAGCGTCGTGGGACCGCGGTGAAGACACGCGGTCGCCTGGCTGGCGTCGGGCTGGAGCCATTAAAGTGTTACCCCGTTAGCCCCCGGAAGTGTGGAATGGTAACAAAAGTCGGGCAACTCTACCTTTAGGGTAACAGGGCCCGCAAGTCGTCGGCGTCCTGCCAAGCGGAGAGCGCCACCAAAGGGCCCTGGCCCGGGAGCTCGAGGCTTGGTGCCAGCTCGTGTAGGGGCACCACCACGAAGGCGCGTCTGGCAATCTCGGGATGCGGAAGGCGGAGACGGGGGTGGCTCAGGCACTGGTCGTCGTACAGCAAGAGGTCGAGGTCCAGGGTGCGCGGCCCCCAGTGGCGCCGCCGCACCCTGGCGTGGCGCTGTTCGAGGGCCTGCAACTGATCGAGTAACGCGAGCGGTGACAGCCGGGTCTCGATGTGGGCCACGGCATTGATGAAATCGGGCTGGTCCTGGGGGCCCACCGGACGGCTCGCGTAACAGGATGACGCGGCCATCAGGCGAGTCAGCTTGAGGCCATCGAGCTCAGCAAGTGCTCGTTCTACGTGATCTCGCGGGCCATCGAGATTGCTGCCAAGGCCGATATAGGCGTGAGACAGCATGCGCTCAGTCCTGCTGGCCCGACGTTGAGGGTGCCGCATTGCGCTTGCGCCTGCGCGGACGGCGCTTGCGCTTCTTGCCACCACCACTGCCGGCCGGGTCGCTGCCGAGTTTCTGCAACAGTCGGCGCTGTTCGTGTTCGTCGGCATCCTGGAAGGCAGTCCACCAGGTACCCAGGCCGGGTTCGATCTCACCGGCTTCCTCGCGCAGCAGCAGAAAGTCGTAAGCGGCCCGGAAACGTGGGTGCTCGAGGGTCTGGAAGGCTCGCTTGCCGTGGCGCTTGGGCAGATGCATCTGCAGGTCCCAGATCTCGCGCATCGGGATGCTGAAACGCTTGGGGATCGAGACATGCTTGAGCTGACGGCCCACCACCTGCTGGGCGGCAGTGTGCAATGCCGGTACTGCGGGCATGCCGTCATCCAACAGCACCTGATGGCGAAGCGTCACGGCTGGCCACAGCAGGGCGCCGATCAGGAAGGCCGGGGTGACCGGCCGGTCACGCCGGATGCGATCATCGGTATTCGCAAGTGCCCGTTCCATCAGCTGCTCGGCCCAGGGCAAGACCTCCAGGGCCTCGTCGGCTTCCGGAAAGAGCATCGGGAAGAGGCGGTGATGGCGCAGCGCATGAAAGGTGTCCAAGGCATGGCCTGCCAGGAACAGCTTGAGGATCTCGTCGAACAGTCGGGCTGGCGGAATCTGCAGCAGCAGCGGAGCCAGCTCGCGTATCGGCGCCTCGGTGGCAGCATCCATGTCGAAGTCGAGCTTGGCGGCGAAGCGCACCGCGCGCAGCATGCGCACCGGGTCTTCCCGATAGCGGGTCGCCGGATCGCCGATCAGGCGAAGTGTGCGCGATTCGATGTCGCGCACGCCGTTCGCCCAGTCATGGATTGAGAAGTCGGCGATGTTGTAGTAGAGCGCATTGACGGTGAAATCCCTGCGCAGCGCATCTTCCTCGACGTTACCCCAGACATTGTCACGCAGCAGCAGGCCGTCTTGTGACTGCTGTGACTGCTGACCGCCATGGTCGTCGCCAGGGCGTCCGCGGAAGGTGGTGACCTCGATCACCTCGCGCCCGAAGCGTACATGCACGATGCGAAAGCGCCGCCCGATGATGCGTGAATTGCGGAACAGGTCGCGCAGCTCTTCGGGAGTCGCATCGGTGGCGACGTCGAAGTCCTTGGGCGTCTTGCCGAGCAGAGAGTCCCGGATGCTACCGCCGACCAGGTACGCCTCGAAGCCTGCATTGTGCAAGCGATAGAGAACCTTCAGCGCAGCATCGGAGAAGAGCTTGCGGGAAACGTCATGGTCATCGCGGGGAATCACGCGCAGCGCGGGTGTCTGGCCGGCAGGGTCCTGAGGGCTGAAAAGCGACTTCAAGCGCTCACCGGGGGCTTGTAGAAAGCGGGTAAATCCTTTGAACATGCAGCGAAATCGACTCGCTAAGGCAAAACCCAAGTGTAGCCGACCACCGACACCTTGGGAACCATTGCCTGGTTGGGGAACGGGGTGGTGCAATCAATGTCTCAGTGGCCATGGCCGCCAGACGCAGAAAGGGGAGGCCAGTTGGCCTCCCCTGTAAGCTTGAAATCAGCATCCCTGCTGTTGGTTTTTCTTCGTGATGGCGCATCGCCTTGAATACGCACCACAGTCACCAAAGCTGGTTCAGGCAAGCAAGATTCTTGTTGTTGTCGACCTTCCTGATGGCGACCGTCTCGTATTCAAAACAATAGTCCAACCACGACGGCAGAGAATTTGCCTGCCTCCGGTGTGTTGTTGTTGTTACCGGAGGTGCATCGCGTGCGGGCTTGTTGTTGTTATGCCCCGTCGGGATGCGTTTCGTCCTGGTCAGCTTTCCGGACCCTCGACCGCAATTATTGTTGTTGTGGTCGAGCTGCACCGGGATGGCTTGTCGTTGTTATTGTTAGCGGCATTGCCATCATGGGTGCCGTGTCGCGCCATCAGCATTGTTGTTATTGGGCTGTTGGCGGTGTCTGAGAGCTCGTTCTTGTTGTTGTTGGCACGAGTGCTCAGTGACGTCCGGCTGTTGTTTTTCTTACCTTAAACATTGCACTGCTCATGCCATGTTTAATAAAATTCATTAAAATCAGTGTGTTATATTTTTTCTAATCAGTTCCGCCTGATATGCACATCAATTGTGTTACCCCTGGTGCCGCATACTGGGGCATTTCTTGTGTGGGATGGTAACAACTGGTGCAGATATGGCTGCCATGATGAGGAAAAGCGCCTGCGAATGGAACTCGCAGGCGCTTAGACCATGGTCGTGTGGAGGCGAAAAAGCAGGCCTGATCAGGCCTGCCGGCTGCGGGCGCTGCGCTTTCTGGGGATGCCCAGGCGTTGCCGGCGCTCCCACAGGCACTTGCGGCTGATGCCGAGTTTCTGGGCCAGTTCGGTTTCGCTCATCTCTGCCTGATGCTCGAGTACGAAGTGTTGGAAGTAGTCCTCCAGCGACAGGTCTTCCTCGTTGATGTCCTCAGCCATCGCCCCGTCACGCATCGTCGCTGCGGGGCTGGCGGTGGGACGAGCCGAGGTCGACACGGGGCGCAGGCCCAGGTCATCGGGATGGATCAGATGGCCTTCGGCAAGGATCACGCCCCGCTCCAGGGCGTTCTCGAGCTCACGGACATTGCCAGGCCAGAGGTAGTCGCGGATCTCGCGGCGTGCGCTGCGCGATAACTTGAGCCCCAGGCGGTCATGGCGGCGGCAGGCGGCTTCGAGCAGCACGTCGGTAATGGTCAGGATATCGTCATCGCGCTCGCGTAGCGGCGGCAGGTCGATCTGCATGACGTTGAGGCGATAGTAGAGGTCGAGGCGAAATTCGCCGGTCTTCGACAGCGCCTGGAGGTCGCGGTGGGTGGCGGCGATCAGGCGCACATCGACGTGACGAGTCTCTACCGAGCCGATCTTGCGGATTTCGCCTTCCTGCAGCACACGCAGCAGCCGGGCCTGGGCATCCAGTGGCAGCTCGCCGATCTCATCCAGAAACAGGGTGCCGCCGTCGGCGGCCTCGACCAGGCCGGTGCGGGCCGCGCTGGCGCCGGTGAAGGCGCCCTTCTCATGGCCGAATAGTTCGGATTCGATCAGGGTCTCGGGAATCGCCGCGCAGTTGACGCAGATCAGCGGCGCCTTGGTGCGCTTGCTCTGGCGGTGAATGGCGCGGGCCACCAGTTCCTTGCCGGTGCCCGACTCCCCTTGGATCAGCACCGTGACGTCGGCCGGAGCGGTCTTGCGGATCCGGGTATAGACCACCTGCATGGCCGGACAGTCGCCGATCATCGATTGAGGTACAGCCTCGCCTGCCTGCTCAGACGCCGGGGGCTCGACGCTATGCTCACGCAGCGCCCGGTCCACGGTCTCGAGCAGCTCGTCATGGTCAAAGGGCTTGGCAATGTAGTCGACCGCGCCTTGTTTCAGGGCATCGACCGCCGAGCGCATGCTGGCGTAGCTGGTCATGATCAGCACCGGCACCGGTGCGGCACGCTCGATCATCGCGGTGCCAGGATCGCCGGGCAGGCGTAGATCGCTGATCACCAAGGAAAAACCCTGGGGATCCAACGCCTCTGCCTCGGCCACCGAAGCGGCCTCGCTGACCTCGTGGCCATGGCGCTCCAGCAGCCGCTTCAGAGCGCTGCGGATGATGCTTTCGTCTTCAACGATCAGAATCCGGCTCATGGGGGAGCTCGTTGTCCTCTTTGCTCAGTGGCCGCCTGCTGACAGGAAGCCACATGACGATGCGGGTGCCGCTTTCGCGCCCGGTGGGGGGCGATTCGGTTTGGATCCGTCCCTGATGCTCGGCTAGGATGCCATAGACTAGGGCAAGGCCCAGGCCGGTGCCCTCGCCAGGCGCCTTGGTGGTGGTGAAGGGCTCGAAAAGATGATCGCGGACCCTGGCGTCGATGCCCGTGCCGGCGTCGGTCACGCTCCATTCTATGCCATTACGGCCCTCGCCATCCTCAAGGCGCCGGGCGTCGATCTCGATCGCACCACCGGCGGGGCTTGCATCGCGAGCGTTGCCAAGCAGGTTGATCATCACCTGGACCATCCGCTGGACATCAGCCTCCAGCTCGAGGTCGGCGGGGCAATGATTGTGATAGGTCACATCCTGGCCCGTGCGTGCCAACTGAATCAAGTGAAGCGCCTCGTCGGTCAGCTCGCGAGGCTTGGCTGTGGCATAGCGCCCGGTGTTGTCCTGATGGCCGCCGTGGGCGAAGCCGACTAGCGAGCCGACGATGCGCGAGACGCGCTCGGTGAGGCTCTGAATCTGGTCGGCCGTCTCCAGCAGCGCAGGGTCATCGGTGTCATAGCGCAGGTTCTGGGCCAGCGATGAGATACCGGTGATGGGGTTGCCGATTTCATGGGCGACCCCGGCGGACAGTTGACCGATCGAGGCCAGCCGGGCGGCGTGCACCAGCTCGTCCTCGAGCCACTTCATCTCGCTGTGATCCTCGATCAGGATCACTCGGCCGCCATAGGCGTCGTCATCCCTGTCCAGCGTGGCCTGGTGCAGACTCAGATAGCGCGTATTGCCGGCAAGCGTTACCGCCTGTTTGTAAAGATGGCGCTGGCCGTTACTGAGCAGCCGACCCAGCAGTTCAGCCCAGGGCGCCGGCAGGCTATCTCGATGGGCGCCGACGACACGCTCGCTATCAACGCCGGAGAGCGCTGCCAGGGCATCGTTCCACATCAGCAGTTCATCATCGTCGCCGAAGGCACATAAGCCAATGGGAAGCTGGGTGAGGGTGCGGCGATGATAGCGGCGCAGGCCATCCAGCTCTCGGGCCAGGCCTGTGAGGCGCGAACGGTAGGCCTCCAAGCGGCTTTCGACGAAGTGAATATCGTCGACCGCCGCTCGCTCCAGCCCTGCCCCGTCGTGGCGATAGGGCAGGCAGCGATCGACGATGTCCTGGGCCACCGACGGGCCCATCAGTCCCGAAAGGTTGGCCTGGATACGATCGCGCAGCCGGCGCAGCGCATAGGGGCGGTGCTCCCAGGAGGTCAGCTCGAGCGATGCCAGGGCGCGCTCGACCTCGCGCCCGGCGACATCGGCCCCCAGCGCTGGGGTGAGATGATGCTTGAAGTCTTCGCCGTGGCTGACGCTAAGCGGCAGGCGCTTGGGTCGAATCACCGGGTCCGCGGCACAGGCCTCGGCGGCGGTTCGTTCGCCTTCCGAGGTGCGCGTCAAAAGCGAGACGACAATCAGGATCACTGCGTTGGCAGCCAGCGCCACCAGCGTGACGGTATACCAGGCAGGCGCGCTCGCTAGGCTCTCCAGGCCGGGCGGTACCAGCACCCAGGGCGGTAGCTCGGTGACCAGCGGCAGCCACAGGCCCAGCACCCAAAGACCCGTACCCACCAGTAGCCCACTGACCATGCCCTTGCGATTGGCGCCGGGCCAGTAGAGCAGCGCTAACAGCCCCGGCAGGCATTGAGCCATGCCGGAAAAGGAGGCGATGCCGAGGGTGGTCAGGTCATGGGCAAGCCCCAGGGTACGATAGTAGAGCCAGCCGGAAAGAATCACCGCCACCACCAGCGCCCGCCTAAGCCAGCGCAGCCACCGATATAGGTCGCCCCGGTGATCCGGTGGGTGAGCGACCAGCACCAGATGATTGAGGATCATGCCTGACAGGGCCAGGGCTATGATGATCAGGGTGCCGCTGGCCGCGGCGAGGCCGGCCAGGAAGGCCAGCGCATCGACCCACGGTGAGGCGGACAGGGCGAAGGCCAGATAGGCGCTCTCAAGACCCGGCGGGGCAATGCTGGCGCGCTGAGCGCCCCACAGGATCAGCGGCACCGGCAGGGCCATCAGCAATAGATAAAGCGGCAGACTCCAGCCGGCCTGCAGCAGCGCACGCGAGGAAAGGCGCTCGGCGAAGGTCAGGTGGAACATGTGCGGCATCAGGAGGGCGGCGGCGAAAAATAGCAGTAACAGGGTGCGCCACTGCCCCGCATCGAGCTCGCTGATGCCGGCTTGATGGGTAAGCCCCGGGCCTTCGAGCCAGGCCTGCAGGTCGCTGGGGCCGTCGAAGATCCCGAACAGGGCGATGGCCCCCAGCGCCAGCATGGCGGCGAGCTTGACCAGCGACTCAACGGCGATCACGGCAAGCAGGGTGTCCTGATGGGCGTTGAGGTGGGTGTGACGCGCGCCAAAGACCACCGCGAACACGGCTATCACCAGGCAGAACCCTAGCGCCGCAAGCGCTGGCGACGCCGTGCCCGTGAGCTGCTGGATCGCTTGGCCCAGGGTCTGCACCTGCAGTGCCAGCAGCGGCAACACCGCCATGGCGCTGATCACGGTGACCAGAGTGCCGACCCAGCGCGAGCGGAAGCGGAAGGCAAACAGGTCGGCCAGTGAGGCCAATTGATAGGTGCGGGTCAGGCGTTGGATCGGCAGCAGCAGCACCGGGGCCAGTAGAACGGCGCCGGCCGCCCCCAGGTAGTAGGCCAGGTAGCCATAGCCGACCCGGCCGGCTAGCTCCATGCTGCCATATATCGCCCAGGCGCTGGCATAGACGCCGAGCGCCAGGGTATAGATCGCCGGATGGTGCACGAGGCGCGAGGGGAACCAGCGCCGTTCTACCGCCAGTGCACACAGGAAAAGCAGTGCCAGATAGCCACCGCCTACCAGCAGCAATGGGGACAGGCCTTCAGCGCTCATCCAGGGCCCTCTTTTGCTCCAGCCATAGCGATAGCGCGATCAGCACCCCCCAGATAACGAAAGGGCGATACCAGGCGCTATCGGGGCTGGCCCAGCCATTCATCAGCACCGGTGAGAGCAGGTAGCCGACGAAGACCAGCAACAGCATGATGCGATAGACGTACATGGACCTCTCCTTAGGTTGACGCCCGTGGTGCTCGTACTGTTTGGCGAGCCGACTTCGCCGGGCGCCTTAGTCGATCCAACGACCGGGCAACTGGCGTTACTCAGCGTCGGTTATCTCTTCTGGGCTAGGCAGCGGGCCAGTTCGGAGCCACGGATGTACTGCCGGCGGTCAGTCGCGTGGGGTCCCAGGCGGCGATGGCGGCAGCCAGCTGATCCTCGACCGGTGCGGTGGCAAGAGCGGGGGCTGGCGTCTGGTCGAGCGCCGAGACGGCCTGATGCAGCAGCGGGCGGACGCGTTCGTCTTCGGGCAGCGGCCGGGCCAGGTTCTGCTTGGAGAGTTTCTGGCCGTCATCGCCGATCACCAGCGGCAGGTGCAGGTAGCGGGGCTCAGGCAGCCCCAAGGCAGCCTGCAACTGTCGCTGCCAGGGCGTATTGTCGAGCAGGTCGACGCCGCGCACCACATCGCTGATCGCCTGGTCGGCATCGTCGACCACCACCGCCAACTGATAGGCCCAGAGGGCGTCCTTGCGTTTGAGCACCACGTCGCCGAGGTCGGCCGGGTCCAGGCACTGTCGACCGTAGAGGCGGTCGTGCCAGACCACCGGTCGCAGTCCAAGGTCGCTGCGCAGCCGCCAGGCCAGGGGCGCCTTGGGGTCGCAGGGACCGTCGCGGCACCAGCCGGGATAGGTGGGGTAATCCCGCCACTGCTTGCGCGAGCAGCTGCAGGGATAGGCGAGCCCCGCGTCAGCGAGTTGTTGCAGAGCCGCCGCGTAAGCCCTGTTGCGCGTTCGCTGGTAGCGTATCGGGCCGTCCCAGTGAAGGCCGAAAGCCTCGAGCTGGCGCAGGATGGTATCGCTCGCGCCTTTTGGGCAGCGTGGCGGATCGATGTCTTCTATGCGCACTTCCCAACGGCCTCCTGCCTTGCGGGCATCCAGGTAGCTGCCCAGCGCCGCGACCAACGACCCGAAGTGCAAGGGGCCGGAGGGAGTGGGGGCGAAGCGTCCGCGGTAGTCGTTCATGGCAGGGCTCATCGGAACACGTGGCAAGGGAACTGGAAAGGGGCGCTCAAAAAGGGGCGCTGGATACGCCGACGGGCACCCGAGGGTGCCCGTCGAAGATGGCCAAGGTGGCCGCGCAGGCCTGGCGGGCAAGCTGCAGTCAGCCGCCGAGCTGCTTTTCCTTGAGTTCGGCCAGAGTCTTGCAATCGACGCACTGAGTCGCAGTGGGGCGCGCCTCGAGGCGGCGAATGCCGATCTCGACGCCGCAGGCTTCACAAAAGCCGTAGTCGTCCTCATCGATCTTGTCGATGGTTTCGTTGATCTTCTTGAGCAGCTTGCGCTCGCGATCTCGGGTACGCAGCTCCAGGTTGAAGCCTTCTTCCTGGGTGGCACGATCCGCCGGGTCCGCGTAGTTGTTGGCGTCTTCCTGCAGGTGGCGCACGGTGCGATCCACTTCTTCCATCAAATCCTTTTTCCAGTCGAGCAGGATCTGCCGGAAGTGCGCTAGCTGCTTGTCGTTCATATACTCTTCACCCGGCGCCGGCTCGTACGGGGTGAATCGCTTGAGTGCTTCCGGGGTTTGTGCTGCTGCTGGCATGTGGCTGCCTCATTACTCGAGTGACTGGGGCCGATACCCGTTCGAAGGGTGCTATCCATCGCGGGCCCAAAACCCAGTGTATTTAGCGAAAAAAAGCCGCGAACGCAACCGTTGTGACACCTTCTTTGCTGTAGAGGCGCTGCGTTAACCGGTTACCATACCGTATTGACCGTGCCGCCTGTTGGCGACGTCCAGTGTTTCTCGCCATCGGTCGCTTATTCTAGCCACTCATCCTGGCCACGAGTGGGGTCGCTTTAGGGAGTCGTCTATGTCGTTCAGTGCCGGATCGTTCAGTGACAGGCTGGATCGGGTTCAGCCGTTTCGGGTCATGAGCTTGCTCGAGGCTGCCCAGGCTCGCGAGGCGGCGGGTCATGACGTGATTCATCTGGAGATCGGCGAGCCCGATTTTCCGACGCCAGCGCCGGTGATCGCTGCCGGCCAACAGGCGCTGGCAGCGGGCCATACCCGGTATACGCCCGCCGCTGGGCTGCCGGCGCTGCGCGAGGCCATTGCCGGCCACTACGCCGAGCATTTCGGTGCCCGGGTCGACCCTACGCGGATCATCGTCACTCCGGGGGCCTCCGGGGCCCTGCTGCTGGCCAGCCAACTGCTGGTGCAACGCGGCGATCGGGTGCTGATGGCCGATCCGACCTATCCCTGCAATCGGCATTTCATGGCACTGGCCGAGGCCGAGCTGGATACCGTGGCGGTGGGCCCGGACAGCGGCTGGCAACTGGATGCCGCGCTAATCGAACGCCACTGGCGCGATGAGACCAGGCTCGCGATGCTGGCCACGCCCTCCAACCCCACCGGGCATACCCTGGATGCAGGCCAGCTCGCCGCGGTGGCCGAGACCGTGGCCGCGCGACAGGGGGCGCTACTGGTCGATGAGATCTATCAGGGCCTGACCTATGACGTGGCCCCGGTGTCGGCGACCGCCGTGGCGCCCGAGGCCTACGTGGTCAACAGTTTCTCGAAGTATTTCGGCATGACCGGTTGGCGCCTCGGTTGGCTGGTAGCGCCGGAGAACGCTGTGGAGCCGCTGGCGCGACTCGCCCAGAATGTTTTTCTCGCCGCGCCGACCCCCTCCCAGCATGCTGCTCTGGCCGCCTTTACGCCGGAATGCCGCGACGAGCTGGAGCGCCGCCGTCGTGAGCTGCATCGACGCCGCGATGCGCTGCTGGAAGGGCTGGCGGGCCTGGGGCTGGCGCCCGCGTTGCCCCCTCAGGGGGCCTTCTACCTGTGGCTCGATATCAGCCGCTACAGTCAGGATAGTTTGGCCTTCTGCCGTCGCCTGCTGGAGGAAGAGAACGTCGCCATCACTCCGGGCATCGACTTCGCGGTGACCGGTGGCGAGCACCATGTGCGCATTGCCTTTACCGCCGAGACTTCGCGTCTCGAAGAGGCCGTGGCGCGTCTCGGACGCTTTCTGGCGCGTCAGTCCGGACCGTCGGTGACGGAGAGGCCCTGATGGACTACCCACGCCTGATGCCCGGCATCCTGATTCGTCGCTACAAGCGCTTTCTCGCCGATGTGCGTCTCGACGACGGTCGCGAGGTGGTGGCGCACTGCCCCAATACCGGCTCGATGCGTGCAGTGAACGTGCCCGGGGCCCGAGTCTGGCTGTCGCCGAGCGACAATCCCAAGCGCAAGCTTGGCTGGACCTGGGAGTTGATCGCGCTGCCACAGCCTGATGGCGGTACGGCGCTGGCCTCGGTGCATACCGGGCGCACCAATGCAATCGTCGAAGAAGCGCTGCGCGCCGGGCGTATCGAACCGTTGGCGGGCCTCAGCGAGCTGAAGCGAGAAGTGCGCGTCGAGGGCGCGCGACTCGATTTCCGCTTGGCCGAATCAGGCGCGGACGCCGATAGCGCGGCTTACGTCGAGGCCTATGTCGAAGTTAAGCAGGTCACCCTCAGGGAGCCCGATGGCCACGGTTATTTTCCGGACGCGGTCAGCGAGCGTGGCCGTCGACATCTCGAGGTGCTGAGCCGACTGGCGTCTGAAGGCCGGCGCGCGGTATTGCTGTTCTGCGTGACGCATACCGGGATCGACGACGTCGCCCCGGCGGCGCACATCGACTCGGTCTATGCCCAGGCGCTGGGCGAGGCAGTCGCCGCGGGCGTCGAGGTGCTGGCCTATGGCTGTGAGGTCGACTGGCAGGGGGGCGTGCCAGTCGGCATTCGGTTGGCGAGGCCCCTGCCGGTATCACTCACGCGCCAGGTGGATGCCGCCCTGGTCGTCGATGCTGAGCGCTAGCGGTTCCAGCGATTCATACTGGCAGGGGCCCGCCACGCACTCGCCGCTCTCCGGCAGAAATAGGGCGCCATGATGGGCGCACTGGATCAGTTCGCCGCCATCCGCAAGGAAGCGATTGGTGTCGATATCGAGCCGGCTGTCGCGGTGCGGGCAGCGGTTTTCATAGCCATAAAGCCGGCCATGCACCCGCACCAGCAAGCCCGCCCGGCCATCGGGCAGGGCGATGGCCAGGCCGCCGGTGGCGTCGAGGTCGGCAAGGTGGGCAAGAAGGGTGCCGCGCATGGGCGCTCCGGTCGTTTCAGCGGTCGATATAGAAGCGCTGGATGAAACTCACCTTGGCAGGTGACGCATTGCGGTCATAGCGCACGCTCAGATCGAAGCGCATCGGCTCGTCTTCCTGAATGCGGAAGGTCGCCAGATGATAGACGGCACCGTCTTCGCGCACGGTGCGAAAGGTTAGTGGCTGCGATTGGCCGGCCAGGTTGCCGACTCTGCCTTCCACCGAGGCTTGTACCGGGCGAGTGGTGCCGTTCTGCTGTTCCTCGCGCACGCTGACGTTCAGCAGTGCCTGCACTCGGCTGCGCTGGATACCGTTTGCCGCCGCAACCTCCGGCGTCAGGAAACTGGTGTTCACCGCGTTGTAGTGGACCTGGTAGCGGCCAAAGCGTTCGAGCTGTTCGGCCTGGGCCGTTCCCAGGCTCGCGCTGGCAAGCAGCGCAAGGCCAAACAACCAAACCATCCCGCGACTGATAGACCGGCCGTCTGACCGGTGGCGATGCTTCACCATGATGACGTCCCCCTAAGGCAGGGCCTGGTGGCGGTCAGGCGTCGCCTGCACGGCTGACGCGGAAGATCGCCGTTTCACCAAACAGGTTAGGCCATAGCCGCGAGCTCCAGTGTGCCTCGTGCTCGCCGTTGCCAACTGCCTGGTCCGTAATGGTCAGACCCTTGTCGCGGCACAGGCGTTCAAAGTCATTGAAGGTCGACAGATGGATGTTGGGGGTGTCGTACCAAGCATGGGGTAGAGACTTGGATACCGGCATATAGCCCTTGAAGCCCAGATACAGGCGGTGGCGCCAGTAGGCGAAGTTGGGGAAGGTGATGATGCATTCCCCGGCCACCCGGAGCATCTCGTCGAGCATCAGGTCGGGGCGGCGCAAGGCTTGCAGGGCCTGGGTCATGATCACCAGGTCATAGGCGTTGTCGTCGAAATTGGCCAGCCCCTCGTCAAGGTTCTGTTCGATGACGTTGACGCCGCGGGCGACGCAGGCGGTCAGGCCGTCGGGATCGATCTCCAGCCCGTAGCCGGTGACCTGTTTGTCACGGGAGAGGGCGTCGAGCAGGGTGCCGTCGCCGCAGCCCAAGTCGAGTACCCGGGCGCCCTCGGGCACCCAGCCATGAATCAGTTCAAGATCGGCGCGCATTATGAGCCCTCCAACTGCTGGTCTCTGGCCACGCGCGCCATGAAGCCCGCAAACACCGCCTGGTAGCGGGGCTCGGGCAGCAGGAAGGCATCATGGCCGTGGGGGGAGTCGATGTTGGCATAACTGACCGGCTTGTCGGCACGCACCAGGGCGTCGACCAGTTCCCGGGAGCGCCAGGGCGGGAATCGCCAGTCGGTCGAGAAGCTGACCACCAGGAAGGGACACTGTGCCGGAGCCAACGCCGCAGCGAGGTCGCCACCGTGGGGCGCGGCAGGGTCGAAGTAGTCCAGCGCCTTGGTCATCAGCAGGTAGGTGTTGGCGTCGAAGGATTCGGAAAAGGTGTCGCCCTGGTGGCGCAGGTAGGATTCCACCTGGAACTCGACTTCGTAGCCATACCCGAGATCCTGGCGCAGGTCACGGCCGAACTTGGAGCCCATCGCCGTCTCGGAGAGGTAGGTGATGTGGCCGACCATGCGCGCCAGCTTTAGGCCGCGTCTTGGCAGGGTGCCGTGCTCGCCGTACCAACCGTCATGGAAGTCGGGGTCGGAGCGGATCGCCTGGCGCGCGACCTCGTTGAAGGCGATGTTCTGGGCCGAGAGCCGTGGGGTGGCGGCGATGACTGCAGCATGGGCGATGCGTTCCGGGTAGTCCAGCGCCCACTGCATCACCTGCATGCCCCCCAGGCTGCCGCCGACTACCGCGGCGAAGCGTTCGATGCCGAGCCGGTCGGCGAGTCTTGCCTGGCTGTGCACCCAGTCGCTAACCGTCATCATCGGAAAGTCCGGGCCCCAGGGGCGACCGGTTTCAGGGTTGATGCTCAGCGGGCCGGTGCTGCCATGGCAGCCGCCCAGGTTGTTGAGCGAAACGACGAAGAAGCGATTGGTGTCGATGCTCTTGCCGGGGCCGATATGGGCATCCCACCAGCCTGGCTTGCGATCATCTTGATGATGGCGCCCGGCGGCGTGGTGGTGCCCGGACAGGGCATGGCAGATCAGTACCGCATTGGTGCCATCGGCGTTGAGAGTGCCATAGGTCTCGTAGACCAAGGTGTAGCTCGGCAGGGTCTTGCCGCAGGCCAGGGCCAGAGGGTCGTCGAAGTGGGCCGTCTGTGGCGCCACCACGCCGACCGAATCGGAAGCAAGCTCGGGCATGGCGGTTTCAGTGTCCTGTCAGAAGAAAATAAACGCTAGCGGGGCGCTCGGCCCCGCTCACAGTACTGTCAATCACAGCCCTGTCCGTCTTAGTCGCATCATTCACCGCTGCATCGATCACAGCCCCACCAGGGCGCCGGAGACGCCGGCGGCACGGGTCAATGAGCCGACCACCAGATTGTCGAGCAGGCTGATGGAGATGAACACCACGATCGGGGACAGATCGATCATGCCAAGCGGCGGGATCACCTTGCGCACCGGGGCCATGATCGGCTCTACCAGCTGCATGACCAGCAGTGCGCCCGGGTGACTCGCCTGAGGGGCCACCCAACTCAGGATGATCATCACGATCAGGGCGAAGAAGTAGATCTTGAGGATGCCGCTTGCCAGCGCGGCGACCCCGGCGATGGCAATGCCGGCGATTGGCGGCATACCGTAGCCGGCGATCTGCAGGATCAGGATGATGCTGATCACCTTGATCAAGAAGGCTGCCGCCAGGGTGGCCAGGTCGAAGCGTCCCACTGGGCGCAAGAAGCCCTGGAAGGGCTTCACCACCGGCTGGGTCACCTTGACCACCGATTGGCTGATCGGGTTGTAGTAGTCGGCGCGGGAGGCCTGTAGCAGAAAGCGCATCATCAGCATCAGCAGATAGATGTTGATCAGCGTATTGACCAGCAGCAGGCCGGCACTTCCCAATTGACTGCCCATGGGGGCTCCTTGTTTATAAAAGACGGCAACGAACGGCGATGGCAATGGGGTGACGTCAGCGATTCACAGATGGGCGGGCGTGTCGCCGCCCGCCTTCACCTTGGCGATTTACTGCTTGCCGAGCTCCTCGCCCATCTCGCGGGCGCGGGCGGCACAGACCTCGGCGGCCTCGAGGAAGATCTGGCGTAGACCGGCCTCTTCGAGGTGGTTCACGGCGCGTTCGGTGGTGCCGTTCGGCGACATCACATTGCGCCTCAGTTGGGCGGGGTCGGCGTCCCCCTGCTGAACCATTCGAGCCGCGCCGAGGCCGGTCTGCACGGCCAAGCGACGGGCGCTTTCAGCCGGCAGGCCGAGCTTGGCCCCGGCTTCTTCCAGCGCTTCGAAGACCAGGTAGAAATAGGCAGGGGCGCTGCCGGCAACGGCGGTCACGGCTTCGAGCAGTACTTCCTCGTCGACCCACTCCACGATACCCACGGCTTCCATCAAGGTGGTGGCAATCGATTTCTGGCTGTCATCGACGAGACGATTGGCATAGAGGCCGCTGGCGCCGGTACCCACCAGCGAGGGGGTATTTGGCATGCAGCGGATCACCGGTAGGTCCCCGCCTAACCAGCGCTCGAGGGTCTCGGCGGTCAGGCCGGCGGCGACGGAGACGATCAGCGGCTTACGATCCTGGACGGCATCGCGCATGGCCGCACATACGTCGTGCATGATCTGTGGCTTGACCGCCAGCACCACGACATCTGCAGTGGCCACGGCGGCATTGTTGTCGGTCTCGGTGTGGATGCCGTACCGCTCGCGTAGCGGCGCCAGCATTGCTTCGTCGGGGGAGGTGGCGGTAATCGCCTCGCGGGGGTAGCCGCTCTCGATCATGCCGCCGAAGATGGCGCTGGCCATGTTGCCGGCGCCAATGAAAGTCACGTTGCTCGCCATGCTGGAGTCCTCTTCTGGTGTCTGGTTGGCCGTTTGCCTGACCTGTTCGTCGCCGTGCCTGTTCTGCTCGCGATGTTAGCGTGCCCGTCAGCCTGTCGTTTCTTGGGTGCGACATGGCGTCAGCGGCGTCATCGCCTCAGGCCGCTGGGCGTGGCCGCGCGCCGAATAGCGCCGTGCCCAGCCTCAACAGGGTCGCACCCTCGGCGACGGCGGCCTCGAGGTCATCGCTCATGCCCATCGACAGGGTGTCGAGCTCGGCCTCGGGGAAGCGTGTCTTGAGTGCCTCGAGGGCCTCGCGCAGCCTGGCGAAAGGGGCTCGCTGTGCAGCGAACCCAGCGCTTGGGGCGGGAATCGCCATCAGTCCGCGCAGGCGCAGACCCGGCAGCGATAGCACCGTCTCCGCCAGCGGCTCGAGGGCCTCGAGGGCGACGCCGGCCTTGCTGGCCTCATCGCTGATATTGACCTGCAGGCAGACGTTTAGCGGCGGCTGGTCGGCAGGGCGCTGCTCGGCCAGGCGTCTGGCGATCTTCTCACGATCGACGCTATGAACCCAGTCGAAGTGCTCGGCGACCTGGCGGGTCTTGTTCGACTGCAGCGGGCCGATGAAATGCCAGATGATATCGTCGAGATCGGTAAGCTCGGCCTGTTTGTCGAGAGCCTCCTGCAGATAGTTTTCGCCGAACTGGCGCTGACCGAGGCCATATGCCTCGCGAATCATCGCCGCGGGCTTGGTTTTGCTGACGGCCAACAGTTCGGTGGCCTGCGGGTCTCGGCCTGCGGCGCTAAGCGCTGCACCGAGCCGCGACTTGGCAGCGGCGAAGGTTTCGGTTAACACAACCTCTGTCATACTGGATCGACCTTACCTGGGAGCAGGAATCTAATGGATATTACCGAACTGCTGGCATTCTCGGCAAAGCAGAACGCATCGGACCTTCACCTTTCCGCCGGCCTGCCGCCGATGATTCGGGTCGATGGTGATATTCGCCGGCTCAACGTGCCTGCCATGGATGATCGTGAAGTGCGTGCCCTGATCTACGACATCATGGGTGACCGCCAGCGCCGCGACTTCGAAGAATTCCTGGAAACGGATTTCTCCTTCGAGGTGCCCGGTGTGGCACGCTTTCGCGTCAACGCGTTTCAGCAGGGCCGCGGCGCCGCAGCGGTAATGCGCACCGTGCCTGCCGAGGTGCTGACCATGGAAGCGCTGGGCATGGGCGATGTCTTCCGCCGTATGGCGCAGCTCCCACGAGGCCTGGTATTGGTCACTGGCCCCACGGGGTCGGGCAAGAGCACCACCCTGGCGGCAATGATCGACTTCATCAACGACACTCGCTACGACCATATCCTGACGATCGAAGATCCAGTTGAATTTGTGCATCGCAGCAAGCGTTGCCTGATCAATCAACGTGAAGTGAGTCGCGATACTCACGGTTTCGGACCGGCGCTGCGCAGTGCACTGCGCGAGGATCCGGACGTGATCCTGGTCGGCGAGCTTCGCGATCTGGACACTATCCGGCTGGCACTGACCGCGGCCGAGACCGGGCACCTGGTGCTGGGCACCCTGCACACCACGTCGGCGGCCAAGACTATCGATCGCATCGTCGACGTCTTTCCGGGGGCGGAGAAGGATATGGTGCGCTCGATGCTTTCGGAGTCGCTGCAGGGCGTGATTTCGCAGGTGCTGCTCAAACGCGCTGGCGGCGGCCGGGTGGCGGCGCACGAGATCCTGGTGGCGACCTCGGCGATTCGCAACCTGATTCGTGAGGATAAGGTGGCCCAGATTTATTCGGCCATTCAGACCGGCGGTAACCTGGGGATGCAGACTCTCGATAGTGCCCTGGCCAAAATGGTCAACGATGGGGTTGTGATGCGCGAAGAGGCGCAGACCGTGGCCAAGGGTGTGTTCGGCTGAGGCCATTGATGAGCCGGTCAGTTGAAGCCCTGATGCACGCTAATGCCCAACAGCTCTGAGCGAGCATAAATAGAGAGCAGGCGGAATATCATGAAAGCGAACGAATGGTTGCAGCAACTGCTCGAGATCATGGTCGATAAGGAAGCCTCGGACCTCCTGATCTCGGTGAATGCTCCACCTACCCTGAAAATGGCTGGGCAGCTTATTCCGCTGGGCGAGCAGGTGTTATCGCCGGCTCAGGTGGCCGAGCTGGTCAAGGCCGCCTTACCGCCGGCCCAGCGTGAACGCTTTGCCTCTGAACAGGAGGCCAACTTTGCCTTGAGCCTTCCTGGACGAGGGCGCTTTCGGGTCAGCGCCTTCCAGCAGCGCAATCAGCCGGCCATGGTGCTGCGGCGGATCTCCTTCGAGATTCCTCGGCTCGAGACGCTGAACTTGCCGGCAACGCTCGGTGAGCTGGCTGGCGCCAAGCGCGGCCTGGTGTTGGTCGTCGGCGGCACCGGCACTGGCAAGTCGACGACCCTAGCGTCGATGATTCAGCAGCGCAACGAGACCCAGGGTGGGCACATCATCAGCATTGAGGACCCGATCGAGTATGTGCACCCGCACAAGAAGGCGATCATCAATCAGCGGGAAGTGGGCATTGATACCGAGTCGTTCGAGGTGGCGCTGAAGAATACGCTACGCCAAGCGCCGGACGTGATCCTGATCGGCGAGATCCGCACCCGCAAGACCATGGAGCATGCGCTGACCTTCGCTGAGACCGGTCATCTGTGCCTGGCGACCCTGCATGCCAATAACGCCAATCAGGCGCTGGATCGGATCATCAACTTCTTCCCCTCGGAGCGCCACGATCAGGTCTGGCTCGACCTGTCGCTGAACCTTAAGGCCATTGTCGCCCAGCAGCTGCTGCCCACCCAGGATCGTGGGCGCCGCGCGGCCATCGAGATCATGCTGCGCTCACCGCTGATCGGCGATTTGATCCGCAAGGGCGAGGTCGCCGAGATCAAGGACATAATGCGCCGCTCCCGGGACCTTGGGATGCAGACCTTCGATCAGGCGCTCTATGAGCTCTACCAGGAGGGTGTGATCAGTGAGGACATCGCCATGGTTCACGCCGACTCTGCCAACGATTTGCGCATGATGATCAAGTTTGGCGACGAGGGCGGGGTGGCCGACGCCCAGGGCGCCGCTCGTCACCTCGAGCTGCGGCGTGGAGATGATTTCTAGCGATGTCTTTATCGGTCCTCAGGGCATGTGCCGACACACATGGGTGGTGCAGAGGCCGTCGGTGTTTACGGGCAGGGCGGATGGCCGCAACGACTGGGTTAGTGTGAATAGACGCCGCCAAGCACCCGCGGGCCAGCGGCACCGGTGACCGCGGGCAGGTTGCCGGGCAGGCCAGCCAGGCGTCGCCAGGCCAGCCAGGCGAAGGCGCCGGCCTCTAGCCAGTCGGCGCTCCAGCCATCCTGGTCGATGATGCTGATGTCTGTCTGAGGCAGTCGCTGGGCCAGCCGTGCAAGGAGATCGGCATTGCGGGCGCCGCCACCGCAGGGTAGTAGTCGGCGGGGAGGGGGTGCCTGATAGTGGGCCATGGCCTGGGCGATTCCGGAGGCCACGCTTGCTGCGGTCAACTCGGCGAGGGTCGCCTGCACGTCCTGGGGCGACTCATTGCCGGCCAGTCGTGCCTCAAGCCAGGGGAGGTGAAAGGCCTCGCGGCCGGTGCTCTTGGGCGGCAGCATGGTGAAAAAGGGGTCCGCCAGCAGGCGAGAGAGCAGTGGTTCGATGACCCGTCCGCCCGCGGCCCAGGTGCCGTCCCTATCGACAGGGGTACCCATGTGGCGCTGATGCCAGGCGTCCAGTAGCACGTTAGCCGGGCCGGTATCGAAGCCGACCACCTCGGCGGAACTGGTAACAGGCGGTAGCAGCGTCAGGTTGGCGAAGCCGCCCAGGTTGAGCACCAGCTGCCAGTCGTTGGGGTGGCGAAACAGCGCAGCATGGAAGGCGGGGGCCAGTGGTGCGGCCTGCCCACCGGCGGCAAGATCGCGACGCCGGAAATCGGCGACCACCGGGCAGCCGGTCAGCTCGGCCAGCAGGCTGGGGTTGTCGAGCTGCAGGGTATAGGGGGCGCTTGCGTCCTTGTCAGGATGCCCGAGGGGGGCGTGCTCGATGGTCTGGCCGTGGCTACCAATGGCGGCCACCGCGCTTGCCGGGGTCTTGCTCGCAGCCAGCAGTTCGCTCACGGCGCGGGCCTGCAGGCGGCAGAAGGCGTCTTCGGCGCGGGCCAGGTCGGCAAAGCGCACGGCGTGAGCATGGCAGAGTTCGAGCAGCGTCGCGCGCAGGCTCGTAGGCATGGCGACTTCATGAGTGGCCAGCAGGCGCGGCGCCTCCTGCGTTCCATCCGGCCCAGGCTCGCCGCAGGTCACGAGGGCCGCGTCGATGCCGTCGAGGCTGGTTCCCGACATCAATCCAATCAACAGTGGCATGCTTGTCTCCCTGGTGTGTCCGGCGCTCAACCGATTGAGCAAGACATGCTACCATCTGCCCCCATTATCAGGCCTGCTCTAGATGCCAAGGAGCCTTGCCTGGCGATCAACTGCTTTTGAGGGGAGAACGGTAACGATGTCCGACGTCGCTGATGCGCTGGCGCTGCTTGAGCGCGGCACCCATGAGATTCTGCTGGCCGATGAGCTCAAGGAGAAGCTCGCGTCTGGCCGTCCCCTGCGCATCAAGGCCGGCTTCGATCCGACCGCGCCGGATCTGCATCTGGGCCACAGCGTGCTGCTGACCAAGATGCGCCAGTTTCAGGATCTCGGTCATCAGGTGATCTTCCTGATCGGCGACTTCACTGGACGCATCGGCGACCCCACCGGCAAGAATGTCACCCGTAAGCCCCTCACCGAGGAAGAGGTGAAGGCCAATGCCGAGACCTACAAGGCGCAGGTCTTCAAGATTCTCGACCCCGCGAAGACCGAGGTACGCTTCAACGCCGAATGGTTCTCCGCGATGAGTGCTGCTGACATGATTGAGCTTGCCGGTCAGAGTACCGTAGCGCGCATGCTTGAGCGCGATGACTTCGAAAAGCGCTATCAGGGCGGTCAGTCGATCTCCATCCACGAGTTCCTCTATCCGCTGGTGCAGGGCTATGACTCGGTAGCGCTGGAAGCCGACGTCGAGCTGGGTGGTACCGATCAGAAGTTCAATCTGCTGATGGGCCGCGAGCTGCAGAAGCACTTCGGACAGTCACCGCAGGTGGTGATCACCATGCCGCTGCTGGAAGGGTTGGACGGCGTGCAGAAGATGTCCAAGTCGCTGGGCAACTATGTCGGTGTCGATGATGCGCCAGGCACCATGTTCAACAAGCTGGTGTCGATGCCCGACAGCCTGATGTGGCGCTATTTCGAGCTGCTGTCGCTGAAGTCCAACGAAGACATCGAGGCGCTCAAGCGCGACGTCGAGCAGGGTGCCAATCCGCGCGACATCAAGATGGTGCTGGCGCGCGAGCTGGTCGGTCGCTATCACGGCGAGGACGCGGCGGCCAATGCGCACAAGTCCGCCGGCAACCAGTTAGCCGATGGCGAGCTGCCCGAAGACCTGCCCGAAGTGCACGTCGACTTCGAAGGCAGCGAGCAGGCGCCGATCGCCGCGGTACTTAACCGCTCAGGTCTTGCCAACAACAGCGCCCAGGCTAAAGACATGCTCGGCAACGGTCGCGTCAAGGTTGACGGCGAGGTAGTCGCCCGCGATCACATGCTGGCGACCGGTGCGAGCTATGTGGTTCAGGCTGGCAAGAAACGCTATGCCCGAGTGATCATCGACTAAGCGATCGGCGCTATTGGCTGTTAGTCGCCTCTCTATCAGTCCTTGAAACGCCCGCCCTTGTGCGGGCGTTGTCGTGTCTGGCTCCTCGATTTATCCACACCCGGTCAGCCGCCTTCATCTATCCACAACC
>CETM01037679.1_pt1 | contig 25077 bp, 28 predicted proteins | sample 361451 | NCBI WGS metagenome assembly CETM01 (sample SAMEA2622690, study PRJEB7988) | marine metagenome | isolation source: saline water (ENVO:00002010), including
TTATGATTAAAATGTTTCAATATAATTTCTTTAGATTTTTCAAACCATTGACGATTAACATAAACTGTACGAGATAAATTTATAATGTATAAATTCTTAATCAGAAAAGCCAACGTTTCTCTGTCATACAAATTTTGTTCAATAATTATATCTTTTGAATTTTGGATATGATCTATTACAAGCTTGATTTCATTTGGCAAAATATTTTGTTCTTCTGCAGAAACCATTAAAATATCATTGTTTTTTTCTATATATTTTGTTTGTAATAAATTTTCAATTAACAAATCAGACGTCTTGATGTCTAGTTGAGGATAGAGTTTTTGAATAACTTCATTTTTATTCATACCTGATCTGAGTGGATATTTTAATTTATGATCTTTTAATATTTGCATTAATGATTTCAATTTTTGTTTATGCCAATTTTTATCAAGCAATTTATAATCTGAATTGTCATATTTGAGAATAATCAGCTTGTCTTTTAATGAATTAATTATTTTTTTTAAATACACATTATTTAAACTTAAATAATTGTTTATAGTATTCAAATCTAAAATATTTTTTATCATCAATAATTGTATAATTGAATTCTCAATTCTATTTTTAGACATATATTCTAGATATTGAAAATATGTTTCGGATTTAAACAAATTAACAGATTGTCCAGGCGACAATATTTTTCCTCCTGCTATTGTAGTTCCTGAGGAACGCAATATAAGACGATCTAGTATCCTGTAATGAATTTTGTCATGAAATTTTATTAATACATAAATTTCATCTTGATTTTTTAATACTTTAGACTTATAAAATATCAATCTGCCTTTTGTCTGACTGGACCCAATATAAACTTCAACAACTGAATTATGTTTTAAACTTTTAGTGTATGAATCTACTAATTTAATTTTTGCAATAACAGATTTTTCTAATACATTTTTATCGGTATTAGTTAATATAGAACCTCTGCTAATATCAGAATGATTCACATTAGAAAGATTTATAGCTAAACGTACTTTTGATTTAGCTATATCAATTGAATTTTCATAAGATTCCATTGACCTTATTTTTGATTTATATAAACCATCAATGTAAATATCTTGATTCAGTTTAAAATATCCATTAATCAAAGTTCCGGTAACAATTGTGCCATGACCTTTTTTATGGAATACACGGTCTACATACATTCTTGAATAATCATTCTGATCTTCAGGCGATAAAGTTGCCAATTCTTTAATAATTAACTTTCTTAATTTTTCTATATCATCTAAATCATGTGAATTAACACAAATAATATTTGCATCATCGAATCCATTTCTTTTTATTAATGATTGAGATTCTTTAATATGTTTATCTAATATTTCTTTGGAAACTAAATCTTTTTTTGTTAAAACAACAAGAATTTTTTTAATATTTGATATTTTCAGTATTTCAAGATGTTCTACAGTTTGTTCCTTAACAGATTCTGAAGCTGAGATAACCAGTAATGCCATATCAATTCCAAATACTCCTTTAATCATATTATCAACTAATTCTTCATGACCTGGAACATCAATGATTCCAATAAAATTATTGGAATCATTGAACCATGCAAACCCAAGTTCTATTGTCATTTTTCTTTTCTTCTCTTCTATTAATCTGTCAGGATCAATATTAGTTAAGTTTTTAATTAAAGTAGATTTACCATGATCAACATGTCCTGCTGTACCGATTACATACATTACATTTGCTCCGGATATAAAATTTCTCTAAAAACTTCATTACTTAACAATTTACCTTTATTAGTAAATCTGAAAGTTTTATCATTTATTTCTAATATTCCCAAATTTATAAAATCTTCAAATTTTGGTGTTAAATAAATATCCATAGGTTTCTTAAATTCTTTTTGAAATTCTGAATAATCTAATCCTTCATTTTTTCTCAATGAAAAAATCATGTATTCTCTAATTTGAGTATCAAGATCAATTTTTTCTGAATCTAAAATAAAATCATTATTTTTTAAAATATCAAAAAACGAAATCGAACTTGGATTTGATTTAATATCATCTATTTTGGCAATGTATTTTTTTGGTGATTTTTCGTTGTGAAATCTGTAATTATTAATATAAGAATGGGCTCCAGGTCCTATACCTAAAAATTTGTTATTATCCCAATAATTCAAATTATGAATGCTTTCATAATTTGGCTTTGCCCAATTAGATATTTCATAATTAAAATAATCATTTTCTTCTAAAATATCATATAGTTGATGGAAAATTTTCATATATTCATCTTCATTTAATTCATTAATCTTTCGCTCTCTGACATATTTTTCAAAAGGTGTGTTTGGCTCAATCGTAAATGAATACGCTGAAAAATGGGTTGGATTAAACTTTAATAATTCATTAACTGTATCTTTAATATCTAAATAAGATTGCTTGGGGATTCCGTACATTATATCTACGCTAAAATTATTGATGTTGTTCTTTAATAGATTATTGATACCTGTTAAAGCTTGTTTTCTATTGTGATTTCTTCCTATAAATTTCAAAATTTTGTTATTTAAGCTTTGTATTCCTACGCTATATCTATTAATACCAGCATTTTTATAATCAGAAATTTTCGTGTCTAATAAATCAATTGGATTGCATTCTAAAGTTATTTCAATATTTTCATTAAATTCAAAATATTTTTTTAAATCAGATACTATTTCATATATGTAAATAGAATCTATCCATGATGGAGTACCTCCTCCAAAATAAATAGATTTAATTTTAATTGAAGGGAATTTAACCGACCAAAAATATATTTCAGATCTGATTGCTGTAATCAAAGATTCTGTAAGATTATCAATTTTTGAGTATGCATTAAAATCACAATAAGGGCACTTAATTTCACAAAAGGGGATGTGAACATAAATACTCTCAAATTCTGAAAAATTATTTTGAATCTTTTTGTTTGTCAGATTTTTTGTTGTCATCCTCACGAAATTTTCCATCTATAACATCAGCTTGATCTTTTTTATGTTCATTGACAATTTTTTTTGGAGCTAATCTTAATAAAACCATTAATCCTATCGCTATAGCGACTATATCATCAATTCGTCCTGCAAACGGTATTAAATCTGGCAGAAAATCGACAGGAGAAATAGTATAAATTAGCGCTAAAGGTAAAGCCATTCTTATCAAAAATGGAACCCTTTTATCAGTAATTAATTTCCAAATTAAATTTATTGAATTAATCAATCTAAATAAAAACATATAGATTTCTCCTTATAAATAGTATACATTAATTTTACTTGGAGAGCTTATAATGAACTTGCTGATTTTTGGTGAAAATCTATACGATAAAAGCATTTATAGAAAACAATTATTATCTAAAAAAAACGAATTAGATTATTCTTTGTATTTTCTAGAAGATATTGATTATGAAAAATTATCAAATGAAATTGGGTCATTTGATATGTTTCAAAAAGAAAAAAACATTGTTATAAGAACTTTAAATAAAATCAAAAGTTTAGAAGATACTAAAAAGCTTGATCAATTGATTTCTTCCTACAATAACCCAAAAAATAATATTATTGTAGATATAGATGGAAATCCAAGCAAATCATTTCAAAAAACATACATATTTAAACAATTTGAAATTAAAAAATTTGACAACCCAATAAACCCCAATGAAGAAATATCATGGATTCAAAAAATTGCAAATAATCATAATTTGAATTTAGAATATACTGCAGCTAAATATATGTCTGAAATTAATGATTTTGATAGTCTTAGCCTCAGTAATGAGATTTTTAAACTTTCACTATTATCAGTCAAAAAATCAAATATAAGTATTGATGATGTAAAAAAACATACAAGTAGTAATACTCATCAATTTAAAATTTTCAATTTGGTAGATGATTTGATCATGCAAAATGAACATCGTTTGTATTTTCAAATTAAAAATTTTATTTCTTCTGGATCCGGATTTCCTTATTTAGTTTCAATGATAACTAGACAATTAAAAATTCTTGCAGCTATTAAAAGTGGACTGGATAATGGTCAAACAATTAATAAAATTAATCAAAGACTCAAATTGCCATCTTTTGTTTTAAATAAATCCATAACAATGTCAAAACAAATAAGTATTGAAAGAATCAAAAATCTTAGTACTATATTATTAGAAGAAGATTTAAGGTTTAAAACAGAGTCAATTAATGATGAAAATATTATTTATTCACTAACTTCAAAATTCACAAATACAATATAAAATAAAGGCGGAAAAATGCAATTATCAAAATACCCAAGAGTCAAACTGATTCACTCACCTACACCTTTAGAGTATTTAGAGAACTTAACTAAACATTTGGGTGGCCCCCCGGATATATATCAAACGAGATGATTGTACAGGATTAGCATTTGGTGGAAATAAATCAAGGAAACTTGAATTTTTAATTGGAGATGCTTTGAAAAATAAAGCAGATGTTGTTATAACTGCTGGTGCTGTTCAATCAAATCATTGCAGGCAGACAGCTGCCGCAGCTACTAAATTTGGGATGGAATGTATAATCGTTGCAAAACCATCTTGGTCTAAAGAATATAATGGAAATTTGTTTTTAGATGAATTATTAGGAGCAAAATTAGTACTTCTTGAAGAAGATAATTATGCCTTAGATCAAGGAGGTAAGCTATCTATGGAAAAAACCATAGAAAATTTAATGGCTGATCTTAAAACTAAAGGTAAAAATACTTACTACATTCCTGTAGGAGGAAGTAACTCAATAGGTAGCCTGGGATATATTTCTATGACAATGGAATTAATAGCTCAAGCAAATGAAATGGGAATAGAAATAGGTAGTATGGTAGCTGCTTCTGGAAGTGGGGGAACTCAAACAGGAATGATACTTGGAGCAGATGTGGAAAAATCTGGAATTCAGACAGTAGGTATGGCAATCAGTTCTGATGCAACAGTCGTAATTCCAAAATTAAAAGACCTGTGTAATCAAACATCTGAATACTATGAATTAGGTTTATCATATGAGGAAAAAGATATCATATTTAATGATAACTACATTGGAGAAGGATACGGTATTCCTTCTGAAGAAATGATAGAAGCAGTAAAATTATTAGCAAGAAAAGAAGGAATTATTCTTGATCCTGTATATTCAGGAAAAGCATTTGCTGGAATGGTAGATCTTATTAAAAAAGGATATTTTGATAAATCTAAAGCAGTAGTGTTTATACACACAGGTGGAACTCCGGCGTTATTTGTTTATTCAGACAGCTTCAGAGAATATATACAAAACTAATCAATTTTTAAAGGTTTATATTTTCCTTTTTTAATTTCATAAATCAATTGAGTTGTATTAACAATATCATCTCTTTCAAATTCTGTTGCCCAAGTTCCAATATCTTTAGTAAGATGACAATCACTTGCACCTGTCATTTTAGATCTAGTTAATTGAGCTAATTTTTTTGAAAAATGATTTTGAAAATCGCTACCTCTTCCATTGTTTACTTCAATTGCATCAACATAGTTAAATATCTCTGATTTAGCAGTTTGATCAAGTCTTTTTTGAAATTCTTCTGGGGTCATAGTTTCATTATCATTAATTATTCTTCTATATGGATGGGCCCAAATCATTGCTCCTTTGTTTATTGCAACTTGTTCGTAAAGAAATTTCAAATTATGCATTCCAAATTTATATTCTTTAATTCCAAAAGTAATAATATGCCCAACATCCGTGTTAATTTCTGCACCTTCGAATATTCGAATATTAATTTGGTTTGATATCGACTCTAGTTCCTCTAACACATTACTATCAGCAAAGATTTCATGATCAGTTATACATACTCCATCTATACCTTTTTCTCTAGATTGGCGTGCAATTTCTTCAAAAGATAATAATGAATCATCAGAATGTACTGAGTGGCAATGTAAATCAATAATCATATTTCTATTCTATAAAATATTAATAATAAATGTAACCTTGAGTCACTTTGTATCAAGAAATATATTGACAAAAGAGTCATAATAGCGTATTCTTTTTATAATAACTTTTATATTAAAAATTAGAGGATATTAATGGTTTTTAAAGAATCTGACTTTACTAAAGAAGCTCAGGCAGTTTTACATCTGTCTCAGGAGCTTATGTGGAAATATAAACATAGTCAATGGGACCCTGAACACATACTTCTGGCATTACTAGAACATGAAAAAGGTGTTCCTATGTTAATATTTCAAGAATTAAACACAGCAAGCAAATCATTAAGAAACAGGTTGGTATCTGCCATGGAAGCCACTATTGGTATGAGATATCCTTCATCCCAAGTTTATGCTTCTCCAAGACTAGAAGCTTTATTAGAAAGATCTAAATCTGAAAGTAAAAGATTGCAAGATGATTTCATCAGTACAGAGCATTTTCTAATTGGGCTATGCCAAGAACAACAAGGATTAGTAGTCCGATTATTCAGAGAATTTAATATAGAAATTGAAAAAGTATACAGAGCTTTGCAGAAAATTCGTGGAGGTCACAGAGTACAAGATGAAAACGCCGAACAAAAGTATCAATCTCTGGGAAGGTATACAACTGATCTTACAAATTTAGCTTCAAGAGGTAAATTAGATCCTGTAACAGGCAGAGAGAATGAAATTTCCAGGGTAATTCAAACACTTATCAGAAGAACTAAAAATAATCCTGTTTTAATAGGTGGTCCTGGTGTAGGTAAAACAGCAATAGCTGAAGCCTTGGCACAAAAAATAGTAAAAAATGATGTTCCTAAAGTTCTAAAAAACAAAAAAATATTAGCTCTTGATATGGGAGCATTAATTGCTGGAAGTAAATTTAGGGGCGAATTTGAAGAAAGATTAAAAGCTGTAATGGATGAAATCAAATCGTCTAACGGGGAAGTGATTTTATTCATAGACGAGTTACACACTGTAGTAGGTGCAGGATCTGCAGAAGGAGCTATAGATGCAAGTAATTTAATGAAACCAGCTCTATCAAGAGGTGAATTACAATGCATGGGAGCAACAACAGAGGCTGAATACAAAAAATACATTGAAAAAGACGGAGCTCTTGAAAGAAGATTTCAGCCCGTAATTATCAATGAACCACCTAAAGAATTAGCCGTGGAAATGTTGGCTTCTTTGAAACCAAGACTTGAAGAACATCATAATGTGAAAATAGAAAATAATTCTTTGGATGCTGCAGTAAAATTAGGCCAAAGGTATATAAGTGGTAGACTTTTACCTGATAAAGCCGTTGATCTAATAGACGAAACATCTGCAAGATTAAGAATTGAAAATAAAGAAGACGATATAAACTTAGATATATCAGAAAAACAACAAGAGGTTTCTGATCTAAAACAACAAGAATATGAAGCATCTAAATCAGAAGATTACAAACTTGCTGATGAGTTAAAAGAAAAAAGAAAAAAAATTGAACAAGAACTCAAGGATGTAAAACTAGAATCTAAAGAAACAAAAAAAATAATCCTAAAGCCAGAAGATATAGCTACCACTGTTTCATTATGGACAGGAATTCCTGTTAATAATCTTTTAAATGACGAATCTAAAAAACTTATGGAAATAGAACAACATCTACATAAAAGAGTAATTGGGCAAAATAACGCTGTAAAATCAATTTCCGACGCCTTGAGAAGGTCAAGGGCTGGTCTAAAAGATCCTTCAAAACCCATAGGAAGTTTTCTATTCATGGGGCCTACCGGAGTAGGAAAAACTGAATTAGCAAAAGCTTTATCAGAATTTATGTTTGATGATGAATCAAACATGATTAGAGTAGATATGTCTGAATATATAGAAAAACATAGCGTATCACGACTGATAGGATCTCCTCCAGGATATGTGGGATTTGACGAAGGAGGACAATTAACTGAAAGTGTAAGAAGAAGACCATACCGGGTCATACTTTTTGATGAAATTGAAAAAGCTCACCCAGATATATTTAATATATTACTTCAAATACTTGATGATGGTCGACTGACTGACGGGCATGGGAGAACAGTAGATTTCACTAATACAATAATTATAATGACTAGTAATTTAATTACTGCAGATAATATAACTAATAATTTTGGTTTTGTTCAAAATCTAAGTGATAAAGAAGCTGTTAAACAAAGATCATCAATAGATAAAGTACTGAAAAATTCATTTAGACCTGAATTCATTAACAGGATTGACGAAATTATTGTCTTTGAAAAACTTAACAAAGATGAATTGAAGCTTATTACAGACATAATTATCAAAGACATCCAAATTAGGCTAGATGAAAAAAATATACAAATCGATCTTTCTGAAAAAGCTAAGGAATTACTGATCAATGAAGGTTATGATGAAGAATTTGGAGCAAGACCTCTAAAAAGATTGATTCAAAGAAAAATAGAAAATGAAATATCATCCATGATTATTTCTAAAGAAATATCAAAAAATGATTCATTAAAAATTAATGTAAAGAGTGGAAAATTAGATTTTAAAAAACAAAACACAAAAAGTAAATCTAAAACAACGTCTTCATAATTCACATTATTTTTCTTTAGTGTTATAATTTTTTTACTTTCAACTTTCCGCAGTAGCTCAGTGGTAGAGCAATCGGCTGTTAACCGATCGGTCGTTGGTTCGAATCCAACCTGCGGAGCCAATAAAATATACTCTTAGGCTCTTCGTAAGTTTTGAAAATAATTTTCCCAAGCATTATCTCCTTGTCTTCTAGGTATCAAATGAAAATGAAGATGAAATACGGTTTGACCTGCAACTTTTCCGTTATTAATAAATATATTAAAACCTTCAACAGTAGAATCTTCATTAATAATTTCTTCTTTTCTGCTAACTATTAATTCCTTAATTGCTACAAGTTCTTCATCAGATAATTCAAAAAATGTCTCTATTTCTCTTTTTGGAATCACTAAAGTATGACCATCTGAGGCAGGATAAATATCAAGTATAGCAAAAGCTTTATCGTTATTCATAATCCATTTGTCTTCAGGTATGTTGCTAAATATAGTACTCATATCATTGTATCCTTTGATGTGTTAACATAATTCAGATTAATTATATTCTTATTTCACAAACAAATGCAAAAGTACTTCACAAGAGAAAATTATGCTTTTCTATTAGGATTTATTGGAGTACTAATTTTTGCACTTACTCTTCCGATAACCCGGCATCTTACACAAGCAGAATTTTCATCATTAGAAATTGGTTTTGGAAGAGGATTTTTGGCTGGTATAGCATCAGTATTTATTCTTCTAATAAAAGGTCAATTCAAAAAAGAAAACCTCCCTACCCGATCTGATATAAATAAATTAATAATTACAGCAATTGGAGTCGTATTTGCATTTCCAATATTCACTGCTGTAGCTATGCAAACAATACCTGCAGGGAATGGAGGAATTGTATTAGCTGCTGTTCCGTTATCAGTTGCTATATTCGCAGGTATTCTGTCAGATGAAAAACCGTCTAATAAATTTTGGATAATAGCTGTAATTGGATTTATTACTGTTACAGTATTCAGACTTCTCACTAATGAGTCATCAATTACAGATATCGGTTTTGGAGATTTTGCTCTATTGGGTTGTGTAGTGATAGGTGGTATGGGTTATTCCCAAGGAGGAATACTTGGGAAGACAATGAGTGGATGGAAAGTAATTTGTTGGGCTCTTGTTATTAGTCTTCCAATAGTTTTCCCGTTAACTTTACTTAATTTTGATTTTAATCATTTAATACAAGTTGCCAGTGATTCTATGACTACAATATTTTTATTTGCTTTCCTATGCCTGTTTAACAACCTAATCGGATTCTTTTTCTTTTATGAAGGTCTTGGAAAAGGTGGTGTAGCACGAGTCAGTCAAACAGACCTTTTCAGACCGTTTTTTACTTTCTTTTTCTCAGTAGTATTTTTAGATGAGAGTATGTCTTTCTTATCAATATTCTTTTTAATTCTTATAATTGGTATTGTATACTTAAGTAAAAAAGCTTAATAATTACACCTACCAGTACTATTCAGCTATATGGATTTAAAAGAAAGAACGAAAATTTACGAACAGGGATCTCAGCTGGCATTTACTATATTTGGCAGTAAACTTGCTTATCCTAAAGACTGGTTCCATATTTACAAATTATATGTAGATGACAAAACAATATCTAAAGATATTGTAGATTATTACAATTTAAAAAGGTTTGAAATAGAAGAAATCACAAATGCTCATTGGTATTCAATGATAGCTAATATTTGGCTAATGACAGAATCACTTTCTAAACACATTCTTGATTCTTTTTATACATTTATGAGACCGAGCCCTTACTATGCAGAAGAAGATCCTGTGGTTGTATGCAGAAATAGTGATATGAATTTCATGATGAGTAATGATGAATTAGAAGTATTCAATAACCTCCCAGACAAGTTTAAAGTATACAGAGGAATTACAGAATCTGATACAGAAAATATTGCTTATGACGAAGGATTGTCGTGGACTTTGTCAGAAGAAAAAGCAAACTGGTTTTCTACAAGATTCACTAAAGATAAAAAATCTAAAGTATTGGAATTAGAAGTATATAAAAATACCCCGTATCCTGCAAAAAAAGGAGATAAACCAAAGGCTGTAGCATATTTAAATGGAAGAGAAGAAAAAGAAATAATCGTATATAACTATAGTTCAAGTGAATTTATCACAATGCCACCTTGGGACCACTCAAAACACCAGGAGTTTTATATAGAAGAAATGTTAATAGATACCTATTTAACTCACCAAGATTGGGAGAAACATGGATTTAACGAACCACAAAAAGAATTTTCTAAGCGTGCAAGATTAGGAGATTGGGATATAGGGAATGGTGAAACCATATCATGGGACAGATATGAGTATCATAATTATTTGATTTTAGAATATAGCAGAAGAGGGATGAAATTTGATGACTTACCAATAGATATAGCTAAAAAAGAAGGAGCAGACAAATTGTTCATTAAGGACATGGAACATAGAAACACTATAGTACCAATGCAAAAGGATCCGTAAAATGACAATACAAAAAACTTTTGATAAATTCCACTCAGAAATGATCACCTGCACAAAGTGTACCAGGCTAGTCAATTTCAGAGAAAAAATTGCTACCGAAAAACGAAAACAATATAAGAATGAAGAATACTGGGGTAAACCTATTCCTGGGTATGGTGATATAAATGCAGAAATCTTATTTGTAGGACTAGCGCCTGCTGCTCATGGTGGTAACAGAACTGGAAGAGTTTTTACTGGAGATAAATCAGCCGATTTTTTGATGAAATGTATGCACCATACAGGCTTGGCTAACCAGATCAATTCTGATTATCGGAATGATGGATTAGTACTTAACAATGCCTATATGACAGCAATGCTTAAATGTGTTCCGCCCAAAGATAAGCCTACGGCGTCAGAACTTAAAACTTGTTTTAATTACTTTAATCAGGAAATGAAATTACTAGAAAATCTTAAAACTATTGTAGCACTCGGGAAAATAGCATTTGACGGGACACTGAAATACTTTAAACAATTCGATGATTTAAAAACAAAGGACTTTCCATTTGGGCATGGGAAATCATACAAAATGTCTAATGGAATAAGCTTGATTGGGTGTTATCATCCAAGCCCTCGAAATGTAAATACGGGGAAATTAGACTTTAATATGATGACTAAATTATTTCAACAAATAAAAGAAAGTTGAATATTTAAATTGAACAAATCGAACATTTGTTCTAAGATAAAAGTATATTATGAAAATAGAAAAAACAGTTAAATATATATCAGGGCTTGCAAAACAACTGCAACAGGAAATTTCCATGAAAAAAAATGTTGCTGGGTCTTTGAAAAATGAAATAAGTACAAATTCAAAATCAATACTTGAGAACATCCAAAACGAAAATAAGGAACAAGCCACATATGCTAGTTTAAATCGAACTATACCTGTAGGGGTTGGTGAAAAAAATATTTCTGTGTTTGGCTCTGACGGATCTAGTATAGAAGCTGATCGTGATTTACCTCTTGAATTTTCTGCAATAAATATTGGGTTTATAAATATAAATTATGGAGAAAATCCTTCTGCAGAATTTGATGAATCACTTACATTTTATCCGAATAACAAAGATATTCCAGAAGTAGATAGTAAATTATTATCAGACATAAATGCTATGAGTGCACTTCGACATATACTGGAGCTTGAGTTTCTAATTGAAAAAATGAGTCAAAGCAAAAGTCCTAATATTAAAATTGGTTTTGTAGATGGGAATCTGTATCCAAATTTTGCCTTATCCCATATAACGAATATAGCTTTCAAGCAATTTCTTTATAAAAGATTAGATGAAATAGCTGGAAAAATAATAAATTTATCAAAAAATAATACTTACATAATTTCATACAACAGTAATCCTAATTCGGTACACATTTCATCTAAATTGAAAGGTAAATACGCAGCTGAATTAAATGATTCTGGAGTGTTTGAAAATTTGTTAAATATAAATGAAAGGTCAGATATATTTACTGAAATTTCTGAAGAAGAAACAAGTGAATTAAAACCAGTATCGTTCTCTTTCATAAAAAATTATAAAGAACTATCAAAAATAGAATTTTTAAATGGATCCATTGATAATGAAGTGATGAACAAAATTCTTCCTGTAATTATTTCGCAGGTTGAAAAAGGTAAAGGATATCCAAAAATACTAATTGAAAGTCACGAGCATGCAGTTATTTCACAATCAGACAGAGCAGCTTTAAATACCCTGATTGAAAAAGAGTTGAATTTATTAAATATAAATTACACAACATCTCAGAAACAACAATCTAAACAAATAAGAAATATTTAATTAAAGGTAAAAAAAATATGGAAAACGGGAAAATAATTGGAGAAATAATTGAAGTATCTAGCAGGTATTGCATAGCACAGTCATATGAACTGTACGGATGTCCTCCTATTGGTGATATTGTTAAATGTACAGATGACAATAACGAGGAAATATTTGGAGTTGTAACAAACATATCTACAACCAGTATTGACTCAGGGAGAAGGCCAAATCCCAAGGGTCCTGGGTTTGAAAATGTTACAGACATATACACTGAAAACCCTGAAATTGAGCATCTTATGAAAACAGAATTTAATATAACATTCATGGGATATAAAAGTTACAATAAATTTTCAATATCAATACCCCCTACTCCTCCTAAAATTTTTGGTTTTATTCATTCCGTTACGGAAGATGAGCTTACAACATTATTCTCTGATTCAAACTTAATAAAATTTATAGTTAACTCAAATATGGATTTAAAAGATGATGTAATTACGCTAACAATAAATAAATATCTTAATTATAAAAAGACAGACAAAGATGAAATGATTAGATTTACAAACCTTTTGGCACAAGCTTTGCCTGATCAGATTCAGAGAATCACAAACATCATAAATAACCTGCACATTGAGGAGGATTTAAATTGAGTACCAAAAAAAATATCGGAATTGTAGTATCTGGAACATTTAATCAGGGAATAAATATCAAATTAAATTCCCAAAACGATATGGAATCTGTAGCTATTGGTTCACACATAGTTATTGATACTAATAACAACAGATTTATGTGTGAAGTAGCAGATATTAAATTAACCTCTACTGATCAAAAAATCGAACAATTACCAATACATATGCATAATGAAACAATTTTCAATTCTCTTAGAGATAACGCAGCTTACGGAATGATAGAAGTAATCCCTAGATTATTACTAAAAAAAGATGTTCCTCTTGGAGTAGATTCTGAACCGGAAGAATTACCAGGAGCTAACACTATTCCACCTCATTTTTCGCCAGTATATAAACCAACAGAAGCAGATTACAATCAAATTTTTTTTACAAAAGACGGGGTTGGATTCAATGTTGGATCTCCTATGGATCTGGATACACAAATTAATCTAGATATGGAAATGTTAGTTAGAAGAAGCAGTGCTATATTTGGGAAATCTGGTTCAGGTAAATCGTTTCTGACAAGAATTCTTTTATCAGGAATGATACAAAAAAGTAAAACTGCATCTTTGGTATTTGATTATGCAGGAGAATATGGATACGAATCAGCAAGTGAAAACGGAACAACTGTGAAGGGACTTGCTCAATTGTTTGGTCAAAAAGTCTTCAATTATACGATTAACGAATCAAAGGCAAAAAACAAAAAGTTCGGGGCTGTATACTTGAGTATTCCAAGATCTCAGTTAACTGCAACTGATATTGTAACTTCAGCAACAGAACTCGATCTGAATACAAATCAAATAGAAGGGATTTATCAAATATATGATCAATTTAGATACAAAAATAACGGTGACTGGATTGATCATTTTCAACAATTAGAAAATGATTCTGATGAAATAGAAGCACTCAAACGAACATCTCATATCGCTGACGCAACAATCGATGCTATTAAAAGAAGATTTGCAAGAATTACAAGATTACAATTCTTAACTCCAGGGAAAACTGAAACAAATGTAATTCAAAGTTTAATCGAGCAATTAAGACTAGGAAACACTGTCATTTTAGATTTTCCTAAAGATCAATTATCCTATATTCTTCTTGCCAACATGCTTACAAGAAGAATTCATAGAGAATGGCAAAAAATGAAAGATAACTATGTTGATTCAATAAATACAGACAATCCTTCTGACGATCCTGTTTCATTGGTTATATGCATAGAAGAAGCTCATAATTTTTTGAACAAAGAAGTTTCTAACAGAACAATTTTTGGGAAAATTGCCAGAGAAGCAAGAAAGTACAATGTTACTTTGATGGTAGTCGACCAACGCCCTAGCGGGATAGATGATGAAATTATCTCTCAGATAGAAAATAAATTTATATGCAAGCTAGATAATTCTAAAGATATAGATGCTATTTTCACAGGCATTCATCAAAGTGCTTCATTGCGAACTTCTCTGAGATCAATAACTTCAAATCAACATGCTCTGGCTTTTGGAGATGCAATCCCTATGCCAATAATTTTCAAAGTAAGAAATTATGGACAAACATTTTATAAAGAAATAGGATCCGGCGAAGAACCTTTGTTTACATCTGAAGACGCGGGGATTTAATTTAAAAATATAATATAAATTATTTGTGTTATTAGTAAAATTTATAATATATAATATGATTACTACGTTTAGTAAAAAAATTCACTTATTTAAACTATGAATATTAACAAATCTCAAATAAATAATATTTTTCACCTTATTGGCTGGACTGTTGCGCTATACATGATATTCCTTTGGTCGCCTATTGACACAAGTGTAGGTTTAACTCAAAAAATCTTTTATTTTCACGTACCCGTGGGATGGTTAGGTATGTTGGCTATATTTGGGGTTGGAATTTCTAGCATAATGTTTCTTATTACAAAAAATTACAAATGGGATGACTTGGCTTTTTCTTTTGCGCAGGTAGGAATAATATTTGCGTCTCTAATTATAATAACTGGTGCTTTATGGGCTAAGCCAGTATGGGGAGTTTGGTGGACTTGGGATCCAAAACTTACAACAACAGTTGTGCTTTGGTTTATATTTTCAGCTTATTTGTTGTTACGGAACTTAATCACAGACAAACGTAGATCTGCACTTATTGGCTCGATAATTGCTGTTTTGGGAAGTATTGATGCTCCTTTAATATATTTTGCTTCAATTCTTTGGAGAACTGCCCACCCTGAATTAAATATTGGACCATTAGCTGAAGACGATAGTTCTTTGCCTGGAACCATGTTACTAACATTCTTTATTTCATTAATTATGCATACATATTTATTTATTATTCTTATTCGAGTGAGGCGAAATATTACTAAACAAGAGAGGTTGTTTTATGAATAGTCAGTATAAGCTTCTAATAACTTTTTTCATTGGATTGTTATCTGGAATAGGACTTTACAACGCAATAGACATAGGAATTTTTTCTAGTAAACACTCAGAAGCGGGACTAGGCTTTGTATTTATAGTGACTTTTCTTATATTTATTACTATTGCATTGTATATATCATATATAAAGATAAAATTAGACAAAATCACTAATGCTAAAAAAGATAAAAAATAATATAAATTACAAATTATCTATATCATTATTCATATTAACTTTAGCAATCGTTTATTTAGGAATAATGACAATACAAAGTTCCAAAACATACTACCTAACCATAGATGAAATACAAGCTTCCAAAACTGAATCTTTGAATTCATTTAGAGTTGCAGGGAAATTAGTTCAGGATTCTTATAAACGCGAAAAAGATTCTACAATTTCTACATTTAATATCACAGATAATGGTAAAATTCTTCATGCATCTTACGAGGGAGTTTTACCAGATATGTTTTTCAGCACAAAATCCGAACAAATTATCCTTGAAGGAAAACTGACTGGTAATGGGGAATTATTCAAAGCTGAAAATGTAATTGTTAAATGTCCTTCTAAATACGAAGAGTAATATTAATCTTCTAGTTTGAAATATAAACTAGTTAAAATTGATCCTAAAATTACGAATATAACATCAAAACAAAAGATCGCTATCATTGAATAAGATATGTCAGAAACTGCAACTGATCCAGACGAAATTATATTTGTAATTTCAACCGAGCCCATCAAAAAAGGTAAAGTAAATGGCAGCACTAATATACTAAGTAAATTTTGATTGATGTTGTTTCTTGATGTAATGATACCTAATATCGTATTCAAAGTACTTATTCCAATATTAACTATCACCGATACAATTATTATCCAAAAAGAGTTAACTGAAAATTGGAATAGAATATAAAACAATCCAAAAGTTACTATTTGAACTATACTTAAAATTACAACTGTTGCAGACATTTTGGACAAAAAATAAATCTCTGGCTTAACACCAAGAATAAAAACCAAATCTACTGACTTGTTTTTCATATCAATATCTATAATTCCAGAACTCACAATTAATGAACTAAATAAAAAAATAATCCAAATAATAATAGATACAATCAGATTTTTTTCATCAACTCCGAATGGAAACGTTATATTAAACAAACTTACAACCACTGCAGTAAAAATAATAGTGACAGACAATGTAGACAAAGATCGTAATTCAAGTTTTAAATCTTTGAATAAAAGATAAAAGAAAGATTTAAAATCTCCAGGAATATTAGCAGTAGATTTACTCATTAAAATTATCCATATTAATTGTTTTTGTTGCAATAGATTCAAGTATTTCAGTAATATTCGAAGATATTACCAATGATTTTTTGTTCAAAATCAAATCTTTGATTTCGTGAATTAAATTTTTCACAGATTTTTTATCGAGACCGGAAAAAGGTTCGTCTAAAAGTATTAAATCAGCATTATGAATAAATATTCTATAAAGTCCTGACTTTTTTTTCTGACCGTATGATAATTCATACATTTTTTTCATATATATTTCTTGTAATCCAAGAGATTTTTTTAATCTAAAATTATTATCTTTAGATTCTTCAACATTTCTAAATTGGTTAAAAAAGGAAATGTTTTCTTCAATAGTCATTTCTTCATAAAACATATTTTCATGGCCTAAATAATCTATCCTTGTATTTTCAGATATAGATATGTCACCAGAATCAGGAAGAGAAATTTTAGACAAAATTTTCAATAATGTAGATTTGCCTGAACCGTTTCCTCCAATAATTCCTAGCACTTCACCCTGTCGAACAGTAAATCCGAGATTGCTAAATACTCTTTGTCCGTTATATGACTTTGATAAATTTTTTACGGTAATCATAAAATGTTTCAATTTAATAAATTATTAACATATAGTATATCTTTTATTATTAAAATATAGAAAAGATAAAATATTTATATTAAACTCAAATACACTATTCAATTTAAAAAAAGCAGAGGAAAAGATGAAATACATAAGATTTAAATCCAATAATAAAATTTCTTGGGGAATATTAGAAGGTAATAATATTAAAGAATTATCAGGAAATTATGTTTTATCTTCAACTAAACAAACTAGTAATATATTTAATACAAATGATGTAGAAATACTTACCCCTGTAGATCCAGGTAAAGTGATAGCAATTGGTTTAAATTACAAAAGTCACTTAGGTGACAGACCTGCTCCTGAAGTACCTGAGCCTTTTTTCAAACTGCCAGATACACTAATTGGGCACAATGATGATATTATCGTCCCTAAGGAAGCTCACCAAAATGATTTAACAGTTCAGCCTGAAGCCGAGTTATGTCTTGTTATAGGAAAAGGTGGTAAAAGAATAAACCAACAAAATGCATTGTCTCATGTATTTGGATATACATGTGGTAACGATGTAAGTGTAAGAGATTGGCAAAAGAATGACCTTCAATGGTGGAGAGCGAAATCTTGTGACACATTTACAGTTATCGGTCCTTGGATAGAAACTAATGTAGATGCTGCAAATTCTCAAATTGTATGTAGAATAAATGGTAATGAAGTTCAAAATCAGAATACTTCTGATTTGTTGCATGGTGTTCCTCGAATAATAGAATTCGTTTCTAGTATGATTACGTTAAATCCAGGTGATGTAATTATGACTGGGACACCAGGAGAACCTAAAAACATGTATGAAGGTGACATTGTAGAGGTAGAAATAGAAGGAATAGGAATATTAAGCAATAAAATAAAAAATGAAGCTTAATTTAAATTAATTCTTTTACAGAATCATAAAAAATAATACTTCCAGTTCCAATTAACCAATAATAAATTATAAATATACCTGCAAGAATCATTAATACTGTTCCTGTTTGTTCAACAAATTTACTTATTCTAGATACAAATTGGCTTATTGATTGTTTAAATATCACAACACCAAATGATGTTCCAATTAAAATGAAACTCATACCCGAAGCATATACTAAGTTATAAAAAATTATATTAATAAAATCAATTCCTGTTCCTAAAACCAGGCCTATCGCAGCAAGATAAATTGGGAGAGCACAACTCAACGATGCCAAACCATATCCAATTCCAAAAACAAACATTGATAAATTTTGATTTTTTATCTCACTGCCAAAAGAAGTGGCTCTAGAAAAGAATAATACCATCATCTTTTTTCTTGATAATAATAAAAACAAACCAATAATGACTAACACTACACCAATCAGCAATCCAACCAATGGAATCCAATCTCTTATAAGACTTCCAAATAAACCTAGCAAAAATCCTGAAAATGCAAATAAAACCACAAACCCTAATGAAGTACATAAGCCTAGCAATAGAGATTTTAATATTATGTTTTTAGAAATTACAGTATTTGAGTCTGATGTACTAATAAATTTTAACTGATAACCTATAAATGCTGGGTACATGAGTATTCCGCATGGATTAAATGCAGCTACAAGTCCCGAAGAAAAAGTGAATATGACTATTTCAGAATTCAATCTATTCTTTCTCCTCTCCACCATTTCTGTTCTTTTTTCTTTACTTTACGGCTACTAAAATAAAGAAAAATAACTAATAGTGCAATTGAAGCAATAAAAAAGTACTTTATATCAATTGTAATTAATGGCAACAACAAAATAGATATAACTAAAATTGCAATTACAAATTTAAATAAAGATTTCTTAAAGAAAGAAAATTTAGAACTTTGTTGTTCGTCCAAATTATTTTCCAATATCTCATCTATTTCATTGGTTATTTTATTATTCATAATAATATTATAAAATACATTATCTAAATTTATGATATCAAAGGTTAGCTATATATGGGAAAAGAAGTTACTCAGGAAATATTAAACAGGTATAAAAATATTACCCCAGCCACAGTTTGGACTGCCTTAGGGAAAAAAGGTTACGAAAATTGTGTGATGGATAATGTAAAACCATTAACAAAAGGTAAAATTATTTTAGGACGAGCACGTACGTTAAGATATTTACCTGAAAGACCTGATTTAAAAGAAGAAGTAAGAGAAGGATATAGTGCTGACGGAATGGAAGTTCCAAACGAAAATGCACCCGAATACAGAGCTATGGGATCATGCGGACCAGGCGATGTTCTTGTTTGTGATGCAATGGGGAATAGTAATGCAGCAAACTTAGGTGATGTCAAACTAGTTCAACTTAAAATGAATAAAGCAGAAGGAATTGTAACTGACGGAGGAATGAGAGACTTTGACCAAGTTGAACCATTTGGATTTGCAATTTATGCTTCAGGAAGAACACCAAAAGCAGCAAGACATGTAATGACAGAATATGAAGATAACGTAGATATTCAATGTGATGGGGTTTTAGTTAGGCCTGGTGACATTGTTTACGGAAATGATGACGGAGTTGTAGTTGTCCCAAGTCATCTTGCAGAAGAAATAGTTGAATTTTGTGAATTATATGAATCAGCCGAAGAGTACATCAAAAATAAAGCCGAAGCTGAAAAAGTTCCTCCAGGTAAATATTACCCACCAACAAAAGAGTGGTTAGAAAATTATAAAAATAATATATTTAAAAAATAATAGGGTGTTATAGTTTTTTTGACATAAGATTATGATAAATTCCGTCCATAACATATTTATCGCCTTCGATAATGTAATTTTCTTTTAGATAAAAATTTAATTTATCAGATTGAGCTTCCAATGTTATTTGGTTAACTTTTTTATCCCTAGCAATCAATTCAAGATGTTTTAAAATTTTAGTACCTATTCCATTTCCTCTATATTCTTTCAAAACAGCAATTCGCCCCAATTTATAATCATCATTACCCAAATATGGGAACAATCTACCAGTTCCAATAATTTTATCTTGGTCTTTTACCAAAATATGTATAGCTATTTTATCGTAATAATCAAATTCCCATTGCCATGGTATTTGTTGTTCAATAACAAATACTCTAATGCGAATATTCCTTAAAAAAACACAATCCAAATCAGTTTTAGGTTCTGTAATATTTATATCCATTTTCCCTGAAAGATTAAAAATTAAGAATAATTATACATAAAAAAATGACCTGAAATATAAAAAAACAGCAAAATTAAAGCTTTTGTTGCAAATTAATGAATATGAGACTATAAAATTTGTTGACTCAAAGAATTGATATAAATATAATATCGTTTCGTGTTTTTACACAAGTTTACTAGTCCGTTATATAAATGGTGTTTATTTATGCCTACAATTAATCAATTAGTTAGAAAAGGTAGAAAGATAAAAAAAGGGAAGGATAAAGCTCCTGCCCTAAGGTTTTCTTTTAATACTTTAAAAAATTCTGGATTCAGAAATACTGGGGCTCCACAAAAACGTGGTGTTTGTACCCAGGTAAGAACTCAAACCCCTAAAAAACCTAACTCTGCACTTAGAAAAGTGGCAAGAGTAAGGCTGACAAACGGGATGGAAGTAACAGCATATATACCTGGAGAAGGTCACAACCTCCAAGAACACTCGGTGGTATTAATCCGAGGTGGACGAGTTAAAGATTTACCTGGTGTAAGATATCATATTGTACGTGGAGCATTAGATACCGATGGAGTAAGTGACAGAAGCCGAGGTAGAAGTAAATACGGAACTAAACGTGACGGACAAACTCAGAGTTCAACATCAACCCCAACTGAATCAACAGAGTAAAAGGTAACGATATGTCCAGACGTCACAGAGCTAAAATAAGAGATCTAGTAGTAGAAAGTAAATATAATGATTTAGCTCTGACTAAGTTTATCAATAAAGTTATGAAGCATGGCAAAAAAAATCTTGCAAGAAAAATCGTTTATTCTGCTCTTAACGAAATTGAAAATCAATTAAAAAAACCTGGAATAGATATATTTAACCAAGCTGTAGCAAACGTCTCACCTGATGTCATTCTAAAAAGCAGGAGAGTTGGCGGAGCTAATTATCAAGTCCCCACAGAACTACCAAGAGATAAAAGTCATACTTTAGCAATGAGATGGATAATAGAAAGCTCAAGAAGCAGATCAGGTTCCGCATACTATTTAAGACTTGCTCGTGAATTAATGGATGCATACAATTCTCAAGGGCCGGCAGTTAAAAGAAAAGACGATATTCATAAAATGGCAGAAGCAAACAAAGCGTTTGCGCATTTCAAATGGTAATGGAGATTTCAAACAATGGCAATTAATTTAGAAAAAACTAGAAATATGGGATTTATCGCGCATATTGATGCTGGGAAAACTTCGGTTTCTGAGTGTGTTTTGTTTTATACAGGACGTACTCACAAAGCTGGAACTATTGATGATGGGAATACTGTTCTTGACTGGATGGAACAAGAAAGAGAAAGAGGAGTCACAATTGTATCTGCTGCAACATCATGTGAATGGAATGGTTATGATATCAATATTATCGATACTCCTGGTCACGTTGATTTTACAGCCGAAGTCGAAAGAAGCTTAAGAGTATTAGATGGCGCTGTAGTAGTTTTAGATTCAGTAGCTGGTGTTCAGCCACAATCTGAAACTGTATGGCGACAAGCTAATAAATATAATGTACCAAGAATGGTTTTCATAAATAAAATGGATAAAATTGGCGCCAATTTTGATTATGCAATTCAAACAACAATTGACAGACTAAGCGCAAACCCAGTACCTATACAAATGCCAATAGGTGCAGAAGATAAATTTGAAGGGGTTATAGACCTCGTTGAACAAAAAGCAATCTACTATAAAATTGGTGATGATCAAGGTCACATAGATAAAGTTACTGACATCCCTGAGGATCTCAAAGATAAAGCTGAAGAATACAGATCTAATTTAATAGAAAAAGTAGCAGAAAACGATGAGGAATTCTTGGAAATAGTATTCTCAGGAGAAGAATTTGATGCTCAAACTTTTAAAGATGCAATAAGAAGAGTTACTATTTCAAATGCAATCATACCTGTAATGTGTGGTACTGCATTAAAGAGAAAAGCTGTTCAACCTATGCTAGATGCAATCGGAGATTATTTACCATCACCTTTAGATGTTCCGTCAGTTACAGGAAAAGTATATCGAGGTGAGACAGACGAAACAAGAAAAGCTGATTCCGAAGAACCATTTGCAGCCTTGGCATTTAAAACAGTATCAGATCCATATATTGGGAGACTTATATACTTTCGAGTATATTCAGGATCAATAGATGCTGGTGCTGGAGTCCTAAACACAATTACTGGTAAAAAAGAGAGAATGGGACGAATAGTAAAAATGCATGCAGATGATAGAGAGGAAATCAAAACGGTAAGTGCTGGTGATATAGCAGCAGCAGTTGGATTAAAAGACACTTCCACCGGTCATACAATTTGTGATGAAAGCAAACCAATAATCTTAGAACAAATCACATTCCCGGAACCCGTTGTAGCAGTATCTGTAGAGCCAAAAATGAAATCTGACAAAGACAAATTGCAAGAAGCACTACTTAAGATGGCAGATGAAGATCCTACCTTTAAGGTTTCTTACAATGATGAAACTGCCGAAACGTTAATATCAGGTATGGGGGAATTTCACTTAGAAATCATGGTGGATAGAATGAAGAGAGAGCTTAACGTAGAATGTAATACAGGAAAGCCTCAGGTAGCGTACAGAGAAACAATTACGTCTCCAGCCAATGCTGAAGGTAAATTTATTAGACAAAGTGGTGGCCGTGGGCAATATGGCCACTGTGTAATTGAAGTAGAACCTCAAAAAAGTGGCTCCGGATTTGAATTTGTAGACTCAATAAAAGGCGGAGCTATTCCTAGAGAATACATTCCTGCAGTAAGAAAAGGAATAATTGAAGGACTCAATAGTGGGAATCTGCTTGGATACCCTGTAGTAGATATTAAAGTTAACTTAGTAGACGGCAGTTTTCATGATGTTGACTCTTCAGAAGTAGCATTCACAATTGCTGGATCTATGGCTGTAAAAGCAGCCATTAAGAAAGGGTCCCCTGTTGCACTGGAACCCATAATGAAAATTGAAGTAACTACTCCAGGTGACTTTCTTGGTGAAGTAATAGGAGATTTGAACAGAAGAAGAGGTATGGTCAGCGAAACTAATACTCAAAGTGATACCCAAATTATAAAAGGATCTGTCCCTTTAGGAGAAAGCTTTGGGTATGCTAACACTTTAAGATCTTTAACGCAAGGTAGAGCAAGCTTTTCAATGGAATTTGAAAAATATGAAGAGCTGCCTAAATCAATTTTAAAAGGAAAAATGGAAGAACAGGGTAACTAATAATGACCAACAAAAACGATGTATCTAAAATAAGAATAAAACTTAAATCATTTGATCATAGGATGATTGACTACTCTGTTCAACAAATTATTGAAGCAGCTGAAAGGACGGGAGCATCTGTCTCTGCTGTGCCCTTACCCACAAAAATTAAAAGATTCTGCGTAATTAGATCTCCTCATATAGATAAAGACAGTAGAGAGCATTTTGAATTCAGAACCCACAAACGATTACTTGACATACTAGACCCAAATGCAAGAACAATCGATGATCTTACAAATCTCAATGTTCCTGCAGGCGTTGATATTTCAATGAAACTATAAGGTATAAAATGGCATTAAATAAAATCATAGCAAAAAAAATTGGTTCAACCACTATTTTCAATAATAATGGAGAATCCAAGCATGCAACAATATTAGAATCAGGGCCATGTTATGTTACTCAAATAAAAACTGACAAAAATGATGGATATAATGCTGTTCAATTAGGTTTCCAAATTTCAAAAAAACCCAATAAACCAGCTAGTGGCCATATGAAAAATAATAAAGACACTTACCATACTCTGAGAGAATTCAGGTTAAATGAAAAATCTGATAACAAAGTAGGAGACAAAGTTGACATAAGTATGTTTTCCAAAGGCCAATACTTAAACGTAACTTCAAAATCTAAAGGACGAGGTTTTTCTGGTACTGTAAGAAGGTGGAACTTTAAAGGTGGCCCGAAAACTCATGGTCAATCAGACCGGCATCGAGCTCCTGGTTCAATAGGAGCCGGGTCAACTCCAGGAAAAGTGGTAAAAGGTAAAAAGATGTCAGGAAGATATGGTGGCGAGCAATTTACTATAAAAAATTTAGAAATATTAGACTTAGACTTGGAAAATAACTTAATTTATTTATCTGGCTCGGTACCAGGTGCTTCGAATTCCTTAGTTTTAATTACAGCTAGTAACAAACCATTCACACCAATTGAAGAACCTAAG
>CETM01031718.1_pt1 | contig 25061 bp, 34 predicted proteins | sample 361451 | NCBI WGS metagenome assembly CETM01 (sample SAMEA2622690, study PRJEB7988) | marine metagenome | isolation source: saline water (ENVO:00002010), including
AGACCGGTATCCCACGGATAGGTGAAGTTGAAACCTTGACCCCGGAAAAAGGAGCCAATGATGACGAGTACCGCCCAGAACATCAAGTGAATGGTCTGTATACAGATCGCGAACTTGCGATCTTCGGGTGCGTTCGACGGATTGCGATCGATGTAAGGAGCAAACCCCAGCAAGACTAGGACAATGCCCGGGATGGTTACTCCTGCGATCATCGGATCAAACATCGTTAACAATTCTTGAAGCCCAAGGAAATACCAAGGAGCTTTAGATGGGTTGGGGGTTGCGTTGTGGTTTGCGAGTTCAAGCAATGGGGCGTTTATAAAGAGAGAAAATGCGAGCGTGAAGGCGGTGATAAAGAGAGCTGCTGTGAATTCGGGGGCAAGTAGGTGGGGCCAAACGTGAACCTTGTCGCCCGGGTTGGCTTTGACGTCTTGGATCGAACCTGATTTGACCACCGTCAATAACCTGTGAGTATTTCCACTGGGTCCCGCCATAGCCGGGGGCGCAATGGTGGCTACGCCACCAGCCGCTGGGGCAGGACCACCCTCTTGTTGACTTTGTTCAAGCAAAGAACGTGGGATGGTTTCGCCGTCGTCGTCCGAAGTCGCGACAACGTCCTCTGAGGGCGCGGATCCACCGTCTGCCTTTGCTTTAGCATCTTGGCTTCTTTTGAGAAGATGTTCAGGAATTTCAGTCATGGGTTTGTTTCACCTCCCGATCTAGAGCGGTCCAGAGATGCCGCCGTCTTTGCGGACTCTCCAAAAATGAATTGCTAGGAAAATAACTAAGACGAATGGGAGCATTAGTACGTGGAGCACATACCATCGGAGCAGTGTTTCAGCGCCAATTTGTTTGCCTCCTAGGAGCACAAAACGCACTTGGTCCCCGAAAACTGGTGTGAATCCCATCATGTTGGTTCCCACCGTTACCGCCCATAAGGCCAACTGGTCCCAGGGAAGTAAATAACCGGTGAAAGCCAGCAATAGCGTGAGTTTGAGAAGGATTACGCCAACCACCCAGTTGAATTCGCGCGGTGCTTTGTACGCGCCGTGATAGAAGACTCGAGCCATGTGTAAAAAGACCGACAGGGTCATTAAGTGGGCTCCCCACCTATGCATATTGCGCACCAAAAGCCCAAAACTGACCTGGGTGTGTAGCGACTCGATGTCGCTCCACGCGGCGGCGGCTGTCGGCCGGTAGAAGAACATCAAGAAGATGCCAGTAATAGTCAGCAGTATGAATAGAAAGAAACTCAGGCCTCCGAGGCAGAGGGTGTAACTGACCTTGACAGCGTGACGCTTCACCTTCACTGGATGAAGGTGATACAAAACGCTGTTCATAATTACATAAGACCTATTCCTTGGACTGTCGGTATAACCCTTACGGAAGATAGATCCGGGTCTAAAAATTGACGTCCAGAACTGACTGTCTTGCATCCAATCTGCGGCGGCCGTGGCACCTTGTTGCAACTTCTCAGGAAGCGACTGTTTTGGTTTTTCGATGCTATTTGCCATTTGATTGGTCTATTCCTCAGAGTCGCATGCCGTAGGCGTAGCCGTGTGTGTGGGTTCGCTCATGCTGATCGCCATCTGCTGGAGGGTCGTCGACGATCTTGCCGAGTGTGATGACACCAGTAGGACACCTGTCCACGCAAAGGGCGCATCTAGTGCACACGTCATCATCAATTATGAAAATTGCATTGTCGGCCGGGTCCAATCCAGGCATGTCGGCGTCAATGGCTTCGTCGACAGCTTCAACAGCGATGTAATGAATGCATTTCCACGGGCAGATGTCCACACACCCTTCGCATTGGATGCACTCGGATTGGTCAATGTTGATGAACTGTTTCGGTTTAACAGCTGCAGCTAGATAGTCGGCATCGACCGTTTGCAATACATAGTCATCCACAAATCGGGGCATAGGAGGGTTGGCTTCAGTTGTGGCCATCTCAATTTCCCTTCATAAGTGGTCGGCCGAAATCTGATACGGGCTCAGCAACGGGTTTCTTTTCATCTCGTTTTTGCCACCAAAGCCAGAGGAACGGCAATCCGGCAAGGGCCACAATGTGTTCGACAACCACGACAATGTCCGAAAGTTTCTTCAAATCCATCCGCATAGGCGGGAACGTGATGGGATCTCCATCAATGAACTGACCTTCTGTGAACAACATCCGCTCGACGGACCATCCCCACTCGTTATCGGTAAGCCGAACCCAGCGATCGGGTACGACACCGAAAACCATGAGGAAGAGCATAAAAACAAAGGTCGCGCCCACCATCGCTTCACCCCAAGAAGTTGGGCGATCAATAGGCCGACGTCGGCCATATGCCACGACCCCATAAATCATTAGACCGGTGATCAGAATTGATGTCACAAGTGCGACCACTGGTCCTCCCGTCTGGTGCTCACTATCGGTGCGTGCTTACTGAATCTTGGTGAGATTCCGAGGAACCTCACACTACGCAAATTCACAGCATGAATCCACGTTCAAATCTACCCGAGCGGCGCCCGGATCGTTCGACGTTCTACCACGCTTTAACGACGGATTCGCAACTCAAGAATGTCTTATATGGTGGCACTCCCGAGCAGCGAATGCCGAACCCAAACAAGGATTTTCTTTAAGAAGTTCATTCTGAGCACAACTTGACGAAGAAGTGTCTGCCAAACTTGCTTCGTTACCCACCTCACCGCCTATCTTTGTAACGCACGTAATATGTTGTTTCTTTATCAGCGCAACCCGTGATGCGGGGCACTACACCGGTATCCCGCGGAGGACAAAGTGACCGAAGTTCCTGAATATCTATTTGAGCGTTCCAGACAAAGACGCATCGCGCTTGGTCTGCTCGAAGATGATGGCAGTGGTGGGGGAGCTCCGGCCGATTCATCTGATGGAGGTGCTCAGGTAAGTTCGGGACCCAGCAGCGCTGACGTCATTGCTGCAGCTAAGGCCGACGCCAAACTTGAACAGATAACAGAAACAGAGCTCGAGCCGACTTGGGTTTCAGCTGCTCGGGAACGAACCAAGATCCCAATGTGGGCTCTACCAGTCATGTTCTTTTTGCCGCTGTGGGCATTTGTGTACGTGAAGTTAACTGAACCTCCTCCAGAGCCAGTAACTGCGCGCACAGAGGGTGCTGCGACTTACGCAGCCCAATGCGCGAGTTGTCACGGCGGAAACGGTTCAGGCAGCGAAGCCGGTGGCGTTGGAAGGCCGCTATATAACGGTGAAGTTCTCTTAACTTTCCCGAAGCTTGACGCAGACATGATTCTTTGGTTGACCGTTGGTTCCGAAGGCATTGGTATTGGAAATCCCTATGGAGCTACAGATAGACCCGGAGGGGCGCATATCTCAGGTGAGACGGGCGCAAATATGCCAGGCTTCGGTGGTGCACTGACCGAATACAAGATTTATTCGGTAGCCAGATACATCCGCGAGGTGTTGAGTGGTGAGGAACTCAGTGATGAGGACCTAGCCGCTCGTGACGCAGAGTGGGAAGAACTCGGTGGCGGAAAAGACATCGGGGGCGGTGGCCACGGTGGCGGCCACTAAGTTGACTTCACCAGGAACTACACAAAAATAGTTTCCAACCTCAGGTTAGGACGGAGGGAAACACGACGATGTCTATGCGTCTTTCTACCGAAGTTCTAGTTGTTGGGGCAGGGCCCGCCGGTGCATCAGCTGCTTATTGGGCAGCGAAATCGGGTCGAATGGTTGTGCTGTTAGAGAAGAATGAGATTCCGCGCGACAAGGTTTGTGGAGATGCTCTGACGCCAAAGGCGGTCGGCCATTTGAATGACATGCAGATTGATGTCACTAGATCAACTTTTCATCAACACCACGGACTAAAGATGACGGCAGATGGTCAAAGCATCGAACTGCGATGGCCGACCGACCATGACCATCCCAGCCATGGCTTAGTTATACGGCGCCGATCTCTAGACGAAATTTTGATAGCACAGGCTGAAGACGCTGGTGCTCAAGTTTGGACAGGTGTTGAAGTCACAGATCCCATTGTCGAACATGGCCATCTACGGGGTTGTCATGCTTCGGGTACGGGCAGTGGGACGGGACCGGACGGAGAGATCGAGGTTCGCGCCCGATTCGTGGTTATCGCAGATGGGCCACTCTCTCCATTTGGAAGGGCGCTCGGAACTGCTAGAACCCGACAATACGCCCAGGGAGTTGCCATGCGCGGCTATTTCCCAAGCACTAAACACAACGAAAACATGATCGAGTCAGTTTTCGATCTACGGGACGGTGCCGGCCAGCAGTTGCCAGGTTACGGATGGGTGTTTCCGGTCGGTGATGGGACCGTTAATACCGGAGTTGGGCTACTAAGCCATCATCACGGCAACGACCCTCGATCGATCCAAGATCTATTTGATGAGTGGCTCTTGCAGATACCTAAATTCTGGGATGTTGACATCAAAAACATTGAAAGTGAGCCTCAGGGAGGCCGACTCCCTATGGGAGCTTCAGTGCGGCCAAGATCAGGACCAAACTGGGTAGTCGTGGGAGATGCAGCGGGCAGTGTAAACCCATTTAACGGCGACGGCATAGAACCAGCATTAAGCAACGGGAAACTTGCGGCCTCAGTGATCGATCAAGCAATTGATACCGGTGATGGTCTGGCGTTGCGTCAGTACGAGAAACAGCTGATCTCCAACTACGATCACTACTACCGACTTGGGCGGCTCGCCACCAAGGCGTTGGGCCGTCCAGGGTTGATGAGACGCTTCACACGTCTAGGAATTCAATCAAGGGTCTTGACCGAGCTGGTGATGCGAATTTCTACAAACCTTGTCAATAACGACGCTGGTGGCACCGAATCTGTTTATGAAATCGGCAAAGTGGTCGCTCGGCTCATCCCTGACCGCTATTAACCGGCATGGGTTATCGGTGATTTACTCGGGTGCACATACAGAACTTGCTGCTCGCACCGAGACCTACTCGGCATCAAAAATTAGATCAAGCAATTGCTCAGGGGCTAGATCGTCTAAAGCTTCGTACTTAGCGAAAGCACCGGAAAAATCTAGCGATTTGACTAAGGGGTTAGGGATAACGACGGTCCGAATACCAGCTGCCAATGCGGCCTTTAGCCCGTTCGGACTATCTTCAACCACTGCTGCAGATCCCGCAGAAATGTCTAATAACTCCAATGCTCTTAAAAAGACATCAGGGGCTGGCTTTGACACTCCACCAACATCGTCACGGCACACAACGTGGGAGAAGCGTTCGTAGAGACCAACTCGCTTGAGGTGTTGATCAACCCAGGAATGCGGCGAACTTGACCCAACAGCAACCGCTATGTTTCGTCGGTCGGCGGCGTCTAGAAGTTGTACTACTCCTGGAAGCACTGGTTGAGACACAGTCATTTCATTCTTTATACGTTGACGCTCCTCCATGATCTGATCATGATCTATCGCTCTGCCCAACCGATCTTCTAGTTCTTTAACCCACGTCGATTTGCGGTCGGTTCCCATGCCCTGAAGCCACCAATCCATGGGGAAGTCAACGCCATGTCTCGCCCATATTGTCTCCGTCGATTCAAACGCAGGGCTTTCGGTGTCAATAATCGTTCCATCAAAGTCAAGGATCAGCGCGTTTGTTGCCATGACTAAGTCAGCGCCCTGATGGTCGCTTGAACTAAAGCGTCTGATGACTGCTGGTCAGCGGTCGCCGCAACGGTAAGACCTTTTGCTCTACATTCCTGTGCTGTGGTTGCGCCGATCGCAACAACTTTGGTTGCGGCTAGCCCGTTGGTTTGTTGTAAATGACCGTTGACTGCTGAAGGTGACGAGAATGTCACCAAGTCAGCGGCGACCGCCCTTGTAACTAGTTCATCGCTAAGTGATGGGAACACGGTCCTATACGCAGCTACCTGATCAACATTCCAACCCTTCGCTTCAAGACCTTGTCGCAAGTCGGATAGTCCATCCGAAGCTGCTGGTATCAACACTCGATCGTTCGGTCCGGGTTCAGGAAAAGCAGCCGCGAGGGCAAAACCATTGAACTTTTGGGGGACAAGGGTCGGATCTCGTTTCAATTCTGCACGAACTTTGGCGGCTGTCGTTGGCCCAACCGCGGCGATATGTAAGTGAGAGAAGTTCTTCAACACTCCCCGACGTGCTGCCCGGGCCATTAATGCTGAAACAGCGTTCGAAGAAGTAAACGCAAGCCATGTAAATCGTCCAAGTCTTAGCAATGCGTCATCCATGGGTTGTCCTCCATCGAGTGGTGGAACAATCGCAATCGCTGGAGCAGCAATTACATCAGCGCCCAACTCAGAAAATGCCTTAACCAGGTCAGCATTTTGATGAGACGCTCTCGTAACAACAACTGACTTTCCCTTTAGAGGCTCGGTGTTCAAGCGCTATCTCCACCTCTCGCGAGCAAGTTGTACCCCCCGCTCGCCAATAATTCCTGCGCTGTTTGAGCCCCCAACAATATTGGGTTATCTCCCTGGTGTTTTGTTCGCAGCACTGTGCTTCCGTCTAGGGAAGCAAGAACCGTGTCGAGATATAGGGTGCCTCGCTCTTCATAAGCGTAAGCACCAACAGGAAGTTCGCAACCACCTCCAAGTTCCGCGAGATACGAACGTTCTGCTGTTACACATCGGCCGGTCAAGTCGTCGACAAGCTGGGACAGCGACTCAATTGTTTCGTAATCGTCAGCGCGACATTCGATAGCAATAGCACCCTGGCCTACTTGTGGAACCATCTCTGGAGGGTCAAACACCTGCTCCGCCAGATCGTTTAATCCGAGTCGGTCAAGAGCAGCCATAGCTACGACCACAGCGTCCACATCCTCGCTCTGAGCTATTGCCACTCGAGTCTTGATGTTGCCTCGTAATCCCACAAATTTGAGATCCGGTCGTAGATCAAAGAGTTGCACTCGACGGCGAGCCGACCCGGTAGCAATAACTCCTCCCTCTGGTATGTGATCAAGATGAGCTCCAATCAACGCGTCGCGTGGATCACCTCGATCCAGAAAGCCCACCAAATTCAACCCACTAGTGGGTAATGATCTCAGATCCTTAGCGCTATGCACTGCAGCGTCTGCACGCCCATCCAACACCGCTTTCTGAACTTCTTTAACGAAAACCCCTTGGCCTGCCATGTCCTGGATCTGACGGCTTTGATCGCGATCGCCCTCCGTAGTGACCAATTGAAATTCGGTTTCAATTCCATCAGAACTCAACAACATCGAAACCGCTTCAGCTTGCCAGCGTGCTAACGGACTCGCTCGAGTAGCGATAATCAATGGGATCCTCTTTTACCAATAGACGAGGCCCCAGACCGGATCCGCAAGGCGAACACTTGTTGTTCGGCCGAGGGCATGTGCGCGCTCAGCATTTTCGCAGTGTCGGTGGCCTGTTTCCACTTCAGATACGAGTTGTCGGAAAAATTTTGACCCGGCATCTGGCTACAGCGCTATGAAGAGAAGTTGGATCGTAGCTGCAATCACGATCATTACTAGCAAAGCTGCAAGTAAAAGCGTCGTACCTGGTCTCATGTCACTTCTTTTAAAGTGATCTCGCTGCCAGCTTCCAGTGCGGCAGGTATGACACCTTCGTTTAATCCCGTAGCAATAGCTAGCAGTCCGTACTCGTCATCGACAATGGCGAGTTGCCCAGGGTTAACCTCTTCTGGGCGCTGCACCCGCACGACCCGTTGCTCATCACCAAACCCAAGCAGAACCGTTTCGCCCAGACCTGCGAGAAGGTCACGATCAACATTCAGTTGAGCAGCTCCTTGCCGAGTCCGTCTAATTACTTCCGCTGTGACCGTTCCATCGCTCTCGATTCTCGGTATCGGGATTAACGACGGGAGCAAAAGGCTGGGGTTTATTTCTTGGCCCAAATCTGAGATCGATCCCCGAGCGGCCAGATGTCCTACGACAGGTGCCAAAATGTCTCGCGTCAGGTGTTCAAGCCCCGGCGAATCGTTGTGCAGTTCCTTGTTGGTGAGCTGAACGGCATAGTCAGCGCCTCCAACCACGGCTACGGCAGCGCCCAACAAACCATTATCCGGACCGACCAAGATCGATTGACCATCTCCAACCGACACTGCGATAGCGGGTCGGTCCGAGAGCGACCCAACAGATGCCAACACAAGACCTTGGGACAGGTAAGGGACGCTGCGTGCAAGCATCAAAGACCCAGCGCGCACATCCCCTGGATCAATGTCATGGCACAGATCTATAACCCTTGCTGTGGGCGCTAAATCCTGCAAGATGGAATGAAGTATTCCAACGGACTCGTCTGCAGTTCCTAAGTCAGTTACGCAGGTGATCGTTTCAAAGGTACCCATATCTCAATTTCGACCCAGTTCCTGAGAACGGCGGCTGGCCGCTTCAATGGCTGCCGCAAATGCGGCTCTGAGGCCATGACTTTCTAGTTCTCGCAGGCCTGCGGCAGTGGTACCTCCAGGCGATGTGACATCTGCTCGTAACTCTGCTGGAGGTTTCCCGTCCGCCAACAATGTCGCTGCACCGAGCAAAGTTTGAACAGCTAATTCAGTGGCTACCGGTCGGCTAAGACCTGTCATCACACCAGCATCGATCATCGCTTCAGCGACCAGAAAGACGTACGCAGGTCCCGAGCCGGATAATCCAGTTACTGCATCGAGTAACTTTTCATCGGTACGGACTACAGTGCCGACCGCTCCAAGAATTTCCTCTGCCCATTGTAAATCTGCCGCCTCGGCAGTTTCATTACCGCAAATTGCAGCTGCTCCTTGCCCAACCAGGGCTGGAGTATTAGGCATGGCCCTAATTACTGGCAGCGCTCCACCGGTTGCTTCGTTAATAGAGGCCAGCGTCACACCAGCCGCAACAGAAAGAAGGCGATCCGTTCCAGCTTCAACGGCTTGCGCAGCAACACTAACAACCATGTCAGGCTTGGTGGCAATTATTGATCCTGCGGCAGGCTGCACTTCCGCGGAGACCTTCACGTCATAGGTCTGAACCAGTTCTTCCCCCCGGGCAGCCAGCGGTTCTATGACCAGAATTCCTTGTGGTTCACGACCCTGACGCAATAAACCCCCAAGCAAAGCGGCGCCCATTTTGCCGCCGCCAATTATTTGCAAGTCGACCATGGAGTCCACGGTAGCGTTCACCCTTGCCATCGCCTGACTCTATTTTTCTTCAGCGGCTTTTACGGTCTCAACAAAGCGATTCGCAAATCCCATTTTCAGCGCTGGAAACCAATAACGTTCAACGAACTCCCATATGGACCCGAGAATTCGATCAAGTTCGTCTTCGTCAACGGCATGAAAAGGAAGTTCGCCAGTGAGAAAGATCGCTTCTTCGGGGCCAATCCCGAACTGAGCTCCCACTAGGTCATAGTTTCTTCGAAGTAGAAGCTCGAAAAGTTGCTCTCTGTTTACCTCGGGAGACGGAAGAAAATATGTTTCATATTTTAAGGTTCGTTGGCCCAGTGTTAGCCAGATAGTCGTAACGTCGCGCTCTTCTCCTTCCAGCCGCGCATACCAACGACGGGGAATTTCTTCATCGCGACTTATGTCCAACAAGATGGGCAGTTCTTCTTTTTGTCGCTTGAACCAATCATCTATCACTTGCTCTAACGCTGCTAGTTCTTCATGTGTCGCAGCGTCGCGTGTCACGCGCAAGAAACCAGTTCTCTTGAGATAAGACGCTCAAAGACATCGATGGCGTTACTTGCACCAAGGCCCCAGCTATTCAGAGAAGCTCGCTCAACTCCTCTACGACCCATAAACCGTCTCAATTCCGGACGCTCCAGTAAGTTGTCGATAGCTGCCGCAAACTTTGCAGGATCGCGCTCATTGACGAGCAGACCTGTCACTCCATCAACGACATTGTCACGAAGACCCCCAACGTTGCTGGCAATAACAGGCACCCCACATGCTGCCGCTTCTAGCGCTACAAGACCGAAAGACTCCGACCTACTTGGTACAAGACAGACATCTGCCGCCTGATAATAAGTCGGCAACAATTGATGGGGTTGTGGATCAACGAACAAAACACGTTCTTCCAACGCGTGGCGTTCTATGCGCCGTCTGATGTCACGGTATGTCTCAGTTCCCCGATCGCCTGACAGGCCACCCACAACAACAAGTCGAACATTGTTATTCGTGGAAAGACCCAGAGCGTCAATCGCAACATCTAAACCCTTAAATTCTTGAATTCGGCCTACAAAAAGAAGGGTCGGCGCGTCAACTAAACCCAATGATCGTCGGGCAGAGTTCGGCGCACCCGGCTTGAACAAAGTTCGGTCCACCCCGGGAGTCAAGATTTCTATTCGATCTCTCGCTATTCCGTACAACGATGTCAATTGATCTGCTTCAACGCTCCCCGAAGCAAAGACTGCGTCAGCACAGCCAATGACCGCTTCTTCGGAGCGAATGCGGTCTTCTGATTCCAATTCGCCTGCAATGCTCTTGATGTGCCCCAAGGTGTGGAAAGTAACTGCTAACGGGCGATCAAACTCATGTTTGAGTTGATGCCCTACAACTCCTGAAAGCCAATAGTGGGCGTGGAATGCCTCAACGGGTCTCTCTGCGATGTACGTAGCGACCCCGCGAGTCCACGCATCAACAACCGCTGGGAGATCAGACTTTTCAAGTCCGTAAGGGCCAGCTTCGATTTGAATTACATTTACCCCCGGCCCAAGCGCTACTACTTCAGGAACTTGTCGTGAAGTTCGACGAACATAAACGTCGCAGCCAATTCCTCGGCTCGCCATAGAGGCGGCAAGTTCACGAACGTAAACGTTTAGGCCACCGCTATCTCCAAGGCCGGGTTGGTCCAACGGAGACGTGTGCATCGAAAGCACTCCGATCCTTCGGATCGACTCATGGGACCCATGGCTAGATTCGGCTTCCGTCACGAATGACCAAGGTATGCCACTGAACCCCAGTACTCCACTCGAATATCAATTGAATTCATCTCTAGAGGACTAAACCCAATGCAGCTGCTGTCCATATAGGTCCGGTCAGCGTGTAGGAAGCAATCGAACACGGAGCTCCCCACCTGGGAACCACTAGCAGTTCCGTGAAGATCCGACTCACCGGCGTAGCGAATCCGACAAGTGCAGCAAAAGGCCAAAACCATCCATGCGGGATCGGCGAGACAGATACCTGAATCGCGGTCCACAGCAAAATAAGGGTCCCCCCACAAGCGGCAATCGGAGCGAAACGCTTAAACGAGGGGGAGCGCGCGCAAAGTTGAAGACCAAAATCATGAAAATAGATGAGTCCTAGGAACAGAGCTACTAAAGATCGGTCGCGACTAGCCAGAATCGTAAGACTGACGGTCAATAGGCCCGCCGGGAACCACCCACTCAAGATGCTCGTTGTTTGTACACCCAGCGATGCCAGGCCTCTATTGCCTATGGCAGCAATCGCAGGTGTTGCTATAAACGCGACAATTCCAACCATTAACGACAGCTGTAGATCATTTAAAAGACCACTAAGGGCGAATACCAAAAACAGCGTCAATGGAGGGCCATTGCGCAAGATTGATATATCGGTCCGTATAACCGAAATAGCCAGTAGCAGACAACTAATCGCCACTCCGAAAGTCAACCCACTAATTGACAACGCGAACAACAAGCCGAATGTGGCTGCTGACTGAAGTGTCAAGGGCACTTGGTTTTTTACATATAGGGCAGCCAACCTGTGCACGAAGTTTCTCATCAACCGCCCGAGACAGGGGGAAGTACTGCAACCTCATCCCCATCGGTAATCGGAGAATCTCCTTCTAAGGGCTCTCCATTCAACCAGATTCGACTGATCCGCAAGATTTCCGAAAAGCCCTCTCCCAAGTCCTCTTCTGCTCGCGCAAGCAGCTCTTGTGTCGTATCTGCCTCATACGCAATGCTCCCAGCGCCCGCTATTTCTCGGGCACTAGCGAAAAGTCGAAGTGTTACGTTCGCCATCTTCGAATCCTATCTTTGGTGGCGTGGAGCTTCTGTTCCAAAGCACTACCTTCTTTCATGCATCGATACGGAAGATCAGGTTCTGGTGGACTTACTCATTCTTCGACATGGACAATCCGAGTGGAATGCACAGGGACGATGGCAAGGCCAGGCGGATCCTCCACTGACCGAGCTAGGTGAACGTCAAGCACACGCAGCTGCAGAACAATTACTCAACGCGAAGATCACTTTCGACACTGTCGCATCGAGTGATTTACAGAGAGCGCGTCGCACCGCAGAGATCCTTAGCGCGGCCCTCAACGTGGATGATTTCGCCTCATTTAGCGAGTTTCGAGAACGGTCCGCTGGGCCCTGGCAAGGTCTGACCCGTGAAGAAATAGAGACCTCCTGGCCCAACGCCATTGCGGAGCAACGATGGCCTAAAGGTTACGAATCCGATGATTCAGTGGCAGCGCGAGTTCTGCCTACCTTGCATCAATTAGCAGAAACGTGTGATCACCTCTTACTTGTAGGACACGCTGGATTGATTCGAGCCTTGGATAGAACCGCTAACGCTTCAGACGTCGCTATTACTAACCATCTGTCGGGTCGTTGGTATGAGTTGCGAGACCACCTAATTCCACGCGACGGAGCAGATTTCTCTAGAGAAGATCTTGAGCACGAACTCGAATGACTGCCTTCAGTCGAATTAGAGCTAGGAGCGGGGCAGCCAGGATGTGGCTGAGTCAATTTCCGCACCGTTTTCCAGTGCTTGCATAGTCGCTTCAACTTTCGACAACTCAACCTCTAAGTCGTCAAGGGCCGAATCGGTCAACGGCAGGTCGATTTGGTCGCGTCCTCGGTTCTCGTTGCTCACGGGTCCAAGCTTATGTTCCATCGGAACCAAGGTCAGGTACTTGTTAAGTATTTGGTATCGCAGTCGTGGGAGCTTAAGAAAGAGACGTTCAATGCTGATCAATCTCGCGAAACATCATTTCTGTTGCAGCCAAGTCACTTGAGCCAACGCCAATAAGGACTATGCCATTTGGCGCATCGCCAACCAGAGACATCCGACAGCCACCCATAAGAAGATGCGCCTTGTCTAAGCACCGTAGAATTGTTTCTGTGGATGAGATTGAATGCACGGCACTTGAAAGTGATTGGGAATCACCACCCAATCCCTTGATGCATCCACCATGCCAGTGCCCTAAATGTAAAGCTGACCCAGTCAAGCCTGACATAGCACCAGACCGCTTACGGGCAAGTGGTATGCGGCAGCGACCGACCGTAGAAGCTGTTGACCTTGGTCACGAGGGTCAAAATATTCTTTAGGTTTGAGCTGTCTATGTTCAAACTCTTGGTTCAACAATCCGGAAATGACCAACCACAGCGGAGGACCTAATGGAGAACCGCCGGTACGCTGATGGTGGGCCGCTAGCTCATCGGGTAGAGCAGGGGACTTTTAATCCCAAGGTGCCGGGTTCGAGCCCCGGGCGGCCTACTTCATTTAGCGATTGGCGCAATTGTTGCGTTAGTGAGTCGCACGAGGTCACTCGAACTGATCGATATATCGAGCCCACGTTTTCCTCCACTGCAATAGATGCAGTTGAACTCAGATGAAGAAGCGTCCAATACCGTGTCGAGACGGCTACGAGTTCCGAGTGGGCTGATACCGCCACGAATGTAGCCAGTTACCCGCTCAGCATTAGCAGGCGTGGCCATCATCGCGCTTTTGTATCCCAGTGCAGCAGCTATGGCTTTCAGATTAAGTGTCTTAGCAACGGGTAGAACCGCGAGCGCGTAGAGCGGTTTGTCACTATTTAGGATTTCCAAAACGAGAGTCTTAAATACTAATTCTGGTGAGACTCCTAAGGCTTCGGCGGCTTCAAGCCCATAGTGACGGTTGCTTGGGTCATGGCTGTAGTGGTGCAGACCAACTTCGATACCAGCCTTCTCTGCGCAGCGAATGGCGGGGGTCATAGAGTTCAAGCTTGGCAGGAGAAGTTGATCATTCCACAAGACGAATATTATTTCGGCGGCGTACCCAATATTCATGATCAACTTCATCGGCCTCATGTCGGCGACGTCGCAAACGAGCTATCGCAGCATGTCGCCTAACCAGCATTTGGTTCATATCTTGCTGACTAATTCGGTCGTGATTCATCTCGCGGATACGCGTTTGAACCTTAAGCCGCGTGAGATCTCCAGTCGCGTGTTCAGCCGGTGCCTCTAGCTCAAATAAGGTCGGTGTCTCCATAAGCATTAGTTTCCCAAAAGGGTGAGACAATAAAACAGGGGTTCAACGACCTGAGTGGCCGAAGCCTCCTAGTCCCCGTTCGGTTTCATCGAGCTTGTCAGTTTCTTCCCATACGGCTTCTTCAATTTTTTGAATAACCAACTGGGCGATACGATCCCCACGTTGCACTTCGTATGATTCGTTTGGGTCGGTGTTTATGAGCAACACCTTGAGCTCATCCCTATACCCACTATCAATCAAACCTGGCGTGTTCAGACACGTAATGCCATGACGTAACGCTATTCCGCTGCGCGGTTGAACGAATCCCGCATACCCGGGTGGTATGGCAATTGCTATGCCTGTACCAATCAACGCTCGGCCACCACCTGGAGATAAGGTCACATCTTCATTAGCAACAAGGTCAGCGCCGGCATCGCCAGCTTTCGCGTATGTAGGTAGAGGTAGATCAGAATCGAATCGTTGAACTGGAATGAGGACCACCCCCTGACTCTAGGCACAGCTAATCCACGATGCAGGCACCCTCTCTAGAAGCCGGACTCCGCCTAGCATGAACACATGCTTGTTTGGATGGATCTTGAGATGACGGGTTTAGAACCCGCTCGACACGTCATTGTTGAGATCGCCACAATCATCACCGATGATCAGCTGGAAATCGTCGCCGAAGGACCGGATTTAGTTCTTCACGCTGAAGATTCTCAGCTTGCTGAGATGGATGACTTTGTAACCGATATGCACACTCGCTCCGGCTTGCTTGATGAAATACGCGAGTCATCAATAACGATGAGTGAAGCATCTGAACTGACGCTCAATTTCATCAAAGAACACATCTCCAAACCTAGGTCGGTCCCGCTGTGCGGTAATTCAATTGGTACCGATCGGCGCTTTTTGGATGCATACATGCCAGATATTGAGAATTTTTTACATTACCGCTCAATAGACGTCTCGACTGCAAAGGAACTGGCCCGGAGATGGAATCCCAAAGTTTTTCATGGGGTCCCTAAGAAAGAAACCTCGCATCGAGCTCTTGATGACATTCGCGAGAGCATTGCTGAACTAAATCACTATCGTCAGCATCTTTTTAACATCGCTGAGAAATCGAATTCAGATTAGATACGGGGATAGAATCCCCCTAATGAATCGTCCGATGCGCGAGGAACAACGGCCTCCTGATGAGGCGATCCTAGAGTTGGCTCCAAACGTTCGGCGGCTGCAATTGCCAATGTCGATGCCTGGCTTGGGTCACGTCAACTGCTACATACTCGACGATGAAAATGGCGCTGCGCTAGTTGACCCAGGGTTGCCTGGACCTGCAAATTGGAAAGCTCTGATGACAGGCTTAGCTCAGGCTGAGGTACCTCCCGAACGAGTGCACTCCATTGTGATCACTCACAGCCATCCAGATCATTTTGGAGCCGCTGGCCACTTTCACCAGAAATACGGTTGTGAAATTATCACGCACAGAAATTTCAGAATGTGGTGGAACCTTGAAGAAGAGGATGATGACCCACTTCAAAATGTTTTGTCATCTGACGAGAACGCGCAGCTACGAGACGACCCGCTGTTCGCTGGATTGGACACCGGCCCCCGAGGCCCAACTCCCTGGGGCGGCGAACGATACAAAATGCCATGGCACCGTCGACTTGGCTACGCAATGATGCGCAAAGGTTGGGGCGGATCCTGGTTTTCCACCCCGAAACCAACAAAAAGAATTGAAGACGCAGACCACCTACGCCTCGCTAGACGAGACTTCGTCGCCGTTCATACTCCAGGGCACACAACGGATCACCTATGTCTTTACGACCCCGAAGCAGGCCTGATGTTATGCGGGGACCACGTACTGCCAACAATCACTCCGCACATATCGGGTTTCGGCCCAGCTGCTGATCCCCTTAAAGACTTTTTCATTAGTCTGGATCGGGTAGCTGAATTTGACGGGATCAAACTGGGTCTGCCTGCGCATGGGCAACCTTTTACCAATCTCGCGGGCCGAGTTGAAGACATTAAACGTCACCACGAGGAACGTCTGGATCTACTCAGAGAGTCATCTGATCAGCTAGGTCGAGCATCTGTTCAGAAGTACATGAAAGAGCTTTTCCAGCAACGTTCTTGGGGTCCCATGGCTGAATCAGAAACTTTCGCTCACCTCGAACACCTTCGCCAAATTGGTGAAACAGACGCGACGCGTACGCCAGACGGACTCTTGGAATATTCCTTTCACTAAATCCCCTGTCCTTTCGGTTCCACTGGGTGGAACCCGTCCATGCGCGGGCTACCCTCAATCTTTGGCCATGTTGCTCGGCTGGTTTATTCATTTGACCTTGCCTAAGCGTTTGTGGTGGCCTTTATTTCGTTAATCCTCGTAAGTAAGAGTTTGTGAAGACAATGCGTATCTCACGTTCAAGAAATTGGTCGAGTTTTGTGGACTCAACCTCTCGCGCTCTTTGTCGAAGCGCGAGTGCCGAATCACGCATGTCAACAAAATTTAATACTGGGTTCGCCACGATGGCGCCGGCACCATATTTCACCGGCATTAAGCATCAGGCGGGGCGGCCTTCGGAGGAGCAGATGTAGCTACGAAAAGCACATCAAAGATTCCACTGTAAGGCCGTCGGTTTACCGGCGGCCTTACTGCTTTTATCCACCAAAACCAGTTCTCAATTAGCCAACAGAAAGAAGAAGGAGAAACCAATGTTGGAACTTCTCATCGAAACAGAAGACGAATGGAACGTTGCTGGCCGCTGCAACGACAACAACGGGACTTTGACCCACTTATTCTTTTCAGACAATGTCGCCCACCAAGCGCGTGCGAAAGCTATGTGCGCTAAGTGTCCGGTCAGTCAAGAGTGCCTTGAAGCCGCTCTCACTCGCAAAGAGTTGTGGGGTATCTGGGGTGGTGAGCTAATCGAGAATGGTCGAATCGTTATAGGCAAGAGAGGCCGCGGTAGGCCGCCCAAAGAGCCACGTCCTGTGGTTGAAGTCAACGAAGTTCCAGTACCACCGGAACTTATTCCTGCTTAATCGCACAGAGAGGTTGGACCCCTCACCTTCTTCTCTGCGGACCCGTCGGGATGAAACCGCTGAGGGTTTCCGAAATGGACGCCTGACAGCAAATCACCACGCCGACTAGGTCGAGGAGCCCCTGGGATCATTGATCCTGGGGGCTCCGACGCGTTCAAGAGGTACCGTGACTACTACCGACCCCGAATCAATACTGAGAGCGATATGGCCCATTCCTGGAGACGCCGATTGATTGGTTTTCTGGTGCTCTACATCGTCGGCGCATCGATCTTTTTATTCACCGGGAAGGGAGGGCCTTCACAAGCATCAGATGCAAATGGCCTGGCTGCATCTATTTCAACAGGTGCGAGCGTCTACCAGTTGAAATTCGCCACTTTCGAGGGTGGAGAAGAATCGTTTTCTTCGTTCGCTGGAAAACCTCTAATTGTCAATTTCTTTGCGTCCTGGTGCGCTCCATGCGTAAAAGAAATGCCTGATTTCGAGAAGCTCCACACAAATCACGGCGAACATGTCACTATTCTCGGTCTTGCCGTGGAGGGTCGCCGCCCCGCTCTTGAGTTGATTGGCTCTACTGGGGTGACTTACCCGGTTGGATTAGACGAGAACGACTTGCTAATAGAGCTCGGCGGTTTCGCCATGCCTACCACCGTATTCATATCGAAAGATGGGCAAATTTTGGAAAGCCACAGCGGAGTAATTAACTACACCGGGCTTCTTTCGCGGCTCGAAGGTTTCGTCAATTATGAGTGATCTAAATCTCGCATTTGCTTTTACTGCTGGCATAATCGCGACGATTAATCCATGTGGATTCGCAATGTTGCCCGCATATTTATCGTATTTCCTCGGTATCGAAGCCAACTCGGGTACGAGCACGAGCACGAGCGTTAGCCGTGCCTTATGGACTGGATCAGCAGTTTCCGGTGGCTTTTTGATTGTTTTTGGGGCAACAGGTTTACTAATTTCTGCGGGCTTAACCGTTATCCGGGAAGTAGTTCCCTGGGTAGCAATTTGTATCGGCACAATTTTGATTGTCTTGGGAAGTGCCGTGACCGCAGGCAAACGTCTCGATTTCGCTTTTCCCAAGTTCGAACGAGGTACAGGTGGAAAGGATCTGCGAAATCTGTTGCTTTTCGGTGTTTCTTACGCCGTCGCGTCAATTTCCTGCGCCTTACCCACTTTCATTGTTGTGGTGTCAACATCAGTTACTGGTTTTACGGCGGGGATCATGGCTTTTGTCTTCTATGCCGGCGGTATGGCCATCACCTTGTTGGCCCTTACGATGAGTTTGGCTTTGGCCCGCTCATCATTCCTCGAAAAACTCAGATCGTTGGTCCGTTTCATCGACCGCGCCTCGGGGATACTGATGCTGCTCGCGGGGATCTACCTTGTCGTCTTTTGGCTGATTGAGAGGACGGGCAGTTCTTCAAACTTCCTGGTGACAACCGTCGAAGGATGGAGTTCAAGCCTCAGCACAGCTATTAGTGAAATTGGTGGTGTTAGGACAGGAGTCTTGCTAACTGTAATTATTGCCCTTGGCTTGATCGTCTGGCTATTGCAGCCAAATAAATCACCTATTGAGACAAGTGAGGAGATTAGTTAGTGGCGTTGCACCTGGGAGACCACGAATTATTAGAGCATGATCGTCCCTTTGCGGCTCTCTTGTCGATGCCGGGCATTAGCGAGGTGCTCCAAATCGGTTCACGTTTCGGCTTCATGGCCTTTCACGGCGGGTGGTTAGAGGAAGTTACGGACGACATAGCCTCCGCGGCTGCAGAACGCTCAGGGGCCTCTTATTACGGTGTTCTACAAGGTCCGGACGACCAATGGCACATTCCTTCACATCTAGTGAACCCCGATGAATCGCCCAATCTAAAGCGCTTCATCGACCATGTAGATGTAGTAGTGGCAATTCATGGGTTCGGGAGACCAGATTTACTCCGATCAGTTCTATTAGGTGGGCAAAATCGTGATTTGGCTGAGTTCGTGGCATGTCGTCTAATCCCTCAGTTACCTCACTACGAGATAGTTCACGAAATTTCTTCTGTGCCGCCCGCTCTACGCGGTCAACATCCAAAAAATCCGGTGAACCTTGCCAAAGGTGGAGGCGTGCAGGTTGAACTGCCTCCGCGGATTCGGGGCAAGAGCCCAGTCTGGACTGGCTTTAAGGGGCCTGGCAGAGTCCCACATCATGAAGCTTTGATAAATGGCTTAACGACAGCCGCGGTCGACTGGTCCAAACGAAACGAATAGGCCAAAATCTCAGGGTGCGAGGCGGCTCATCGCCCACACACCATCTTCTCGTCGATATCGAAGTCTGTCGTGTAAGCGGTTGGGACGACCCTGCCAGAACTCAATTGAAGTGGGAGTAAACACGTACCCACCCCAATGAGAAGGACGGGCAGGTGAGAAATCAGCTAGTTCCAAGTCAAGCGCAACCCAAGCTGCTTCCAGCTCATTTCGACTAGCCACAGAGCGGCTTTGCTTGGACACAACAGCCGAAATTTGGGATCCGCGGGCCCGTGACGAGAAATATTGATCACTACTTCTATCGTCAATTTTTTTTACTTCGCCCGTCAGTCGTATTTGTCGCTCTATTTCGAGCCACCCCATTAACACTGCTGCCTTGTTGTTTTGAGCGAGATCAACGGCTTTATCGCTTTCATAGTTGGTATAGAACACAAGGCCCTCCCCCACCCGGCCCCGCAATAAGACGTTCCGCACAGAGGGCGCCATATCTGAATTAACAGTTGCTACGGTCATGGCGTTTGCATTGTGAAACTTCAGTTCTTCGGCATAAGCAATCCAGGAGTTGAACAAGTCCATAGGATTTGCAGGCGCGACGGCTTCAACTAAGCCTTCAGTCATTAAGGCCTCTCGAATTTGTTGCAAGGAATCCACTTGTTGCATCACCTTTTAAGTTCCACTTGTCTACTAGGCACTATGCCATGACAACGCGGTCTGTAACTGCTGTACTAACGGCTGCAGTCATTGGCGCGAGCGCCCGCTGGTCTTTAGGCATCATCGCGGGGGAATCGTGCGGCCTTTTAGCCGCAAACATTTGCGGGTGCATTTTGATTGGCTGGGCATCCAGCCCTCGTCAGGAAAAATGGGACTCCATATGGTTCACCGTGGGACTATGCGGCTCGTTAACCAGCTTTGCCGCACTTGCAGTTTCTTTGGGCGCAGCTCTTGAAGATCAGCGGTGGTCCTTCGCCGTGCTTATGGGTCTGGCAACAATTGCGGGTTGTGGAGTTGGTTTTGATCTCGGGCGATCATTGGGAGATAGAAAATGATCGTTTTTTTGTTTGTCGCCGCGGCAGCGATCGGAGCGATGGTCCGCTGGGTGGTGAGTGGTCACTGGGGGATATTTGGTACCTGGTGTTTGAACACTACTGGTGCTTGGGTATTAGGCCTTCTTGTCGGTTTAGAAGACCCAGCCATGACAATTATCGGGACTGCAGGCATCGGTGCCATGACCACAGTCTCGGGGTTAGCGCGCGAGCTCGCTGGCCTTGTTTCGCGTTCTCGTCTACTGGCGGTTACGTATTTTGCCACGACATTTTTCAGTGGGGTCATCGCAGCTTGGATTGGGATCCGTTGGGGATTTAGTTAGTCACACCGGGAACAGAATCAAATCCCACATAGCTTCGCAAAGCATCGGGGATAACGATGGACCCATCACTTTGCTGCCCGTTTTCCATAAGAAACACAAGGGTTCTGGAAATTGCACACGCCGTTCCATTCAAGGTGTGCAGCAAGCCAGTTCCATTCTCATCTTTGTAGCGGCTGCTCATGCGCCGCGCCGAATAATCGGTGTAATTCGAACAAGAAGTCACTTCTCGGTACGCGCCTTCAGACGGCAGCCAAACTTCAAGATCGTATTTTTTGGCAGCTGCCGACCCGAGATCTCCTGATGCAACGTTGATAACTCGATATGGCAATTCCAAAGCGGAGACAATTTCTTCTTGGATCGATCGAAGCGTCTCTAGTTCATCCCAGCTGTCATCCGGGTCGCAAAATGAGAACATCTCCACTTTGTCGAATTGATGGACACGGAAGATCCCCCTGGTGTCTTTCCCATAAGTTCCAGCTTCTCGCCGAAAACACGACGAGAAACCCGCGTAGCGGATAGGTAAAGCCTCGCGATCTAGTCGTTCGTCTCTATGCAGGCCGGCCAGGGCGACTTCGGAGGTACCAATAAGAAACAAATCGTCACCAGCAATTTCATAAACTTGATGTCTGTCGGTCGGGAAGAAACCAGCATCGACCATCATCTCTTCTCGAACCAGTACGGGAGGCACCACCGGCACGAAACCGTATTTCTCAAGAATGTCAAAGGCGAATTGGACAAGCCCAAATTCGAGTCGTACTGCTGGTCCCATCAGGTACGCGAATCGACTGCCGCTATTCTTCACAGCTCGTTCGCTATCTACTAAACCCAACAACTCGCCAAGTTCAGCATGGTCGTGTGGTGGAGGCGGAGTCCGCTCGCCAACTTCTTTTTCAGTTTCAAAATCGTCTTCGTCACCCACCGGCACTGTTTCGTGTGCTGAGTTGGGAATTTGAAGGGCTAGTTCTTCAAGCTCTTTGTTTGCAGAATCCTCAAGAGCTTCAAGGGATTCAAGTTCCGATTTGAGCCTGCCAGCTTCAGCAATTTTGGACTGCCGTTCGCTTGGCTCAGCACGAGCTATTTCTTTCGAAGCAGCATTTTGTGCTGCGCGAGCCTCTTCTGCCTGGTGCATCGCCAGTCTTCGTCGCTCATCGGCGTCTAGAACAGCGTCAATCACAGTCGCTTCTATGTCTTTTTTTTCAACTCCAGCTCTGTAGGCCGGGTCGTCTCTTAAGCGTCGAAGGTCGATCACAACTGTTGAAGGTAGCGGGTGGAGCGTCTTAGTTAAATTCGATATTGATCTGATCTACTTAATCTGATCAACAAAACGCGCTGAGGTCGCAGCCTGATGGGTTCTGCCAAAACACCATGGAGGTCCCCATGGCGGCGAAAACAGCCATGGCAAGGATGACACCGGTCACAAATAAATAGCTAAAGACTTTGCTGTCGAATTTCAGATGCATGAAATATGAGACGACGATCTGGAATTTGACGACCATAAGAATCAAGAGGGATGGGACTTCGAGGATGCCAAAGTCCCAGAAGTATGTAGCTACTTCTACAGCTGTCAGAACTCCAAGGATGAGTGCAATTTTGATGTAGCCAACATCGCTTAGGCCATGATCGTGGTGTTCTTCGTGAGCCTCTTCTTCTGAAGCAGCAACGGTATCCATATGACTAGTGCTCCTAGGGGATTAGGTAGACAACCGCGAAGATAACGATCCAGACGATGTCAACAAAGTGCCAATAAAGGCCAATTATCTCAATAGTTTCTGCTCGTTCCGGACCTAACTGCCCGCCGGAGACAAGTGCCCACATTGTGACGAGCATCACGATACCTAGAGATACGTGAACACCGTGAAAGCCGGTCAGTGTGTAGAAGGCGGAAGAGGAAATGTTAGTGGTAAACCCGAGGCCTTCTCGATAGAAGCTAGTGAACTCATACACCTGGCCTGCTATGAAGATGGCGCCGAGCGCTGCTGTTGTCAGCAGCCATAGTTTGCAGCGCTCCATTTCAGCCCGTTGTATCGATGTCACGGCCAGAACCATCGTGAGCGAACTCATGAGGAGAACAAATGAGCTAACTGACGTAAAGGGAATGTCGAAAAGGTCGGCTGCGGTTGGTCCGCTAGTCGCGGGACCTACCCGATTGCGAAGCAGTAGATAGGTTGAGATCAGCGAACCGAAGAGCAGACAATCTGAGCCCAAGAAGGCCCACATTGTGACCTTTTCGTTGGTCAAGCCTGTGTTGGTTGGCAGATGGTGATAGTCATCCCACTCCGTCCGGCCGTATGCAAGCTGGCTGGTAGAAGATTCTGCGACGTCAGTCAACTGGGGCCTCCTCTGCGGTCTCGCTTTCGACCTCGCTACTACCTTCTTGATCATGGTCTTCGGGCCCATGGCCATCTCCATGGTCGTTGCCATGGTCATCATGACCAGCATCGGGGTCGGTCGCTGGTTCCAAACTCCAACCGTACATAGCACCGAGGAGAAGAACGAGACCTATGCCCGTGAGCCACAAGTTGTAGATAAGTCCAAGCGCGATTAATGGCAATGCAGCAGCTAGGACGATCGGCCAGTACGAGGGGGACGGCAAGTGCGGATGTTGGTCACCTTTTTGGGCAATGGCATTACCATCTGCGACTTTACGAAGTTTTCCATTGGCGTCTGGCTGATATTTCTTATGCCAGAAATCATCCACGTCCGTTACTACCGGTACGTAATCAAAATTATGTTCAGGTGTTGGTGATGGTATTGCCCATTCGAGCGTCCGGCCGTCCCAGGGATCTGCGGGCTCCTGCGGAACTGTGCCTGCTTTGTAACCGAGCCAGGAACGGACGATGTTCACCGCGAACACAATCATGCCAATCAGAATTATGAAGGCGCCAATTGAGACCACCGCGTTCCAAAAATCAAAGCCGTCTTCGGGACCGTATCGACTGTGGCGACGGGCCATACCTTGCAGTCCAAGTATGTGCATCGGCCCAAATGTCATGTTGAAGCCAGCCAAAAGAAGCCAAAAGTGCCACTTCCCTAATGACTCACCGAGTTTGTACCCGAAGGCTTTGGGCCACCAGTAGTACATGCCTGCGAAGAGACCCATTAACGCCCCTCCGAAAAGGACGTAATGAAAGTGGGCGACGATGAAGTAGGTATCAGTTTGTTGCGTGTCAGCTGGCGCTACGGAGTGCATAACACCCGATAGGCCACCGATAGTAAACATCGACACTAGCGAGACCGAGAACATCATTGGCACTGTGAATTTGAGATTTCCTCCCCACATTGTCGCAATCCAGTTCAAAATCTTCACACCAGTAGGCACAGCAATAAACATTGTTGTCGCCGAGAAAGCGGCGACACCTACAGGACCCAAGCCGGATACAAACATGTGGTGAGCCCACACTCCCCAACCCATGAAACCGATAGCGGCACCGGAGATCACGATAACCGAATAGCCGAACAATGGCTTTCGTGAGAACACCGGCAGGGTTTCTGAAACGATACCGAATGACGGGAGGATCAATATGTACACCTCTGGGTGTCCGAAGATCCAGAAGAGGTGTTGCCATAACAGCGGGTCAGCGCCCATCGACACATCGAAGAAATTGGCGTCAAAGGTTCTGTCAAAGCTCAGCAATATGAGGGCGACGGTGATGACTGGTAACGCAAACAAAAGTAGGAATTGAACAACCAGAATCATCCATGTGAAAACTGGCATACGGAGCATCGTCATCCCCGGAGCACGCATATTGATGATGGTGACGATGAGGTTAATAGCCCCAACTAGAGAGGCAATGCCCGCTATCTGCAACCCGAGGGCATAAAAGTCCATTCCAGCACCCGGGCTGAACGTCACGCCGGTGTTTGGGGCGTATGCAAACCATCCACCATCTGGTCCACCACCGAGAAACCAACTGAGGTTGAGGAAAATCCCACCAAACACAAAGATCCACAGACCAAGCGCGTTCATTCGAGGGAACGCAACGTCTCTTGCTCCGATCTGGAGGGGGACGATGTAATTAGCAAATGCCGCGGCTAGGGGCATAATCACCAGGAAAACCATTGTGGTTCCATGCATGGTGAAAATCTGATTGTATTGCTCAGCTGTGAGCACTGTCCCGTTCGGCGTGAAGAGCTGAGCGCGGATTAACAGTGCTTCGATCCCACCCCATAGAAACCAGAACATGGCTACGACGCCGTACATGATGCCGATCTTCTTGTGGTCGACGGTGAACACCCAAGCACGCCATCCGGTGGCGTTTGTAGGACGGGCAAA